>Ga0307374_10000518_pt1 | contig 73720 bp, 67 predicted proteins | sample OX3MG_FD_202532 | JGI IMG/M metagenome (GOLD analysis project Ga0307374, IMG submission 202532) | Soil microbial communities from Risofladan, Vaasa, Finland - OX-3 | ecosystem: Environmental > Terrestrial > Soil > Coastal area > Acid sulfate soil | place: Finland: Risofladan, Vaasa | collected... | reverse complement strand
CGCAGGATTGGCAACCTAAGGCGATGGTGTTTATGAACAAGCGATGCAGAGCCGTCTGGATGTGGGCTGCGGCGTTAGGGTGTGTTGTAGCCGTAAAAGCGGACGATCCACCGAGTCGGGATGCCTCGCGCCACGTCCAGGCGCAAATGGGCGTCGCACCGCTTCGCCTGGCAATGGTCGAACCGGAGGATCAGGACGGGTCTGCGGATCAACCGCAGCCCGACACTCGCGAACAACTGGCCGAGCTGTCGCGGCAGGTCGGCAATCTGGTGAAGCAGTCGCAACAGCAACAGCGTATCGCGCAATATCAACTGGTGGCGATGGCGGCCATCAGCATCCTGTTGGTCATGCTGTTGTTCAGCGGTTCGCTGCGACGCAAAGGGGCCGGACCGTCCGAATGACTGCTCCGATGAGATCGACCGGCCGTTCGGCGCGCGGCTCGACGATCGTCAGCGTCCGGTTGGCTGCATCCAGCGGATACTGCTGGACGATGCCCGACGGCCAATGGATCGAAAGCCCTTTGACCTCGGCGCCTTTCGGTATGCCCCAGAACGGCCGCAGATCGCATTGCGATTCATAGCTTCCGCCGCCCTTGATCAAGCGGAGTTGGTCGCCGGCCGAGGTGTGCAACACCAGCCGGGCACCCACGGCGTCGCGGTTCGATCGCACGCCGATCAGCCTTACCCGCAACCAGTCGCCGACCGGCGGCGTGTCGTTGGCGATCAAGGCGTTCGGCTCGCCGTCGTTGTGCGAGAAGACAAAATCAAGGTCGCCGTCGTCGTCCAGGTCGGAGCTGGCCAGCCCGCGCCCGCGGTGCGGCAACGCAAAGTAGCCGCCCGGCGGAAAAACGGCCCGTGCGAACCGGCCGCCGTCGTTGACCAAAACCAGCGGCTCCTGGCGGATGGGGCCGGCTTTGGGATAGTTGATCACGTGTCCGTTGGAAACGACGAAGTCCTCATCGCCGTCGCGATCGACGTCGGCATAAACGGTGCCAAAACCGACGTAGAGCTGGCCCAGCGCGGTGATGCCCGTGCCTTGGCTGACGTGTAAGAACTGGGCATTCCCCTCGTTGCGATACAGCGAGAACGATTCCTGCTCGAAGTTCGAGACCCAAATGTCCGGCAGGCCGTCGAGGTTGTAGTCGCCCAGATCGGTGCCCATGCTCCCTTCGGCCTTGCCGTTGGCGTCGCGGGCCACTGCGTGAAACAGGCCGACCTCATCGAGCACGCCGTGTCCGTCGTTGAGGTATAAAAAATTATCGACCGTGTCGTTGGCCACATAGACATCGACGTCGCCGTCGAGGTCGAGATCGCCCACGACGACGCCCAGGCCCTTGCCGCACTTGCCCGGCTCGACGTTCAGCCGCGCCTCGCTGGTGGCGTCGCGAAACGTGCCGTCGCCGTTGCTGTAATAGATGACGTCCGGCAGCGGACCGAACCGGCGCGGCGAACAGATTTCGCGTTGGCCTGGTTGCGGGCCGGGGCACGCGGGATCGTTGTCCGGCGCCCAATCGACGTAGTGGTCGATGTAGACGTCGAGCGCCTGATCGCCGTTGAAGTCGGCCCAGGCGGCACTGGAGCTCCACAGCGTGTCGTTCATTCCCACGGCCTGACTGACTTCCTCGAAGGTGCCGTCGCCCAGGTTGTGAAAGAGCTGCAAGCCGCCGAAGCCGGTGAGCAGCAAGTCGCTGAAGCCGTCGGCGTCGAAGTCGCCGGCGGCGCAGCCGTGGCTAAGATGCGGGGACTGGCCTGCGCCGCTGGCCGCGGTCACATCGCTGAAACGCCACTCGCCGAGATTGCGGAACAGGGCCGAGGGGAGGCCGCTCGACTGCTTGTCGCCGGCGAACTTGCCGCCGCCCGGACAAAACAGGTCGTGCCGGCCGTCGTTGTCGTAGTCGAAAAGTCCGATGCCGCCGCCCAGCGACTCGATAATGGTGTGGAACCCGGCGTCGCGGCCGTTATCGTAGACGAAGGTGACGCCGCTCGACGCGGTTTTGTCGGTCATCCGTAGGTGGTCGGGGCCGGCCGGCGGTTCGGGCAGTTGCGCGGCGGCGGGAACCGCGTCTGGAACCAGCGGCGGGCGACACCCGCTACCGACCAGGAACAACAGTAGACAGGCAGCGGTCCACGCGGCGGCGGACCTCGTCGAGCATGCCACGGTGAAGGGCGAGCGAATAATGGCGACCTCCCTGTGACGGGGCAGGGAATAAAAGGAACCGGAAAGGAAACCGTAGATTCAGTCTAGCCCGACGTGCGGGGTTCAGCCAGAGGGGGTGTCGCATTTGACGGCCTCGCGAAATTTGGCGACTGCGGCAGCCACAGGTGCGCCATCGCCGGCGCCCCTTGTCTCACCGAGCGCAGGCGACACGTTCGAGTGGAACAGATTCCGCGTCCGCTTTGGGCGTTTTTGCCGGCCCAAATCGACGTTTTGCGCAGTCCAGACGGACCGTGCCGTAATGGCGTGAACCAACCCCGTGCATCGCATTTCAACGAAGAAGAACAAGCCCATGAATGACCCTCCCGTGAAAAAACCGCGACCGAACGGCGGCCCCGCCGCCAAAGAACACGGCGATGCGGGCCCCGGCGCGCCGGTACACGCCACGAACGGCCGCCGAGCGCCCAGCCCTCGTGATTGCCGCATCATGTTGCTTCGGGTCTGCCGCTCGGTGTGCTGCGCAATCACGCCCTGGCCGCTTCCGCTTCCGTAAAATGCTCGGCCCCGTAGGCCTTGGCGATCACCACTACGCCGCCTTCGCTCACCGTGAAACCGCGGGCACGGTCGTGCTCGTGGTTGTAGCCCACTTCCACGCCCGGCGGAATATGGACGCCCTTGTCGATGATCGCCCGACGCACTTTGGCGTGCCGGCCGATGTCGACGCCGTCGAACAAGATCGAGCTTTCCACGCGGGCATAACTGTTGACGCGCGTGTTCGAGCCGAGAATCGAATGCTCCACCGTGCCGCCCGAAATGATCGAACCCGCACAAACAATGCTGTCGAGCGCATGGCCGCGCCGCGGATTCGGCCCCACCTCGGCAAATACGAACTTCGGGGGCGGATAGGTCGGATGGTAGGTGCGGATCGGCCAGCGGTCGTCGTACATGTTCAACAGCGGGTCGACCGCCACCAGGTCCATGTTGGCTTCGTAGTAGGCGTCGAGCGTGCCCACGTCGCGCCAATAGGCGTCGTCCTTGCGGTTTTCGTCGAGGAACGGAAACGCGTAGACAGGATGCCTGTCGATCATCGCCGGAATGATGTCGCGGCCGAAATCGTGAGCGCTGTTCTTCCGGGTGGCGTCCTGACAAAGCTGCTCGAACATGAGACGGGCGGGAAAGACGTAGATGCCCATCGAGGCCAGCGCGTGCCGTTCGTCGCCCGGAATGTGCCGCGGTTGAGCGGGCTTTTCCTGAAAGCCGATGATGCGGTGGTCGGTGTCGACCTGCATCACGCCGAACTGGGTCGCTTCGGGCAGCGACACGCGCAGGGCGCCGACCGTCACGTCGGCCCCTTTTGCCTTGTGGGCCTCGACCAGTTTCAAGTAATCCATCTTGTAGATGTGGTCGGCGGCCAGAATGACGATGTATTCGGGGCGTTCCTTTTCGATCGTATAAATGTTCTGGTAGACGGCGTCGGCGGTGCCCTTGTACCAGTGCTCGTCGATGCGCTGCTGCGGCGGCACGACGTCGATGAACTCGCCCAGCTCGCGCGAGAGCAACTGCCGCCACCCCAGGTTGATGTGCCGGTCGAGGCTCATCGCCTTGTATTGCGTGAGCATGAGAATCTTCCGCAGCCCGCTGTTGATGCAGTTCGAGAGCGTGAAATCGACGATGCGATACGCGCCGCCGAAAGGCACGGCGGGCTTGGCGCGGTCGCGTGTCAACGGCTCGAGCCGCGATCCCTTGCCCCCCGCCAACACCACCGCCAACACGTTGTCCATGCGAAGAAGCCTCCAAGTCTTGTAGGGTGGGACCAGCGAGCTTGCGAGCGCCCGCCCACCAAGGGAGAGGGAGCGAAGGAGAGAGGGAGCGAGGGGGAGAAATGTTGGCGCAACGCGGCTCGCCGCGTCTCTCCCTCTCTCCCTCTCGCCTTCCCTCCCTCTCTCCGTCGCGGTTGGTGGGCCGGCGCTCGCAAGCTCGCTTTTTCCACCCTACATGGGTTTTCACAGCGAACCGTCACGACGTTTGTCAGTCTAACGCTTGCACGCCAGCGGCTAAAGGGTTCCGTTGCCATCAGTACAACCGTCAAGGTTTACCCGGTTGTTTGTCGAGCCATTCCCGCTGCCATAGCTCCAGGACCACCAGCGCCCAGAGCCGATAGCTGTGGTCGAATCGGCCCTGCTGGTGATCGTCGACCAGGTTGCGGATGACTTCGGGCCGGAAGTAACCCCGGCCCAAGGCACGCTCGTCGAGCAGCACGTCTCGCGTAAAATCCCGCAGCTCGTGACGGAACCAGTGCCCCAAGGGCACGCCGAAGCCCATCTTCGCCCGACGCCGCACCGATCTCGGCAGCAAGTCCGAAAAAGTGTCGATCAGGATCCGCTTGCCCCGGCCGAAGCGGTATTTCAGCCGTAGCGGCATGGCCGCCGCCAGTTCCACCACGTGATGGTCCAAGAACGGCTGCCGGCACTCCAGACTGTTGGCCATCGAGGCGATGTCGACCTTGGTCATCAGGTCGCAGGGAAGATAAGTCACCAGATCGGCGAGACTCGTGGCCGTCACGGGGTCGCGGCCGCGGCTACGGGCGAAGGCGGCGGCCAGAAAATCGAAGGGGTCCGATTCCGGCAGCCGGGCGATGAACGCCTCGTCGTAGATTTCCGCCCGGCGGACCTCGTCGAAGATCGAAATCCAATCGAGATAGCGGCGTTGGGCGGGCCGGCCCAGGGCGCCCACCAGCCGCTTGAACCTGCGGATGTACGACTTTTGCCGCTGACCGCTGGGCAGCCGCTGCCAGAACTCGCCTGCCGCCAACTTCATCAGGCCGCGCGGCAGCCGGTCGAACCAGGCGCCGATGTCGACCGCCCGATAACGTGGGTATCCCGCGAACAACTCGTCGCCCCCGTCACCCGTCAGAGCGACGGTGACGTGCTCGCGCGTCATTTTTGAAACGTAATAGGTCGGTACGGCTGAGCTGTCGGCAAACGGCTCGTCGAAGTACCACACCAGCTTCGGCAAAATGCCCACGCCATCCGGTTCCACACGGAACTCTTGATGCATGGTGCCGAGATGCTGGGCCACCTCACGGGCATAGCTGGTCTCGTCGAACTCAGCCACCGGAAAGCCGATCGAGAAGGTCCGCACCGGCCCGCGGGCCAGCTTGGTCATCAGGCCCACCACGATCGACGAATCGACGCCGCCGGACAGGAACGCGCCCAGCGGCACGTCGCTTTGCAGTCTTTTTTCGACGGCCGCCGTGAGCGTTTCGCGCAGCTCGGCCCGATATTCGCCTTCGGGCCGGGCGGCCTCGAACGTGAAATCCGGCTGCCAGTAAGGCTCGACGCACAGCCGCCGGTCGCGATAGACGGCCCGGTGGCCGGGCGGCAGCTTGCGAAAGCCGCGGAAGATGGTGTTGGGATGCGGCACATATTGATAGGTCAGGTATTCGTCGAGCGCGCTGGGGTCGATCTCGCGTTCGATGCCGGGCACTTCGAGCAGGCTCTTCAACTCGCTGGCAAACAGTAGCCGCTCGTCTTCGAGCCGGTACACGAGCGGCTTCTTTCCCAAGCGGTCGCGGGCCAGCACGAGTTGCCGGTGCCGCGCATCCCACAACGCCAAGGCGAACATCCCTTCGATGTGCTTGACGAAGTCGATGCCCGTGTCTTCATAGAGATGCACGAGCGTTTCGGTGTCGCCCGATGTCCGAAACTGGTGGCCAGAGCCTTCCAGTCGTTTCCGCAACGTGCGGTAGTTATAGATTTCGCCGTTGAAGACGATCCACACGCTGCCGTCTTCGTTCGAAAGCGGCTGGTTGCTGCCGGCCAGGTCGATGATCGATAGCCGCCGAAAGCCGAGAGCCGCGCCGGCGATGCTGCCGGGATAGTGGTGAGCGGCGACGTGGCTGGTGTAGCAACCGCGATCGTCAGGGCCGCGGTGCGCGAGCACGTCGGTCATGCGCGCCAGCGTATCGCCGTCGATCGGCGGGCCTGCGTCGGTCCAGACTGCTCCGGTGATGCCGCACATGATAGGCGTTAGGCGTTAGGCGATAGGTTTTCGATCGCGGCGCCCAACGCCTAACGCCCAACGCCTATCGCCTGTAACCGAATGGACCGCCATCGTTGTGCCGCGTGCTGCTCGAATCATTTGAACGCTCGACTTTCATCGGGAAAAACGCCGCTGCGGACTTCGTCGCCATAGCGACCGACGGCATCGGTGATCGTTTGGCGAAGATCCGCGTAGGGCTTGGCGAACTTGGGCACATAGCCGTCGGTGAGGCCGAGCATGTCGTGCGTCACCAGCACCTGCCCGTCGCAGCCCGCACCGGCGCCGATGCCGATGGTCGGCACGTCCACCGCCGCCGTAATCTGGTTGGCAATCGCGACCGGAATGCACTCCAAAACGATGGCGAAGGCGCCGGCGGCCGCGGCGGCCTGGGCATCGGCCAGCAGGCGGTCGGCCTCACGCTGCACTTTATACCCTCCCAGCAGGTGTACGCTCTGCGGTCGCAGGCCACAATGGGCCATCACCGGAATTCCGGCCGACACCAACGCCGCGATCACCTCGGCCTGTTCCGCTCCGCCTTCCAGCTTGACCGCCTGGCAGCGGGTTTCTTTCAACACCCGGCCGGCGCTGCGCACGGCCTCGTGCGTGCCCAGATGCCCGCAGGGAAACGGCAGATCGACGACCGTCAAGGCGTGCCGCACGGCCCGGCCCACCATTTCGGCATGGTAGACGATCTGGTCGAGCGTGACGGGCAACGTCGTGCCGTGGCCCTGGACGACCATGCCTAGACTGTCGCCGACCAGAATGCCGTCGACGCCTGCCGCATCGAGCAGTTTGGCCAGTGTGTAGTCGTAGGCCGTAAGCATACTGATCTTACGGCCTGCCGCTTTCATGGCGATAAAGCGCGGCACCGTGATCGGCGCGGAATCGGTCTGTGCGTCAGGCAAGGTGGGCTCCGTGAACGACGAACGAGGAATGGGGCGACATTTTGATTGTCGCCGTGCGAGCGGGCCGTGGCAACACACAGCGCGCAGGGTAACGTGTAAGGCCGATTGACACGCCGCTGCCAACGGCTAGACTGACGGCAACGTCGGTGCCCGGTAACGGGCCGAAGAGGGAACCCCGTGCAAACCGGGGGTGGTCCCGCCGCTGTAACGGACGCATTTCGACCGCAGCCACTGCCTAGCGTGGGAAGGCCGCGTGACCTTTAGTCCGGAGCCAGAAGACCTGCCGACGCGAGCCAGGCCTGAAGATTCCGCGGGTGACGGGGTCGGCCGGCCGCGGTATGCGCCGCGATCGAGGGACCAAGAAACTCGGGTGCCGTCCCTCATGCGTCGAACCGCATGAGTTCACCATGAGGATGACGTTGATCACCGGAGGAGCCGCCAGCGGTAAAAGCCGGTATGCGCTGCGGCGAGCCCAGGAATGGGGTCCCAATATCTTGTTCGTCGCCACCTGCCTACCGCACGACGACGAAATGCGCGCCAAGGTCGCCCGGCATCGGGCCGAGCGGCCGCCAAGCTGGCAGACGGTGGAAGCGACGCGACGCGTGGGGGATGCTCTGCGGAGCGGCTTCGACGGCGCCATCATCGATTGCCTGACGCTGCTTGTTTCGCAGATGCTCGTCGATGCGGCGTCGGACGAAGAAATCGACGCGGAAGTGAACGAGCTATGCCTGGCTGCACGGAATGCGGACTACCCGGTCATTCTTGTCACCAATGAGGTGGGCTTTGGCGTTGTTCCGGAACATCCGCTCGGACGGCGTTTTCGCGAAGTGGCGGGCCGGGCGAATCAGCTCGTGGCGTCGATCGCGGATGACGTGGTGTTGGTCGTTTGCGGCGTGCCGTGCAACGTCGTAGGGTGGGACCAGCGAGCTTGCGAGCGCCGGCCCACCGATAGCGACGTTGTTTACGGTGGGTCGGCGCTCGCAAGCTCGCTGGTCCCACCCTACGGTGGAGCCCATTCATTGACGAATGAGCGAGCGCTGGCGCCGCCCCTTGACCACAAGGCGATGGGCGCTGCCCGGCGACGTTTGGATATGCTCACAAAGCCGCGCGGGAGCCTCGGCCGATTGGAAGAGCTGGGCGTCCAATTGGCCGGCATCACGGGCCGCGTGCCCCCCGTCGTCGCTGAAAAGACAATCTTCCTGTTTGCCGCCGACCACGGCGTCGCGGCTGAGGGCGTCAGCGCCTATCCGGCGACCGTCACGGCACAAATGGTGGCGAATTTCCTTAGCGGCGGCGCCGCCATCAACGTTCTGGCGCGCCAGGCGGGCGCGTCGCTGGTGGTGGCGGACATCGGCGTCGCGACCGATATTCCGTCGCACCCGCAATTGATTGCACACAAGATCGGCCGGGGCACCGGCAATATGGTCCGTGAGCCGGCCATGACCCGCGAGCAAGCGGAGCGCTCGATCGACGCCGGCCGGACTGTCTTCCGTCCTTGTCAGTTGGCCGGCATGGGTGAGATGGGCATCGGCAACAGCACGAGCGCCGCGGCAATCGTGGCCGCGGCGACCGGCCGGCCGCCAGCCGAAGTTGTGGGCCGCGGCACGGGCATCGACGACGCGACGTTGGCCCGAAAGATCGCGGCGGTTGGGAAGGCTCTCGCGCTGCATCAGCCCGACGGCGGCGATGGAATCTCGCTGCTGACGTCGGTCGGCGGCTTTGAAATCGGTGCTTTGGCCGGAGCAATGTTGGCGGCTGCGGCCGCGCGCGTGCCGATTGTTTTGGACGGATTCATTTCCACGGCCGCGGCCTTGGTGGCCGTGCGGCTTTGCCCGGCGGTGAAAGGTTATCTGATCGCCGCACATCGCTCGGCCGAGAAGGGACACACAATCGCCTTGACCGAATTGGGGCTAAGGCCGTTGCTCGATTTGGAGATGCGCCTGGGCGAAGGGACGGGGGCGGCACTCGCGTTTCATCTTATTGAGGCGGCCTGCCGCACGATGCACGAAATGGCGACCTTCACTTCGGCGGGCGTCGCGGAAAGGAAGGCGGCCGAATGAGACGCGCGCATGGAGGAGTTGCCGGCCCAGGAGTTTTGGACTTCAGCGTGAGTCTCAATCCGCTGGGTCCGCCCGACTCGCTGGGGCTGTTGCTCACCACCGAGCACCTGACGGCTTATCCCGAACCGCACTCGCAAACGCTGCAAGTGGCGATTGCCAACTATCACGCTGTCGATCCCGATTCGGTGCTGGTGACCAACGGCGCGTGCGAGGCAATCGAGCTGGTGATGGCGTGCCTCAAGCCGCGGCGCGTGGTTGTCTTGGTTCCGGCCTTCACGGAGTACGAAGACGCCGCACGTGCCTGGGGGCATGATGTCGTAACGGTCGCCGCTCGCGAAGAAGACGGATTTGTTTGGGACTTTTCGCGACTCGACGTTCATCCCGACGACCTCGTCGTGCTCGGCAATCCGGCGAACCCGACGGGCGTCGTGTCGCCCTTGCCTGATCTCGATGCCACCCTGTTGGTCGACGAGTCGTTTCTCGAATTCCTTGACCGACCGCGAACGGCCATCGGTCGGCCGCGCACGCTCGTCGTGCGTTCGTTCACAAAACTTTTCGCCTGTCCGGGACTGCGGTTGGGCTATATCGTCGGCGACGTATCGCCGCTGCGCCGGCGCCAGGCCACGTGGTCGGTCAGCCGGCTGGCGCAGGTGGCCGGCGAGGCGCTGCTCCGTGAAACGGCGTACTTGGAGTTCACGCGGCGGTTCGTGCGCGAGTGCCGCGACGAACTGGTCGAGGGCTTGCAGTCGCTGCCGGACGTGAAGGTTTTTCCCCCGACGGCCAACTTCGTGTTCTTCCGCGTGCCACGAGCGAATGACGTTGCCCGGCGGTTGCGGGAACAGGGCATTGTCGTCCGCCAGTGCGACGATTTCACGGGCCTGGCGCCGGATCAGTATCTGCGCGTCGCCGTGCGGAAGCGCAGCGAGAACCAACGCTTGCTGGAGGCCCTGCATGCCGCGCGGTAAAGCGATCATGGTACAAGGCACGGGCTCACATGTCGGCAAGAGCGTACTGGCCACCGCGCTGTGCCGCATTCTGCGACAAGACGGCCACCACGTGGCGCCGTTCAAGGCCCAGAACATGTCCAACAACGCGGCCGTCTGTCTCGACGGCGGCGAGATTGGCCGCGCCCAGGCCGAGCAGGCCGCCGCCTGCGGGCTGGAGCCGACGACGGCCATGAACCCCATCCTGCTCAAGCCGTGTTCCGATGTCGGTTCTCAGGTCGTTGTGATGGGTCGGGCGACCGGCACGATGAATGCGAAAGAGTATCAGGCTCACAAGATGTCGCTGTTGCCGCAGGTGCGCGGGGCGATCGAATCACTGCTGGCCGAATACGAAGTGGTCGTGATCGAAGGCGCCGGCAGCCCGGTGGAAGTGAACCTCAAGCAACACGACCTGGTCAACATGCGCACTGCGGAGTTGGCCGACGCGGCGGTGCTGCTGGTTGGCGACATCGACAAGGGAGGCGTGTTCGCGCAACTCGTCGGCACCTGGGAACTGCTTGACGAGGATGAACGTCGCCGCGTGCGCGGGCTGATCATCAACAAGTTTCGCGGAGATATCGACATCCTGTCGCCGGGCTTGGAGTTTTTGCAGCAGCGTCTGAATCGGCCGGTATTGGGAGTGGTTCCTTATCTGCGAGACCTGCGAATTGCTCAGGAGGACACGATCCCGGAGGAACGGCTGACACGTGCGAATGAAAAGCGGCAATCGCTCCGCATCGACGTAATCCGTCACCCACGGATTGCCAACTTCAACGATTTCGATGCTTTAGGTGATGCGATACGATACGTCAGCGAGCCGCCGGCCGACCTGCCGGACGCGATCATTCTGCCGGGCACAAAGAGTACGATCGCCGATTTGCGTCACCTTCGCGAGCGCGGTTTTGAGCCTTGGTTGCGAGCGGCCCGTGAGGCGAATGTGGAGATCGTAGGTATCTGTGGCGGCTTTCAAATGCTCGGCCGCTCGGTCCTCGACCCAGGGCATGCGGAATCGAACGAGGAACGGACCGAGGGTCTGGGCTTCCTCGATTGCAGCACGATCTTTCAGCCGGTGAAAGAGACGGCCCGCGTGGAAGGCGTGCATGTGGAGAGCGGCACGGCGGTGGAAGGTTACGAGATTCATCTTGGGTGTACGCAGGGAAACCCAGGCCCTCGGCCGCTGTTTCACATCTCGCGGCGGCACGGCATTCCGGCCGAAGGATACGACGGCGTGGCTTCCGCCGACGGCCGCGTGTGGGGCACTTACCTTCATGGTGTGTTCGATAACGATGGTTTTCGGCAGTGGTGGCTTGAGCGGCTGGCGGCGAGAGGGAGAGAGGTTTCTGTAGGGAATGCCCTCTGTGGCGTTCCGTGGCCGACCGATGGACCGTCAACCGCCACCCTGCGGAACGCCACAGAGGGCGTTCCCTACAGAAACGGCGCGACGCACGGCGACCGCTTCGATGCACTAGCGGCGGCGGTGAGGAAAGCGATTGATGTGGAACAGCTTTATCGAATTATCCGGAGCTAACGTGGAGTGGTGCTTGCCGGCCGCCTTCGCGCTCGATTTAGCGCTGGGCGACCCGCGCTGGCTGCCGCACCCCGTGTGGATGATTGGTATTGCGGCAACGACTTTGGAAAAACTTTTTGTGTACTGTTTGGGACGCACTTATTTCGCCGGCCTGCTGTGTACTGCCGTCATCGTCGGTGGCACGTGGGCGATTACCGCCGCGCTTGTCACCGCCGCCACGGTCTGCGATTGGCGGACGGGACTCGTGGCGCAGACCTTGCTGCTTTACACGACGCTCGCCGCCCGCGATCTGGCCGTCGAGAGCGGCCATGTCTACCGTGCCCTGGCCAGCGACGACTTGCCACAGGCACGCCGCGCACTGTCGATGATCGTCGGCCGCGATACGCGGAGCCTCGACGAAAGCGAGGTGGTCCGCGCCGCGGTTGAAACGGTCGCCGAGAGCAGCGTCGATGGCGTGGTGGCGCCGCTGGTGTTCGCGCTTCTCGGTGGCGCACCGGCCGCGATGGCCTACAAAGCGATCAACACGCTCGATTCGATGGTCGGGCACCGCGACGATCGCTACCGCCGCTTCGGCTGGGCCTCGGCGCGGCTCGATGACGTTGCTAATCTGGTTCCGGCGCGGTTGGCGCGGCTCATCTATCCTGCGGCGTCGCTGCTGTGCGGTTACAATGCCCTGCGGACCTGGCGGACCGCATGGCGCGACGGACGCAACAGCCCCAGCCCGAATGCCGGCATCGCTGAAGCGGCCGTCGCGGGAGCGCTGGGCGTGCGGCTGGGCGGCACGAACTTCTACGAGGGCGTTGCGTGCGCGCGACCGTTTCTCGGCGAGTCGCTTGTGCCGCTGGCCCGCGATCACATTCCGGCGGCGGTCCGCCTGATGTACTGCGTTTCGGTTTTGACTTTGTTCTTGGGCCTTGGTTTGAGGATGCTCGCATGGCACGCCTGGTAGTCGCCGGAACCCACAGCGGGGCCGGCAAGACAACGACGGCCATCGGCCTGATGGCGGCCTTTGCCCGTCGCGGGCTGCGCGTGCAGCCGTACAAGGCCGGACCCGACTATATCGACCCCACCTGGCACACGGCCGTGACGGGCGTCGCCTCGCGAAATCTCGATCTCTGGATGCTCTCCAAAGCGACCGTCAAGCGGCTCGCCGCGCGCCCGGCCGATCTCTCCATTATCGAAGGCGTGATGGGCCTGTTCGACGGACCGGGCAGCACGGCCGAACTGGCCCGGCTGCTCAAGGCGCCGGTCGTGCTGGTCGTGGACGGACATGGCATGGCCGGCTCGGCCGCGGCCGTCGTGCGCGGCTTCGAGATGCTCCAGCGCGGCGTCAACGTGGCCGGCGTCATTTTGAACCGCGTCTCCGGTGCCGGGCACTTTCAGTTGTTGCGTCAGGCGATCGAGGGCCGCTGCCGGGCACGCGTGCTCGGCTACCTACCTAAAGACGAGCAGCTTCGGTTGCCCGAACGTCACTTGGGTCTGGTGCCGGCACAAGAAGCGGGACGCATCGGGGCCTTGGCCGATCGGCTCGTGCAGCACCTTGAGCAGACCGTCGATCTCGATGCGGTGCTCGCGATCGCGCGTGAGAGTTGTAGCGACACTCCGTGTGCCCTTGCCGAACTCCCGCAGACTTTGCCCACGCCGAACCGCCCCGTCGCCCGGATCGCCGTGGCCCGTGACGACGCCTTCTGCTTTTACTACGAAGACAACCTCGACCTGCTCCGCGCGCAGGGAGCCGAGCTCGTGTTTTTCAGCCCCCTGGCAGACCGACACTTGCCCGCAGCCGTGGGCGGAGTCTATTTCGGCGGCGGTTTTCCCGAACTGTTCGAGCAGCAACTCCGCATGAGTCCTTTGGCTGCCGAGGTGGCGGGTTTGCCGGTTTACGCCGAATGCGGCGGCCTGATGTTTCTAAACATGATCGGCATCATCCCTGGCAAGGTGACGATGACGGACCGCCTACAACATTTCGGCTACTGCGAAGCCGAGGGGAACGGTTCGTTCCTGGTTCGGCCGGGCGAAAAGTTGCGCGGGCACGAGTTCCACTATTCGGCGTGGGAGGGCGAGGGCCAATCGCCCGCGCTCGTCGCCCGGCGGCGGCGCACCGGCAGCGAACGGCCGGAAGGTTTTGCTGCCGGTCAAATTCACGCCTCTTACGTCCACGTTCATTTTCACGGTTGCCCCTGGCTGGCACGGCGTTTTGTGCAAGCGGCAACCAAAGCAGCCTCGGCACTCCATGATGGGGAAAACGGTCAGAGCGTCGGCCGGAGCCGTTCCGGTCGTTCAACAACAATAACAAGGGAAGCACTCATTTCTTAGAAGGAGGATTTCATGGACTTCATGCACCACATCGTGCCCGAAGAAGAGGTTTACCAGATGCTGATGCTCTTCGTACTGGGCGTCCTCGTTGGCGCCATTGCGGGCGTCGTGCGATACTTGAAAATAGAAGGGAGGAAGGCATGACAGTGCTATTTGCGCACCACGTCGAACCGGCCTTTTTGCCGATCTATGCCGGCCAGTTTGCGCTCGGCGTGTGGGTTGGTTGGCGATTGGTGGCGGCCGTGGTACGGAAGTTTGCCGCCTAGGAGTCGGGTGGGACCAGCGAGCTTGCGAGCGCCGGCCCACCGAAGAAGACGTCGCTTACGGTGGGCCGGCGCTCGCAAGCTCGCTGGTCCCACCCTACCTCGAATGCAAAGTCGATCGTTATCACCAAACCTATGCGTCCCATCGTCATCATTGTCGGCCACGGCAGCCGCGATGCCTCCGCCAATCAGGAGTTCGAGCAGCTCGTCGCGCGCTACCAGGCGCGTCGGCCCGATGTCGAGCTGCGCTATGGCTACGTGGAACTGGCCCAGCCCTCGCTGGGCGACGCGCTGGCCAATATCCCTGCCGACAACGAAGACGTGACGCTGCTGCCTCTGTTCCTGTTCGCGGCGGGCCATGTCAAGAACGACATTCCGTTGGCCTTGGCGACGGCCCGCCGGCAACATCCGAATGTGCAGTTTCGCGCCGCACGGGCACTGGGCGTTCACCCGTCGCTGGTGGACCTGGCGCTGGCACGGGCAGCAGAAGCATGCCCCGTCGGCGAGGTTGAAGCATCGCGGACGGCCGTGATCGTGGTGGGCCGCGGTTCGAGCGATCCGGACGCGAACGGCGATTTTTGCAAGCTGGCCAGGCTGATCGGCGAGGGGCACCCGTTCTCCTGGGTCGTGCCGTCGTTCATCGGCATCACTCGGCCGCGGTTCGAAGAGACGCTGGAGTTTGTGGCGCGTGCCCGGCCAGAGCGGCTGCTGGTGATTCCCTACCTGCTGTTCGCCGGGCGGCTGTTGACGCAGCTCGACGATCAGGTGGCGGAGTTTCGTGCCCGTTATCCGTGGATCAGGACGACGTTGGCGCCGCACTTGGGCGTACATCCGCGTCTGCTCGACGTGCTCGACGAGCGGCTGGCCGAGGCGCGCGAGGGCCAGGCGCCGCTCGCCTGCGACAACTGCCAATATCGCGTGGCACTGCCGGGCCGGGCTGAGAACGTGGGCGGCCTGCGGGCATTGCTCTGGAGTCTGCGGCACACGTTCACGCACGCCCAGGCGGCGCCGCACGTTCACGCTCATCGCCCGATGACCAAGCACGTGCTGGTCTGCGGCAACGTCGATTGCGCCGGGCGCGGCAGCATGCGGCTGGTCGAATCGCTGCGTCGCTTGCTGAAAGACGCCGGCCGCGAGCGCGATGTGCGCGTCACCGTGACGAGCTGTATGGGCCGTTGCGGCGAGGGGCCGACCGTAGCCGTTTATCCCGACGGAATCTGGTATCGTGGCGTGGCCGAGACCGACGCGGCCGAGTTGATGCACGAACACCTTTTGGCCGATCGGCTCGTCGCCAGGCTGGTCGACAACATCATGAGCTGATTTTCGATTGTGGATATTGGATTGCAACGGTAGGGTGGGACCAGCAAGCTTGCGAGCGCCGGCCCTCCGCAGGCGACGTCGTTTACGGTGGGCCACGGCGGGCCGGCGCTCGCAAGCTCGCTGGTCCCACCCTACGAATACGAACAAACCACTAGGAGTTTACAACATGGCTTGTCACGAGATTGCAGCCCTAAGATTGGGACTGATGCAGATTCTGGGCATCAAAGACGAGGCCGAGCGCCAGCACGAGCTGGCTGAGTTGAATCAGGGCGAGCCAGCGTCCGATACGCTACGTGTGCTCTCACAGTCGCGAGATTTCGGAGATCTGAAGCGGTTCTTCGAGACCGCGCTGGTCGAGTTGGAAGAGCGCGTCGCCCGCACCAAGGCCGACGACCCGCAGATGCCTTACTTGCGCACGCTGATCGTGCTGACCAAGAAGGTGGAGCTCGATTTGCGAAACCAGCTCGAGAGCATGACCCGCTTTTATCGCGATCTCGACGAGATGCACGACTTCGTCCACGAGATGTTTCCCGCAGTGTAGGGTGGGACCAGCGAGCTTGCGTGCGCCGGCCCACCGCGCGCGACGTCGTTGCGGTGCGCAACGTCGTTCATGGTGGGCCGGCGCTCGCAAGCTCGCTGGTCCCACCCTACGCACTTCAAACACCGCCTTTGGATCTACCACCATGGACTACATCAACTTAGGCCGCACCGGCGTCAAGGTTTCGCGGATCTGCCTGGGCTGCATGACCTACGGCAGCAAGAAGTGGCGCGAGTGGGTGCTCGAAGAAGACGAAAGCCGCCCCTTTTTCCGCCGCGCCTGCGAGGCGGGCATCAACTTCTTCGACACCGCCGACATGTATTCGCTCGGCGTGAGCGAGGAGATATTGGGTCGGGCATTGCAAGAATTCGGCCCCGGCCGCGATCGCGTGGTCATCGCCACCAAGGTCTGCCAGCCGATGGGCGACGATCCGAACCTGCGCGGGCTTTCGCGCAAGCACATCCGCCACTCGATCGACGCCAGCCTGCGACGACTCGGCACCGACTACGTCGATCTCTATCAGATTCACCGCTTCGATTACGACACGCCCATTGACGAGACGCTCGACGCGTTGAACGACGTCGTCAAGGCCGGCAAGGCGCTCTATCTGGGCGCCTCGTCGATGTTCGCCTGGCAATTCGCAAACATGCTGCACACGTCGGACCGGCTCGGCCTGAACCGCTTCGTGACGATGCAAAATCACTACAACCTTGTCTATCGCGAAGAAGAGCGCGAGATGATCCCGCTCTGCCGCTCGGAAGGCATCGGGCTGATTCCCTGGAGTCCGCTGGCCCGCGGCTTTTTGGCCGGCAACCGCCGCGGCCGAGAACAGGGATTTGGCGAGACGACGCGTTCGAAGACCGACGACTTCGCCCATAAGCTTTATTACCAGGACTCCGATTTCGCGGTCGTCGATCGCGTCAGCGAGATCGCCCGACAACGGGGAGTCTCGAACGCACAAGTCGCGCTGGCCTGGGTGCTGGCGCAGCCCGGCGTGACCGCGCCCATTATCGGAGCAAGCAAAATGCAGCATCTGGATGATGCGATTAGGGCGCTCGATCTTAAGCTCACTGACCTGGAGGTTGAGAGTCTGGCCGAACCGTATCGGCCGCACCCGGTGCTGGGCCATTCGTGAACTGTGACATTGCCGATACAAACCGCGTAAGGTGGGGCAAGCGAGCTTGCGAGCGCTGGCCCACCGTAAGCGACGTCCATCAAGGTGGGCCAGCGCTCGCAAGCTCGCTTGCCCCACCTTGCATTTTGCTTACTACGCATAGTCAAAAGAAACGAAACCATGACACGCATTCTCAATCCTGAAGCCATCGAGGCCGAGTCGTTCCGCATCATCGCCGAAGAACTGGGCGAGCATTCCTTCTCGCCCGATGAATTCGCGGTCGTGCAGCGGGCCATTCACTCGACGGCCGATTTCGAGTTTGCCCGGACGTTGCGGTTTGCGCCGGGCGCCATCCGTTCGGGCATCGAGGCGATTCGCGCCGGCCGCAGCATTGTGGCTGACGTGCAGATGATCCAGGCCGGCATCAACAAACCAGGCCTGAAAAAGTTCGGCGGCGAGGTGTACTGCTTCATCAGCGACGACGACGTGGTGGCCGCCGCCAAAGAGGCAGGCCTGACGCGGGCCATCATGTCGATGCGCAAAGCGTCGCAGCAGCTTCCGGGGGCGATCTACGCCATCGGCAACGCCCCGACCGCGCTCTTGGAGCTGGTAAAACTTGCCGACACGGCGCGGCCGTCGCTGGTCGTCGGCGTGCCGGTCGGCTTCGTCTCGGCCGCCGAATCGAAAGACGAGTTATCGCAGACCGACCTGCCATTTATCACCGCGCTGGGCCGCAAAGGCGGCACGCCAGTGGCGGTTTCGATTATCAACGCTCTTATCCGACTGGCAAACAAGGAAGACGGTAGACAGTAGACGGCAGACGGGGGATAGCTGCGAATGGAACCCCGTCTACCGTCTACCGTCTACCGTCTACCGTCTACTGTCTACCGTCTACCTTGCCGCACCAACCCAGGAGAATCACGACTTTCATGAAACCCTACAAATGGCACATGCTCGTCTGCACCGGACCGCGCTGCACGCAAGACGGCGAGTCGGAAGCGCTGTTCAGCTCGCTGGGCGAAAAACTCAAAGCACACGGACTCGACGCCGACGAAATCCGCGTCAAGCGGACGCGGTGCAGTTGCTTCGCCATCTGCCAGGGAGGACCGATCGTCGTGGTCCATCCCGATGGCACCTGGTATGAGCGCGTCACCGACGAGGTGCTCGACCGCATCCTTTCGGAGCATCTCAAGCAAGGGCAAGTCGTCGAAGACCACCTTTTTCATCAGGCGTAAGCGATGGACGTCTATGAGGCCATCTATAGCCGGCGCGATGTGCGGCATTTTCGTGCCGGACCGATCGACGATGCGGTGCTCAACCGCATCCTCGACGCGGCCCATCACGCCGGCTCGGTCGGCTTCATGCAGCCCTGGAACTTCATCGTCATCCGCGACATCGACACCCGCCGCCGCGTGAAATCGCTTTTCGAGCAGGAAAACGCCCGTGCGGCCGAAAACTACAATGGCCCCCGGCGTCAGCTTTACGATTCGCTCAAGCTGGAAGGTATTTTGGAGTCGACCGTGAACCTTTGCGTGACCTGCGACCGCTCGCGGGCCGGTCCCGTGCTGGGCCGCAACACCATCATCGACGCCGATCTTTATAGTACCTGCTGCGCTGTGCAAAACCTCTGGCTGGCGTCGCGGGCGGAAGGGGTCGGCGTTGGCTGGGTCAGCATCTTCGAGCCGCAGGCACTGACCGAACTGCTGAGCTTGCCCGAAACCGTCGTGCCGGTGGCGTATTTATGCGTCGGTTATCCGCAGGAGTTCCGCGACCGGCCGATGCTGGAAGAGGTCGGCTGGCGGGAGCGGCTCCCTTTGGACCAGGTGGTCTACTATGAACGTTGGGGCCAAGCAAAACGCTGATCCTTGGGACGAAGAACGGGACTGTGTCGAGCGGCATTTATCTTGCTCGCTTGCCAGAGTAAAATGAGTTTTGGCTTGCAACACCTGAGTTGAATTGATATGGCGACCTCGAAAACGATCCAGCAACTCAATCGCGAACTTGCCCAAAAACTGGCCGACGAGGGCCGGAACAACCCGCAATCCGTTTACGCCGGAAAGTTCGTCGGCATCGCAAACGGCCAAGTGGTCGTCGTTGCGGACAATTTGGACGAGCTAGATCGCCAGTTGCGGCAACTTGAACCCGATCCAACGAAAACCTTCGGCGTCGAAGTCGGGCGCGACTACAACGCGGTGCAGGAAATCTGGACGCTCGAGTAATGCCACGCGTTCACTGGCCGTTGCTCCATGATCGACCGGTCGTCGAGGTGATCCTGGCACTCGCCCAGGGCGGTCAGCAGATCGTGCGCAAGCTATTGGCCGACACGGGCGCCGGCGATCGAAATGCGGGCTTTGAACTTTTGCTGGACGAATACGATTGCCTACTGTGCGGCGGCATCCCGCTGCAACCAGTAGCCCTGGGCGGGGCTTACATCGGGCCTTATCCGGTTTATTCGATCCAGGTCCGCATTCCGCTGTTGGGGCTTCGAGAAGCGATACAGGTGGTCGGTGTGCCATCACCACCCGCTGGCTTTGATGGGATCGCGTGCTATCGGTTTCTCAATCGCTTCAACTACGGCAACTTTGCTAATCAAGACCAATTCGGCCTGGAGACTTTGTGACCGTCTTAGTGGCCGATGCACATCGCATTTTCCAATGATCGCTTCGGACAAGGCAGATCCGACTGAAACAAAGCGGCTCCGCTCGGGCTTTACCACCGGCGCTTGCAGCGCCGCGGCGGCCAAAGCGGCCACGCTGGCACTGTTGGCTCAGCAACCGGTTGCCGAGGTCGAAATCGCGCTGCCGATCGGACGAAAGCAGACGTTCGCCGTCGAACGGTGCGAATTCAGCCCCAGCGAGGCGACGTGCTCCGTCATTAAAGACGCCGGCGACGACCCCGACTGCACGCACGGCGCCCATCTCACGGCCACCGTCTCCTGGACCGATCAGCCCGGCGACGTCGTGCTCGACCGTGGGTCGGGCGTCGCCGTAATCAACAAGCCGGGCGTCGGTCTCGACGTCGGCGCGCCGGCCATCACTCCCGTACCGCGCCGCAACATCATCGACATGGTGCGCGAAGCGGCGGGCGAAGCGCTGGCCAATCGCGGGCTTCGCGTGGTCATCTCCGTGCCCGGCGGCGAAGAGATGGCCAAAAAAACGCAGAACGAGCGGCTGGGCATCTTGGGTGGTATTTCGATCTTGGGAACGACGGGCATCGTCGTGCCTTTCTCGACCGGAGCCTTCAAGGTGTCGATCACGCAGGGCATCGACGTGGCCCGCGCCGCCGGGCACGACACCATCGTGCTCACCACCGGCGGCAAAAGCGAAGAGTTCGCCATGAAGCTGCTCGGCCTGCCGACGGAGTGCTATGTGCAGATGGGCGATTTCGTCGGCTTCGCTCTCAAAGCCTGCGTGCAGCGAAAGGTGCGACGGATCGCCGTCTGCGGCATGCCGGGCAAGATGTCGAAGATCGCCAAGGGCAAGATGCAGACGCACGTGGCCGGCAGTGAGGTCGATCTGGAGTTCCTGGCCTCGATCGCGGCCGACTGCGGTGCCCCGGCCGAGGTGGTCGAGGAAGTGCGTGGCGCGAACACGGCCCGGCATGTTTCGGAGATTGTCGCCGCGCGGCAGGTGACCGGATACTGGGACGCCGTCGCCCAGCGCGTGGTGCTGGCCTGCCGGCAGCACATTCGCGAGGCGGCCGAAGTGGAGTGCGTGCTGACCGAGTTCAGCGGCCAGGTGATCGGGCGGTGGTCGAGTTCGTAGTTCTGCACAATGCTCAGTCGCCAAAGCCGTGCGGATGGCCGGAGTGCCAGCGCCATGCCGTGGCGACGATCGCGTCCAACTCGACGTACTTGGGCGACCAGTCGAGCGTGGAACGGGCCTTGCGTGAATCGGCCACCAGCTCTGGTGGGTCGCCGGGCCGGCGGGGGCCGATCTCTGTTGCGATGTTGCGACCGGTGACGCGGCGGCACGCTTCGATCACTTCCTTCACGCTGTGCCCCTCGCCGGTGCCCAGGTTCAAGTGCAGTCCCTGGCTGGGTGTCAAGCGTTCGAGCGCCTGAGCATGGGCGCTGGCCAGATCGTCCACATGAATGTAGTCGCGAATGCAGGTGCCGTCGCGGGTCGGATAATCGTCGCCGAACACGGTAATGTGGGTCCGTTGTGCCAGGGCCACCTGCAACACGAGAGGAATGAGGTGCGATTCAGGGGTATGGTCTTCGCCTAGGTCGCCGCGCGGGCTGGCGCCGGCGGCGTTGAAATAGCGCAGGGCGGCGTAGGCAAATCCATAGGCCCGTGCATAGTCTGCCAAGGCCCGTTCCACCGCCAGCTTGGTGAAGCCGTAAGGGTTGATCGGGCGTTGCGGCTCGTCTTCGCCGATCGGCACCCTTTCCGGTGCGCCGTACGTCGCGGTGGTGCTGGAGAAGACGATCTTGCGGACGCCCGAAGCGCGCATCGCTTCCAATAATGCCAGGCTCCCGCCCACATTGTTGGCGTAGTACTTGGCCGGATCGCTCACCGACTCGCCCACCAGGGCGAAGGCCGCGAAGTGCATCACGGCCTCGATTCGCTTTTCGGTCAACACGGCCGCCAGCTTCGATTGATCGTGCAGGTTGCCCTCAACCAGCCGGCCGGCCGCCACCGCCGAACGATGTCCCAGGCAGAGATTGTCGTAGACCCATATTTCGTGGCCGGCCATTTCCAGAAACCGGGTAGCATGACTGCCGACATATCCCGCACCGCCCGTCACCAGAATCTTCACGGAAAGCCTTTCGTCAAAAGAGTCACTATCGGTCCCTGGGGAATTCTAGCAGATTCTCGCGAGTCGCAGGCCGCCGTCTGCCGATGGTGCATCGTTGCGGCCAGGCGGGAGGATGGCCTTCCCAGGCCGCCACCGCTCGATATGACGGGCGAGGAAGCCCATCCTCCGTGGATGCCCCCCACTGCATGCCTAAGAAAACCGCCACCGCCGATCGAGCCACTGCCACCACCGCGGCTGTAAGCCCCGAACACCCTTGGGCCACGGCCTTTGCCGACTATCTACGCAGCGAATGCCACCTGGCCGACAACACCGTGATGGCGTATCGCCGCGATCTGAAGCGGTTTTACGAGTGGCTGGCCGGGCGAAAGATTGCGGCCCTCAGCGTGCAGGATCTGGCCGACTATGCGGGCTGGCTGCACGCTCGGAAACTCGCGCCGGCCAGCTTGGGCCGGCACCTGGTGTCGCTCAAGCTCTTTTTCCGCTATTTGCAGTTGGAAGGGATTCTCAAAGACAACCACGTCGAACTGTTGGGCAGTCAGAAACTTTGGCAGCGCGTGCCCAAGGTGTTGCCGCCCGAAATGATCGACCGCATGCTCTCCGCGCCCCGCAAGGCCGACCCCTGCTGGCGGCGCGACCGAGCCATGCTCGAAGTGTTATATGCCACCGGTTGCCGTGCCTCGGAGCTCTCGACCCTCAAACTGCGCGACGTGCATCTCGACGGCGGATACTGCCTCTGTCAGGGCAAGGGCGACAAGGAGCGGCTGGTTCCGCTCGGCCAACGGGCCATCGCCGCCGTCAAAGATTACTTGGAATACGAGCGATCCGCGTTGGCCGCAAAAACGCAGTCGGCGCCGGCCTGGCTGCTGCTCTCGCGCCGCGGGCAACGTCTGCGGCGCGAACGCATCTGGGAACTGGTTAAGGAGTACGCCCGGCGTGCCGGCGCTCCGGCCAGCGTCAGCCCCCACACCATGCGGCACAGTTTTGCCACGCACCTGCTGGCCGGCGGCGCCGATCTGAGGCAGGTGCAGGAGATGTTGGGCCACGCCAGCATCGCCACGACGCAAATCTACACGCACGTCGATCAGGCCCGGCTCAAGGCGATCCATCGCAAATTCCACCCGCGGGCGTGACCGTCACGTTCCATCGACCTCCGGCGGGGGCACCGACTTGCCGAAAAACTTCGTCAGGTCGATGCCGCCCTTCTCTTCTTCTTCGAGCAATTTGAGCCGCATTTCCAGACGCTCTACCCGGCGCAAGAGCGTGGGCAGCAGGAGCCTGGACTCGTCCATCGGCTTCGGCCGCGGCACCTGAGGGTAGTTCAGATGACGCTCCAACGCCGAGAAGAGCAACAGCGGATCGCGGCGGCGGTTGGCCAGCGCGATCTTGCCCTCCTTTTCGCCGAACAGCACCGGCTTTTCCGGGCCGGCCAGGTCGAGCCCCTGGCGCTGACGCACGTTGACGTAGTGGGGGCTGCGCACGTAGATCATGTCGGCGATGTCAACCAGCCCCACCTGCCGCCGGACCGTGGCGATCCATTCCCGCCAGGCGTCGTCGAAAATCGGGTCGCCGGCCACGGCGTCGAGGCCCTTGTCGTATCCCAGCCGGTTGCGGGAGAGGCACTCGAATTGATAGAGAAAGATGCCCTGCCGCGTGGCGCCATCGGCCCGATAACGGGCCTCGCGCTCCAGAATTTGCAAAGCGACGGTGAAATCGAAACGGCCGCGTTCGCGCTCGGCCTCGGCGATGACGAACGTCTGAAACGGCGTGAAATAGTGGGCCAACTTGGCCATGGCCGGCGCGAAAGTGCCGCTGTGCCGCAGCTCCGTCCGCAAAAAGTCGACCGCCATCGGCAGCCTGGTGGTCGAGAGCAGCTCTTCTCGCACCGTCCGCAGCAGGTCTTGCGTCGAAAGGTTCTGCTGCTGCCGTTCTCTCAGCACTTGAAAGAAATAGGCTTGTTCGACGTATTCCTCGCGCTCGAGCATCATCTGGGCAGGCCGGGCATCCAGCGTTCAAAATGGCAAGGCCCGGCATGCCTGACTTCAGTTCGTCCGCGCACGTTGCGAATATACAGTCGAAGAGGCTGCAGGCGCCAGACCGAGAAGGTGAGCTCGTCGCGCGACAGCAGTTCGGGCGTCTTGCCAAACAGTTCCGCGATTCGACGATCGGTCACATAGTTGCCGTGCAGGTACACGTATCGCGTGCAATGCTCGTATCCAAGGAGTCGCCAGTTGTCGGCCTCGTAGCTCGCTCCCGTGAATCCCAGGTTCGGATTGCAGTACGTTATGAGCGTTGTTGTCTCCGGCCGATTGATGGCGAGCCATCTGCGCAGCTTGGCAAGGGCAAAACTAATGGAGTTCTTTGGCGCCTCCGGGAACACGTAAACTCGTGACAACACGAGAGCCGATTCTTGCCAGCTCACGCCCCCTTGAGAAAGATTGCTGAGATCGAATGGAGACAGCGAGACCAAGGCCCACGGCCATTGCCGTGGGCTGAAGGTAAGTCCGAAATGCAGACTTCCCGGACGAAAGCTCATTAGGTAGTGGTAGTTTTCGAGAATGGGCTGTGCCACGTCCTCCGAAACCGGCTCGAAAACCGACCTTGTCAGTTGTAGGCTGCTCCCTCCTTGGGGAGCGAATTCCGCCGTTTCGCGTCTTGCGGACGCCAACCTGTCTCTGAGACGTATTGCTTCCGCAAAGATGGTTTCGTCGCGAAGCGCCAGTTCCCAGTCGAATCGCGGCAGGTGAAGGCTCAGTTGCAGGAAAAGCGAAAGCGAGTCGACGGGCGAATCGGGCCAACGCAGGCCATCCGTGAGCCTGTCGGCAATCGTCCGCAGCCTGGTGTGAAGTGCCGCAACCGCCTTGGCATCTGGTACTAGCGATTCAACCAGCGTCATGCGGAGCCACCTTTCTCACAGCCGGAAACAAAAGCGGGACTATTTCTTGAGCGGCTTGCTCCAGAAGGTTCTGGATCATTGGCAGTTGAACGTGGGTTGCCTTCGAATCCTCGTCGCTGTCAAGGTTCAAAACTCCAACACACTCGCCAGCACACATTACCGGGCTGCTGAGCACGGAATTTCTTGACTGCGCAGTCGGACTCGTTACGTCCTTCATATCTACGCGCTCGGCCTCGGACAAATCCGAGGCCCAGGCCCGCTGTACGAGCAAGCGCCACGCTTCCCCGCAGTTCCCCACGCCAATTGGGTATTCTTGAAGCAGCTCATCCGTCGAATACAGACCCGCGTAATCCACATGCTTGATCTTCAGCGCCTTGTCCTTGGTTTTCTTGCCGGCGGCGGGAAGGACCAACATGACGTTAAGGCGGAGATGGGAAGGAGGGGCTAGCCGTGCATCGGCCAGGACGTGGAGGTAAGACTCGCGAATGCCCCTGAGGAAGTACTGAACCGGGACTGTTGTTTCCGTGTACGGCGGCGGCGAGATTCGGCGGATTTTCACTTTAGGCTGAGGTTCGCCGGTCAGCACCCACGGACGGTAACGAAGAAGTAGTGCCACAAGAACACTCAATAGCGTCAAGAGTGAAACGGACGACACAAACAGGAAGGTCCGGTCCCATCCTTCTTCGATCATCACGGCCGCGCCAACCATGAGGCTCTCCGTAACCAGCACGACGAGCGCAAAGAAAGCGAACCCCGTCGTGATCCCCTTGATCAGCTTTTCGCGGCCGCGCGGGATGTCCATGGCGTTATGATTCGCAAGTCGTCTTAACGGAGCGGTGGAGTTCAATTTTAGCCATGGGTTGCCGGGTTGTCAGCCCGAACCAGCGCTGGCAGCGGTCCATCACCTCGAATTCTTCGCCCGCGAGATGCACCGCCCACCGTCCTGCGTGAACGGCCAGGACACCACTGGCCGCTGCCGACGGCACCACGCGCTTCAATCTCCTTCGGGCTTCAACTATAATGTTGCACCGGGCAGCCCGCCGTTCGCCACCTTCCTCGCCAGCCCACCGGAGACCCAAATGCCGACACGTCACCATCGCCGCGATTTTCTCAAGCACACCGCACTGGCCGGCTCGGCCTTGGCCGGCACCGGCTTTTTCAGCAGCCTGTCCGCGGCCGAAAGCAAGTCGCCCAACGAGAAACTGAACGTGGGCATGATCGGCACGGCCAACCAGGCCCGGTTCACCATGGGCAACGTCAGCCGGGAGAACGTCGTCGCGCTTTGCGATATCGACGACAATTATCTCGGCAAGGCCGGCCAAGAGTTTCCGCAGGCCCGGAAGTACAACGACTTTCGCAAGCTGCTCGAGCAGCCCGGCCTGGACGCCGTGGCGGTCTGCACGCCCGACCACATCCACGCGCCGGCCACCGTCATGGCACTGCGCATGGGCAAGCACGTCTACTGCGAAAAGCCGCTCACGCACAATGTATGGGAGGCCCGGCTCGTGGCCCAGACCGCGGCCAAGGCCAAGGTCGCCACGCAAATGGGCACGCAAATCCACGCCGGCGACAATTACCGCCGCGTGGTCGAGATCATCCAGTCGGGAGCGATCGGGCCGGTGCGCGAGGTCCACACTTGGGCGGGCAGGTCGTGGGGCGGCGGCGATCGACCGAAAGAGATGCCGCCGGTGCCGCCCAATTTGCACTGGGATCTTTGGCTTGGCCCCGCGCCCCAGCGGCCTTATCACCCGACCTATCTGCCGGCCAACTGGCGCAAGTGGTGGGATTTCGGCGGTGGCAACATCGCCGACATGGCTTGCCACCATATCGACCTGCCGTTCTGGGCGCTCAAGCTGCGGGCACCCTTGTCGGTCGAGGCGGAGGGGCCGCCGGTGCATCCCGAGACTTGCCCGTTGGGGCTGATCGTGCGTTACGAGTTTCCTTCCCGCGGCGAGCTGCCGCCGGTCAAGCTCACCTGGTACGACGGCGACAAGATCCCGTCGCAAATCGAGGGACTGGCGACGGGCGGCGGCGGCAACCTGTTTGTGGGCGAGCGCGGGATGCTGTGGGCCGATTACGGCAGTTGGCGGCTCTCGCCGGCGAGCGACTTCGCGGGTTACAAGCCGCCGGAGCCGACCATTCCGCGTTCGATCGGCCATCACGCCGAGTGGATCGCCGCTTGCAAGACCGGCAGCCCGACCACGTGCAACTTCGACTATGCCGGCGCGTTGAGCGAGGCCGTGTTGTTGGGCAACGTGGCGTATCGCGTCGGCCAGCGATTGGCCTGGGACGCCGCCGCGCTCAAGGCGACGAATTGCCCGGAGGCCGATCACTTTTTGCGCCGCGAATATCGCAAGGGTTGGGAACTGGCATAAACTCTTGTAGGGTGGAAAAAGCGAGCTTGCGAGCGCCGGCCCGCCATTGGCGACTCTTGTAGGGTGGGACCAGCGAGCTTGCGAGCGCCGGCCCACCATTGGCGACGGCGCTTGAGACCGCCGGCGCGCTGGAGATCACCCCCCACATGGTTCTCCGGGATGGATCACCAGCGCGCTGGTGATCACCCCCCACATGGTTCTCCGGGATGGATCACCAGCGCGCTGGAGATCACCCCACATGGTTCTCGGGATGGATCACCAGCGCGCTGGAGATCACCCCCCACATGGTTTCGCTGGGTGAGACCTCCAGCGCGATGGAGGTCTCTTTCCAGGAAAGCGACGTCGCTTACGGTGGGCCGGCGCTCGCACGCTCGCTGGTCCCACCCTACACCGCTTGCAGGACCTCTCATTGCGCAGACGAAGCTGCTGAGCCGAAGGCGGCACTGGCATGGCCAATCGCAGCAGCATTTTTCACCAACTCGATGAACTCGGCCCGATAACCGTGCTCGTCGGCACCGCGGCTGGCTTCGGCCAATTCGACGACGGCGCCCAAGGTGAGATTGCCTTTGTATTGGCTCTCACGCAGCAACAGACCAAAGCCGGCCACCGACGCGGCGAAGCGAAAATCTTCGCTGGCCTGAGCGTAGTTTCGCTTCTCGTCTTTCACGACGCTTTCGAGCAGCTTGCTGGTTTCGCCCTCAGGCTCTTTATAGCGGAGCTTGAGCGTCAGCAGTTCGTCGCGGTCGGCGGCCTCGATTGCTTCGACGGTATGCTGGTATTTCAACCCGTCGACCTCGGCCAAGAGCGCCTCGCCGCCGGCCGGCGCGAGTTCGTAGAGCGCGGTCACTGTGTGTCCGGCCCCAATTTCACCGGCATCCTTCTTGTCGTCGTTGAAATCCTCGGCCCGCAACAGCCGGTTCTCGTAGCCGATCAACCGATAGGCGGCCACCTGCCGCGGATTGAACTCAAGTTGCAGCTTGACGTCCTTGGCGATCGTCAGCAGCGTGCCGCCGAGCTGCTCGACCAGCACCTTGCGGGCTTCGTTGAGCGTGTCGATATAGGCATAGTTGCCGTTGCCGCGGTCGGCCAGTTGTTCCATCGTGGCGTCTTTGAGATTGCCGGCGCCGAAGCCGAGCACGCTCAAGAAGACGCCGCTCTTGGCCTCGTCTTCAATCAGCCGCGTGAGCGAGCCTCGGTCGGTGAGGCCGACGTTGAAGTCGCCGTCTGTGCAGAGAATGACGCGGTTGGCGCCGCCCTTGATGAACTTCTCGCGGGCGACGTTGTAGGCCAATTGGATGCCCGATCCGCCGTTCGTCGAACCGCCGGCCTCGAGCGCGTCGAGCGCCGCCAGGATGGTTTCCTTATACAAGCCCGACGTTGACGGCAGCACCAGGCCCGACGAGCCGGCATAGACGACCATCGCCACGCGGTCGTTCTCGCCCAGCTTATCGACCAGCAAGTGCAGCGCGCTCTTCAGTAGCGGCAGCTTGGCGGGACCGTCCATCGATCCGGAAACATCGATCAGAAACACCAGGTTGCCCGCCGGGCGGTTCTGCAGGTCGATCTCGCGGCCCTTGAGTGCGATCCGCAACAAGCGATGCTTGGGCTGCCACGGGCAGCCCGCGACTTCGGCATGAACGGCAAACGACTGGTCGTCGGTCGGCGGAGCATAATGATAGCCGAAATAGTTCACCAACTCTTCGATGCGTACCGCGTCCTTGGGCGGCAGCGAGCCGCCGTTGAAAAAGCGCCGCACGTTCGCATAAGAAGCGGTATCGACGTCGATCGAGATTGTCGACAGCGGGTTCTGGCGGACGTTGAGGAACGGATTTTCGTCGATGCGGTCGTAGGATTCGATATTGAAGGCGTCGCCTTCGTCGAGCGGCGCTTCTTCGGCGGCCGGTGATACGGAGGGAGCGTCGGCGGCGACCGCGGCGCATACTTGCGATTTGGCAGGCGCCATGGCCGCCGGCTCGACGAACTTTTGCCCCTCGTTTCGGGTGCAACTCGCAAGAGGCAGTGAGACAAGGAGAACGAACGCGACGATCTGCGCGCAGCGCGACGCTTGGTTTTGCCACATGGGCATGGCCTCCTCAAATGAAGTGGTGGAATTGCAACGAATGCCTACTAAAGAGACGCCGCCGGCGACGGAAAAATTCCCGCCGGGGAGAAAAAAATGGGAGAATGGCCTTCCTCGTGCTCTGTCAGCCGTCGATTGATGGATCGATCCCGAAAGCAGCGACGGTGGTTGGGGCAGAGCTTGGCCAGAACCGGCCCGGCTTGAGGATACGCTCTGCGGCCAAGCGATGCCCCGGTTTGACGCGCTGGCATCCATCCATCGACGACGGACGGAGCGTTAGGCAATAGGCGTGTGGGCGTTGCCTACGCGGCCGGCAAGCGCACGAAGAACGTGCTCCCCTGGCCGGGCGCGCTTTCCACCGTCACGTCGCCGCGATGGGCCAAGGCAATGTGCTTGACGATCGCCAGGCCCAGGCCCGTGCCGCCCATCTTGCGGCTGCGCGCCTTGTCGACCCGGTAGAAACGCTCGAACAACCGCGAGTGGTGCTCTTCGGCGATGCCGCAGCCCTGGTCCTTCACCGCAATCACCGCCTGGCCGGCGTCGCAGTAGCCGCTCAACCACACCCGGCCGCCGGGCTCGCTGTGCTTGATCGCGTTGTCGAGCAGGTTGATGACGGCTTGCTCCAAAAGATCGGGCTTCATGCGGGCTGAAACATCGCTGCCGCAATCGAGCAAAACGTCGATCTTCCGTTCGGCCGCCCGAACGGCGCAGTCTTGCACCGCCCCTTGCAACACCTGGTCGATGCGGCCGACGGCGAGCGAAATGTCGCCGCCCTCGGCTTCCTTTTCGATCCGCGCCAGGCTGAGCAGGTCTTCGATGATGGCGTTCAGGCGATCGGCCTGTCTGGCGATGATTTGCAAAAAACGCTCGGCATCGTGGCGGTCGGCCAGCGCGCCGTCGAGCAGGGTCTCGACGAAGCCCTTGATCGACGTGATCGGCGTGCGCAGCTCGTGCGAAACGTTGGCCGCGAAATCGCGCCGCAGATTCTCGAGCTGCCGCAACCGCGACACGTCGTTGAGCACGATCACCGCCCCGATGCCGCGGCCGTAAGAATCGCGCAACGCCGTGCCGTTGGCTTGCAGCACCCGGTTTCGCCCGTTGCGCAGAATCACGTTGCCTTCGACCGGCTGATTGCAGATCAGTGCGTTGGCGACGAATCGCCGCAGGTCGGCATTGCGGACCACCTCTTGCAGCCCGCGCCCCTCGATTTCTTTGGCATCGGCGCCCAGCAGCTTGGCCGCCGCGGCGTTCACGCTGATCACCCGCTGGTCGGTATCGACCGCCAACACGCCTTCGACCATGCTCATCAAGACCGCCTCTTGCTCGTTGTTGCGGCGGGCCAGCGACAGGTACGACGCCTCCAGCTTCTCGGCCATGGCGTTGAAGGCGTCGGCCATTTCGGCCATTTCGCGGCTGTCGGGCATCCACAGACGCTCGCTGAGATGGCCCGACGAGAACCGTTCCGCCGCCGCTTTCAAGCGCTGCATCGAACGGGCGACGGACTGGCCAATCAGCCAACTCACGGCCAGCGCCAGGCCCACCACCAGCGGCCCGGCGAGCAGCCATCGCGCCGCGACGCTGTTCACAAACCGCGAGATCAGCCCGATCGAGGCCAGCGAGGCGACCAGCAGGGTGAGGACTTGCGGAAAGAGGTGCCAGAAGAGCCTCTTCGAGGGCATCGTCTATTCCTTGAACCGATAACCGACTCCGCGCACCGTTTCGATATACTCGCCGAATTCTCCCAGCTTTTTGCGCAGCCCGGCCACTTGCACATCGACCGACCGTTCGGTGACGGGGTAATCGTCGCCCTTGACGGCATCGACGATCTGGCTGCGCGAAAAGGCCCAGCCCGGCCGCTGCGCCAAGAAGTGCAGCAGGCGAAACTCGGTGAGCGTGAGCGAGAGCGGCTTTCCGGCGGCCAGCACCTCGTGCCTGCCCGGATGAATCACCAGCTCGCGGGCCTGGATCGTGGCATCGGGGCTGGCGGGCTCGTGTTTGCGGCGCAGCACCGCCTTGATGCGGGCGATGAGCACGCGCGGACTGAACGGCTTGGTGATGTAGTCGTCGGCCCCCAGTTCCAGGCCCGTCACCATGTCGGCCTCTTCGCCTTTGGCCGTCAGCATTACGATCGGCACGTGCTTGGTGCGCGTGTCGTTCTTCAGCAGCTTGCAGACTTCCAGGCCATCGACGCTGGGCAGCAGCAAGTCGAGCACGATCAGGTCGGGCGGATTGGTGCGCGCCTCGCGCATGGCGTCTTCGCCCGTCACGACGCAATTGACCCGGTAACCTTCTTTCGAAAGGTTGTAACGAATCAGCTCCAAAAGGTCTTCCTCGTCGTCGACAACGAGGATGCGCTCTTTCGGCATCGGGCGCCTCGTAAAGGGATGGGGGACTCTTTGAGAGGTTAGAGATACCATCACGGTGTTAGTGTTCAGTTAGGATTCAGTACGGTTTAACCCATCCAGCATATCGGATTTGCCGGCCGAGGGCAGTGCCCCGGCCTTACGGCTGACCCGCCAGAGACCGGCGCGCGAAGGCCGGCACAGCGCCATAAACATGTTGCCAGCGATGCCTTAGACCCTTATCATCAAAGGTGATGCGCCTGCCTGAGAACGTGCCTTTCGCCTTTCCGGCGGGCATTCCTGTCTTAAACCTCGGAAACAGTGGAGGCGGTCATGAAGCGGCCAGTCACGATTACGTCGGTGTTGGCAATTGTCGCAGTGTTGTTTTCGGCCGCCGGCGAGGCGGCCCCACGCAAGCCGGCCAGCAAAGGCCGTTCATCGGGCGGCTACGGCGTCGATCCTTCGGCCCAGAAGGTCGATCTGTTCAAGGCCGCCGAAGGCAAGCAGGTCAATGCGCAGGTTCTCGTGCAATCGCCGGGGCTCGCCACGCTGACGCTGACCAATCTCTCGCAGAATCCGCTGAACGTCGAAGTGCCGTTGTACATGGCAGCCGAACCGGCTTTGAAGGGTTTCGGGAAAATTCCGACGCCGCAAACCCTGGCCCTGGCGATCGATCCGCGATGGACCGCCGGCGTCGAGAAAAAAGGCAGGAAGACCGGCGTCAAGACGAGCCGGAAAGGCAAAGACGACGACGCGAAAGACGAGAAGAAGCCGGACGAAACGAAGGACGAGGCGAAGGACGCCAAGAAAGACGAGAAGAAAGCCGATTCGGGGGTTGCGCTGGTTCCGTTGCCGGCCGGCGAGGTGCGGCAATTGCCCTTGTTCTCGCTCGGCCTTGAGATGCCCACCACACGACCCGCGCCTGCCGCCGGTTTGGCTTACCAACTGGCGGATTTCGACAAGCGGATTCAAGCCCCGGAGATGAAAAAGTTGATGGAGCACCTGGTGCAAGGCACCGTTCCGCCCGACAGCGGGCAGCTTTTGGCCTGGCACTACCACGGCCGCTTGAGCTGGGAGGAGATGGGCACCACGGGCCTGATCGCGCTAGCGCAACTCCAAGCGGCTCAGCACTATGCCGAGATTGTCGAAGGCCGCGCGGCGCCCGACGCTGCCGCGCCGCAAACCGCCAGCAAGAAAAGGAAACGCTGAGCCGGCGTGCCCTGGCGCGGCGTCTGGGGCGGAGTCGCGTTATCATCTCATTCATGAAACCGCAGACAGATCCAAAAGTTGACTACGCTTTCAAGCACGTGTTCGGACGCAGAGCAGTTGGATGCGGACGTCCTGCCCGATCCGTTGAATGTGCCGGAAGTCCGCTGGGCATTGGGAGACTTGCTTATGATCTCACAGAGTGACCGCGAACGTGAGCTCTATCAATCGCGACTCAAAATGCGGCGTGACATGAATGCGGTGCGAGACGAAGGACGAGCGGAAGGACGAGCGGAGGAGCGGCGAGCATTCATTCGGTCCCTGCAGGCGGCACTGCACGAGGACGCGATGTCTATGGAACAGTTGGAAGCATTCTCGCTGCCGGAGCTGGAAAGTCTTATGGGTCGCCTGCAAGCCGAGTTGAACGTGAAGCTGTCGAACCGCTCGTAAGCGCGAAGCTGGCCAACGGGCCGTGAGGTCACGCCTCCGCCTCCAGAGCCTCGTCATTCGACCGATCCGCGGAAGCCAGAAAACGAAACGCTAGCCGCGCGAGATCAGGCCCACGTCGAGCAGCAACACAAACAGCATCAGGCTGGCCAGGAAAAACAGGCCGGCGAACTGAAAGTACGCCACCACCTGCTCGCTGACCGGCTTGCCGCGCACGCCTTCGGCCGCCAAAAACACCATGTGCCCGCCGTCGAGCATGGGAATCGGCAGGAAATTCAAGACCGCCAGGTTGGCGCTCAGCATTCCCAAGAACAGCAGGAAGGGCGACATCCCTTCCGAGGCCGTGGCGCCGGCCTGCTTGGCAATCTCCACCGGTCCGCCCATGCCTTTCACCGATACCTGGCCCGTCATGATCTTACGCAGAAACCGAAACACCAATGACAACGAATACTTCGTCTCGCGCCATCCCAGCGTCACCGCCTGCGGCAGCGTGTCGGCCTTCTGCGTGACCAGCACCGGCGCAAACAGCAAGCCCCGGTCTTGGTTAAACCAATCGCCGGAGAGCTTGGGTTCCAGCGTGATCGTGCGATCGCCCGTCAATTGCAGCTCCAGGCGCGTCTCCGGAAGTAGTTGTTGAACGACGTCGAAGACCAGCGGCCAGTTTCGTTCTTCAGCGAAATCGATCTCCTTGATCTGCTGCAGATTCTTGCGGCCGTATTTCTCCACTTGCATCGTTTCGTCGGGAGGCAGTAAGCGTGCCTTCTCGATCGTGTCGCCGGGGTTCACGCCGGCGGCGGCAGCCGGACTGTCGGCCTCAATCGCGGCGACTTTGTTCTCGACCTCGACTGCCACGCCCAATGCGGGAACCGCCACCGGGCTATCTTCTCCGGGCATCGTGTTGTCAAAGGCGTTCCGGTCCAGGACCACGTCTTTGGTCAACGTTTGCCCGCCACGTGAGATGGTGACCTTCGCGGCAGCCGCTTCGCGCTGTTGAAGCCGTTCCGCCAGCCGCATCGGATCGCCGGGGGCCTCGCCGTCGATCTCTTTAATCAGATCGCCGGCACGGATGTCTGCCGCTTCCGCGGGCGAGCCGGCCTGCACCGCCACGATCTTGCCCACGGCCATGACCAAGCCAAACGTCCGCATCGGCACGGGAGGAACCTCCACGTCGAGGCGTTCGACCGTCGCTGGTTGATCGGCCGATTTTGCCTCATCCTTTTCCGCCCGCTCGACCGTAAACGTCAGCTTTCTATCGCCATTTGCCAGAGCCTGGTCGAGCTGCCACCCTTCCTGAACCGCCCTGTCGTTGACGGCCACAATGCGGTCGCCGGCCTTGAGACCGACGGGGCCCGAAAACGTTCCGGGCAGCACCAAGACGAGCTGGTTCGTGTGCCCGTTGCTCATGCCGATCAGGGGAACCAGTTTCCTCCGCCGCGGAAAAACTTTGATCTTCAACAACTCATCGACGCCGGGCCGCTTGACAACGAAATCGACACCCTGGTCGATGTCGCCCAGCGAAACGCCGGTTTGAAGATCGCGAAACGTTGGATTCTTAACGCCGGCGATCTGCCGAACTTCGTCGCCGTCCTGCAAGCCGGCCTCCCACGCCGGCTCGCCCGGAAAAACCTTGCCCACCACGCAGGCAATTTGTTCCACGCCCATGCCGTAGGCGATGCCGCCCACCACGAAGGCGAAAATCACGTTCATAATCACGCCGGCGGAGATGATGGCCATCCGCTGCGGAACGCTCTTGGCCATGTAGCTGCGCGGGTCGAAGACCGATTCGCCCTCCGGCGGGGCTTCGCCTTCGGCGACCTTGAGCTTGGCGCGCTCGGTCTCCTCGTGCAGTTTGCTGGGGTTGTCGTCCTGGCCCAGCATCTTCACGTAGCCGCCCAACGGCAGCACGCCGACGCCATACTCGGTCTCGCCCCATTTGTATTTGAACAGCTTCCAGCCGCCGATGTCGAAGCCGAGATAGAACTTCTCGCACTTCACGCCGCACGCCTTGGCCACCGCGAAGTGGCCCAGTTCATGCACGAAAATCACCATGCCGATGCCGACGGCCACCTGCAAAATGATGGGCCAGTTTTCCGGCTTCAGGAACCAGTCGATGCCCCCGATCAAGTACCAATGCAACGCACAACCTCCTGGCGCGCCCAGCCGTCGAGCACGAGCAACCGGTCGAGCGACGGGGACGGATCGAAATGATGATGTTCGAGCACGCTTTTTACCAGCGGCACGATTTGAGTGAACTTCAACTTGCCTTTGAGAAAGCCGGCCACGGCCGCTTCGTTGGCCGCGTTCAGCACCGCCCCGGTGGTGCCGCCGCGGCGTGCCGCCTCCATGCCCAGCCCCAAGGCCGGGTAACGCTCGGCGTCGGCCGGCTCGAACTCCAGCCGGCACGACCGCGTCCAATCGAACTTGGCCGCCACGCCCGGCTGCCGCTCAGGATAGGTCAACGCATATTGAATGGGCAGTTTCATGTCGGGCGGGCTAAGCTGGGCGATCACCGAGCCATCGACCCACTCGACCATCGAGTGGACGATCGACTGCGGGTGGATCACCACCGCAATCTGGTCGGCGTCGAGATCGAACAGCCAACGGGCCTCGATGATCTCCAACGCCTTGTTCATCAACGTGGCCGAGTCGACCGTGATCTTCGGCCCCATCTTCCACGTCGGATGGGCCAGAGCGTCGTCGACCGTGACCTTCGCCAATTGTTCGGGAGTGTAGTTGCGGAACGGGCCTCCGCTGGCCGTGAGCACGATCCGCCGCAGCTCGCTCCGCCGGCCGGCCTGCAGGGCCTGAAAAACGGCGCTATGCTCGCTATCGACCGGCAGGATCGCTGTTTTGCGTTGGCGGGCCAACTCCGTGACCAGCGGCCCGGCCATGACCAGCGTCTCTTTATTGGCCAGGGCGATGGTCTTGCCGGCTTCCAGGGCGGCCCACGTTCCCCGCAGACCGGCACTGCCGACGATGGCCGAAACCACCACATCGACCTCCGAGGAGGTGACGGCCCGCTCCAGTCCCTCCGGGCCGACAAGCAATTCTACGCCGCCGGGCAGCGGGGGCCAGGGATGCGCCTTTGCCGCGGCGGCATCGGTGGCGATCAACCAGCGCGGCCGCACCTCGGTCGCCTGCCGGGCCAACTCCGCCAGGCTGGCATGGGCCGAAAGGGCCGTGGCGGCCAGTTTGCCGCTTGAGGCGCCGATGACTTCCAGCGTGCTTTTGCCGATGCTGCCAGTCGAGCCGAGAACAGCGACACGGGTGACGTGGGGCTTGGGCACAGGGCTGAAAAACGGGAAAGGGCTGGCCTGGGCCGGTATGATTTCGGCGGAAGGCGAAACGCTGCTCATGGCCGTGGGTTCCTGGCGTTAATTACTGATGCAACTTGGGGTTCCGACCGGCCAGCCGCATTGTAAGCCTGCCGGCCGCTCGCCGACAAGCGAAGAATCGGCCCGTGGGCCGTCGCCCGCCGCGGCGTTGTACCTTTGCTAGTCTAGGGCATACTATGTCAGGGAGATGAGGGATGAGAGATGAGGGATGAGGGATTATACGTCGCGCGGCCGAAAGTGAGGCCCGAGCCGCCGCTTCTGTAGGGAACGCCCTCCGTGGCGTTCCGCAGCCTCGCCGGTGTAAAGTCCATTGGTGGGCCGCGGGACCCCACCGGGGGCGGTCCCGACAGAGACGACGTCGGGGCCCAGGACCTCACTTCCGGCCGCGTGAGGTATAACGATGGCCGACGGCCATCTCTCATCCCTTATCCCTCATCTCTCATCTGTTTCAATCAGCTAATCGATTACGAACCGTCAATGGAAAACAAGAACGAAAACGGCCGCAAGCCGCCCGAAAAAAAGTCTCCCGAAAAAAAGAGCGCGCCGGTCGGCACCAATGTCATCGGCTATCTGCTGGCCCTGGCCATCGGCGCGATGCTGATTGTGATGGTGTTGCACCGGGGCAACGAAGCCGACATTCCTTACCTCGAACTGCTCCGGCTCATCAAGCTGGGAAATCCGCAAACGAGCGATCTGAAAGACGCCACGGCCAAGGCCAAAGACACGGCCGCGGTCCCGCACATCGAGATCGAAGAAAACCCGCACACCAACAACCATCGCATCCTCTGGTATTCGAATCTCAAAGAACTAACGGTCGGGCCGACGGAGGTCACCGGCAAGGTCACGCAGGAGATTCGCGAACCGAAGACCGCGCCCCAGGTGGTCGACTTCCGCTCCGCCCGAATGGGCCTGGAAGACGACAACGGCGAGCTGCTCAAGCAGTTGCAGGACCACGGCTTCACCGACGTTCGCGGGAAGGCGGCCCCCAGCCCGCTGCGCGATTATTTGCCCGCCTTGATGTTCGCCGCCTTGATCGTGTTGTTTGTGGTCATCATGATGCGGCGGTTCGGCGGCGCCGGCAGCCCGATGGCCTTCGGCCGCAGCCGCGGCAAGATGTACGCCCAGGAAGACATCGGCGTGACGTTCGAAGACGTGGCCGGCATCGACGAAGCCGTCGACGAGCTGCGCGAAGTGGTCGAGTTCCTCCGCAGCCCCGAAAAATATCAGGTGCTGGGCGGCCGCATTCCCAAGGGCGTGCTGCTGGTCGGGCCGCCGGGCACCGGCAAGACGTTGTTGGCCAAGGCGATCGCCGGCGAGGCGGGCGTGCCGTTCTTCAGCCTTTCGGGCAGCGACTTCGTCGAGATGTTCGTGGGCGTGGGGGCCGCCCGCGTGCGCGACATGTTCCAGCAGGCCGAGGCCAAGGCCCCCTGCATCATCTTTATCGACGAGCTCGACGCCCTGGGCAAGACGCGCGGCACGAGCCTTGTCGGCGGACACGACGAGCGCGAGCAGACCCTGAACGCCCTGCTGGTCGAGATGGACGGCTTCGACTCCAACAGCGGCGTGATCGTGTTGGCCGCCTCGAACCGGCCCGAAACGCTCGACCCGGCCCTGTTGCGCCCCGGCCGCTTCGACCGCCACGTGCTCGTCGACCGGCCCGACGTCAAGGGCCGCGAAAAAATCCTGGAAGTTCACGTGCAGAACGTCAAGCTCGACAGCAGCATTCGGCTCAAGGAAGTAGCGGCGATCACCTCCGGCTTCGTCGGCGCCGACCTGGCCAACCTGGTGAACGAGTCGGCCCTCTTGGCCGCCCGAAAAGGGAAGACGGCCGTGGGCATGGAGGAATTCAACGAGGGAGTCGAGCGCGTCACGGCCGGCCTGGAAAAGAAGCAGCGCGTGATGCACGAAGACGAGAAGCAGCGCGTGGCCTATCACGAAAGCGGCCATGCCTTGGTGGCTTACAGCCTGCCCAACACCGATCCGGTGCATAAAGTGTCGATTATCCCTCGCGGCCTGGCCGCGCTGGGATACATGATGCAGCGGCCGGAAGGCGACCGCTACTTGATGACCCAATCGGAACTGGAAAGCCGCATCCAGGTGTTGCTGGCCGGCACGCTGGCCGAGGAGCTGATTTTCAGCGATGTCTCGACCGGCGCACAGAACGACTTGGAGCGGGCCAGCGAGATCGCCCGCAGCATGGTGATGGACTATGGCATGAGCCGGTTGGGCCGCATTAATTTGCGGGAAAGTGCGCGGTCGCCCTTCTTAGCCGGATCGGGCGAGTTTCCCCGCGATCGCAGCTACAGCGAGCAGACCGCTCGCGAGATCGACAAGGAAGTGCAGCGAATTACCGAGGAGGCCATCGAACGAGTGCGTCGGATTTTGCAGTCGCGTCAGCCGGCGCTGGTTGGGCTGGCGAAGCGGTTGATCGAGCACGAAGTGATCGACGCCGACGAGCTACGTCAGATCATCGAAGAGAACTCGCCCAGTCCGCAGATTGTGCCCGGCACGGCGTCGGAGCGCAAACGGCCTCTGCCCGAAGCCGGCGAGATGGCCGCCGCCGAGTCGAACGAGGATTTACGGCGCACGGAGGAAGGGTGAAACGACAGGGGAGTGAATTGGACCTTATTGAAAGCGACCACCCGCCAAGTTGCTCTACTTGCACGCAATCGTCGGTGGCTGGGGCAGAAGCTGGCCGAGATTGATCCGGCCCTTGCAATACGCATCGCCGGCCAGCGATGCCCCGGTGGTAGCGCTACCTGGGCATCGCCGCGACGGAGCGATTTGCGCGGAACTCCCCAATCGGCGCGGCTCTGCCCCAGCCACCGCCATTCCGTTTCTGTTGTTTAGGCGGGTGGTGGATTGAAAGTGCCTGGGGCGGTGCAATATAATCCAAGAAAGCCTATATGCTCGCAGGGTTCAAATTATGGCTCCGGAAGAAGTTCGTGAGGTTCTTCGGCAGCAGCCGTTCGAACCGTTCCGCTTGGTCATGTCAGACGGTGGCGGCTATGACATTCGGCACCCGGATCTCTTAATGATTGGGCAATGGACTGCGATGGTGGGTCTGACCGGCGAGCCGGGCAAGACCCTTTATGAGCGAGCGGTGAAGGTCGACCTTTCGCACGTCATCCGCCTGGAGCCTCTGGCTTCCGCCTCGGCGCCGCCCAAGAACGAGTCAGGCCGGTAGCGTGCTCTGCTATACTTCACACGGCCAAGAATGAGACGTTTTTCCGCGAGCAAAAGCGGTGGCTGGGGCAGAGCTTGGCCCGCTACCGCCCCGACAATCAGGACACGCCCTGCGGCCAAGCGATGCCCCGGTGTGACCCGCCGGGGCATCGCTTGGCCGCAGAGCGTGTCCTCAATTCGAGTCAGTCCTGGCCAAGCTCTGCCCCAGCCACCGCGTGTCATTAATCAATCGACGACTGACAAAGCACTCGTTGTTGAGCTATAGTTGTCGGGGGCACCTCTTCTATGGACTTGCCTAACTGGAGCTTCGTCGGCCGGCGGCCGCGCCACCAACTGGATGGCGCCGCGACCGTCGACGTCGAGATCCAGTGGCAGTCGAGCGGCAAATCGTCGCGCCAGGCGGCCGAGTTGATCGACTTCTCGCGCCAGGGCGCCCGGTTCCGCTCGGGTGCGGCCTTGGCCATAGACGAGACGATCGGATTTTTTTTGCGCCACCCGCCCTCTGATATCGACGTCGCCCTGTCGGGCATGGTACGATGGCGAGCGAAAGAGGACGCCGACCGTTGGTTGTACGGTTGCCAGTTCAGGGAAGAAGTACCGCTGGAGACGCTCGGTGAACTTTTCCTGTCCGGAATTCTCGCCGCCCAACCACCGACGTCGCCTGGCTAGACACCGAACCAAACCGCTCGATGGACGAATCTGGCCTTAGTGGCCGGCGCTCGCAGACGCGCGACACGATCCGACTGGGTCTCCTGTTCGGCACGATTTATTTCGTGCAAGGGACAAGCGAGCCGACGACCGGGCTGGTGTCGCAACCGAACCAGTCGCTGCTGCGCGAGTGGGGCGAGACGCCCGAACAGATTGCCACTTTCGTGGCCATCCTGGCCGCGCCCTGGTGCTTGAAGCCGTTGTTCGGCTTCATTTCCGACTTCTTTCCGCTGGCCAGATATCGGCGGAAAAGCTATCTGATCCTCACCAGTCTGGTGGCGATGGCCGGCTTCTTCGCCCTGGCCTGGTGGACTCCGTGGCCCGTGGGCGAATACAACCGCCTGCTTTCCTGGCTGCTGGTGCCAACGGTGGCCGTAATCTTCGCCAACGTGGTCGTCGACGCCATGATGATCGAAGCCGGCCAGCCTCGCGGCATCACCGGCCGGCTGCAATCGGTGCAGTGGGCGGCGATTTACGCCGGCAGCATCCTGACGGGCAAGCTCGGCGGCATTCTCAGCGAGCGCCAAGAACAGCGGCTTGGTTTCGTGATATGCGGCGCCCTGATGTCGTGTACGTTTATCCTGTCGCTGGTGGGCCTGAAAGATACGCCCGCCATCGGCCCCAGGGAGGACTGGCGAAAATCGCTCGGTTCGCTGGGCGCGGCGATGAGGTCGCCGCAAGTGCGGGCGGTCATGGCGTTCGTCTTTCTCTGGCATTTCAATCCCTGCTGCCAGGCCGTTCTCTATCTGCACATGACCGACGGCATGGGGTTCAGCGAGGAGTTCTATGGCGATACGATGTCGCTGATCGCCATGGGTTCGCTGGCCGCGTGCGTGTCGTACGGGTTCTACTGCCGGCGCGTGCCGATGCGGCGATTGGTGTATGCGGCCGTGATTTTGGGCGTGGCCAGCACCTGGGGATACTGGAACCTGGCCGGCCGGACCTCCGCCGTGCTGATCAGCGTGCTGACCGGCTTCGCTTATATGACGGCCAGCATGATCATCGTCGACTTGGCCGCGCGGGCCTGTCCGATCGAGGCGGCGGGCACGCTGTTCGCCCTGTTCATGGCCACCTGCAACATCAGCTCCGCCATCACGACCTGGCTGGGAGGCCACATCTACCAGGCGGCCGGCGAGCGATGGGGTTATGAGGAGGCTTTCAGCGTTGTGGTGGCGCTGGGCGGTCTAGGCTGCGCGAGTGCGTGGTGGGCCATCCGCTACCTGCCCGTCGAATTGCTCGGTTGCCCGCAGCCTGCGCCCGCCTCGCGGAGCGCTGGGGAATTGCCGGTGCTGGGCGAATTGCCGCTGGCGATCGAGTCGCCACCGTCGGGCATTTAGTCGCGACGGCCGGAGTCGGCCAAATGCAAGGTGCAGGTGCTACTCCTCCGCGATCATCCACCCCTGCACTTTCCCGCTTGGCAGCGGTAGCATCGTGGGTCTGGAACAGAGGATGCGAACGACATTCGGGTCGCGAGGGTTACTCAGCATCTCAATACCGAGGATCTCGACCTCTTCCTCGGAACCGAGGCCGTGCAGCCGCACGCGTTTTCCGGTGCCGAGCGATCCGCGTTCGATGCGAACGTCGAGGCCAATTCGTCCTTTAAGAACAGAGGCCGGAAAGAGTTCGCCGAGATCCATAACCTCGACGACCGTCGCGGCCAGTTTGTCGGTGGCGGTTCTTGTCATAACATTAGCCTAGTCCGGTACGCCCAACCTCTGCAAATCAAGACGAACTGAGGTAACACCGCTTCGCGATCACGCCCCCCAGTACGGCAAATACGAGGGCGAACAGCGCGTGACCAGTCGTGATGAAAAGAGCTTGATCGACGGTTGGCATGATGAAGGCTTCTGCGCCCATCGGCCCTGGTGTGCCCGGCATCGTGCCGGGCGGCGCGGCGCTATAAGTATAAGTTGTCGAGCCGGAGGGCCAAGGCGCAGCGGCCGGCGTCGCATACATGACCGTCGTTGGCAGCATCTGGTGGCATCGATCGAGCAACTCGCTGGTGACCAGGCGGTCTCGTAATGGCGCAGAACCATCCGGCGATTGCCATTGCCCGCAGGTTGCCCAGAGATATGCAAAGCCGAACGCCGCGAAGCCGCCCCAATAGGCACGTCGCGCGCCGGAACAAAAAATCGCCGCCGTGGCTGCGGTGATCAGCATGAAGAGCACGGCTGTGAAGGTCAGCAGGGAGAACCATGCCGTCGCGTAAACCATCAAGCCGCAACTGACCGCCGCGAAAGAGACGACGCCAAACAACCCGCGGAGCGAGAAGTGAAAACGACGCATGGCGACTCCTTTACTACAGAATGGGCAACAATCGCATTTTCTCATTACGCCCCAGAGAACACCACACGTGCCGGGCCTCAGGGTGGTGCCCTAATAGTGTGTTGCTCGTGTGCAAAGAGACACTAACCCGAAGCGTCAGCGAGGCAGAATCACGACATTTCCTCGCTGACGCTTCGGGTTAGTGCGGGCCAGCAACACACTATTAGGACACCACCCGGGCGTGAAGCACGCTCCAGGCTGCCTTTGTTACCAGGCCGAAGGCCGTCGTGGTTGCCGCTGTCGCGCGTTGCTACAATGCGGCCATGATGCCCGACAATTCGTCCTTCTCCGACCGGCCCGACGACATTTGTGCTCGATTGCCAAAGCTGCCGCCGCAGCCGACCGAGCCGGCGTCGCCGCCGATTTACGCCGCTTCCGTCTATCGTTGCGAGTCGCCCGCGCAGGCCGAGAATCTGCTGTCCGGCGAATCGGCCGGATACGTCTATAGCCGCGACGGGCATCCCAACGCCGATCAGTTGGCACAGAAATGCGCCGAGTTGCACGCCGCCGGCTGGGCCACCGCTTGCAGCTCGGGCATGGCGGCGCTGGCCCTGGCCGCGGTGAGCCACCTGACGCAAGGCGACCACGTCGTCGTCGGCAACCAACTTTATGGACGCAGTCTGCAATTGTTCAACGGCGAGCTGGCCCGTTTCGGCGTCGAAGCGGCGACGGTCGACACCTGCGACCTCGACGCCACCGCCGCGGCACTGCGGCCGACGACGCGGTTGGTGGTCGCCGAGACGATCACCAATCCCTTGCTGCGCGTGACCGACATCGCCCGGCTCTCCGCGTTGGTCCATGCGCATGGCGCCCGGCTGCTGGTCGACAACACGTTGGCCACGCCGATCGTCTGCCGGCCGCTCGAACTGGGTGCCGATTTGGTGGTGGAGAGTCTGACCAAGCTGATGAGCGGCCACAGCGACGTTTTGCTCGGCCTGCTCTGCGGCACAGGGAACGCTCCGCAACGAGTCAAGGCCGCCCAGTCGACCTGGGGCTTCTCGACCAGCCCTTTCGACTGCTGGCTGGCCTTGCGCGGCCTCGGCACCTTGGCCTTGCGGGCCGAGCGGGCCATGGCCAGCGCAGAGGCGGCGGCCCGGTTCCTAATCGGTCACGAAAAGGTCAGCCGAGTGGAGCATCCCGGTTTGTCCGAACACCCGGATCATGAACTCGCCGCCAGCCAGTTCCACGGCCGGTTCGGCAACATGGTGACGTGTACGTTGCACGGCGGGCTGGCGGCGGCCGAGCGGTTCATCGCCGCCAAAACGATTCCCTTTTGCCCTTCGTTGGGAGACCTGAGCACAACCCTCAGCCATCCCAGTTCGACCAGCCACCGCTCGATGTCGGAAGACGCGCGGCGGTCGTTGGGCATCGAGCAGGCCACGGTCCGCCTGTCCGTGGGAATCGAATCGGCAGACGCGGTCATGGCCGGACTTGCGGAGGGCCTGTCGGCGGTCTGATGAGAGATAAGAGATGAGAGATGTTGTCGCCTTTCGCCCTCATCCCTCATCCCTTACAAGGCCGCTTTTCGCCCCGGGTGGCGCTGTTCCAGGCCGCAGCCAGCCGTAGTCGGCAGCATCTTGCCGGGACTCAGGTTGCCGCGGGGGTTGAAGGCCCGACGCAGCCGCTCCATTACCGCTAGGTCGTCGCCGGTGAACATTTTGTGCATGAAGCCGAGCTTTTCGACGCCGATGCCGTGCTCGCCGGTCACGCTGCCGCCGCATGCCAGGCACTCTTCCAAGATATCCTCGCTGGCGGCCAGCACGCGGCGGACTTGTGCCGGATCGCGCTCGTCGAACAGCAGAATTGGGTGAATGTTGCCGTCGCCGGCGTGAAAGACGTTGACCGTGCGCAGCTCGTGCTTGGCGCCGATCTCATAGATCCGCCGCAAGATGTGAGGCAGCTTGGTGCGCGGCACGACGCCGTCTTGCGTGCAGTAACTTGGGCTTAAACGACCGACCGCGCCGAACGCCTGCTTGCGCGACTTCCAAAGCAACTGCCGCTCCTGCGGACTGTCGGCCTGGCGAACTTCGCGCGCCTGCGACTTTTGACAGAGACCGACAATGCGGTCGCGTTGCTCGTCGAGGCCGGCTTCCAGCCCGTCGACTTCGATCAGCAGAATGGCCTGGGCATCGAGTGGAAAGCCGAAGTGAAAGGCGGCCTCGATGGCCTGCAAGATGCCCTGATCCATCATCTCCAAGGCGGCCGGCACGATGCCCGCGGCGATGATCTCGCTGATGGCGTTAGTGGCGTCGTCGACCGATTCGAAGACGGCCAGCATGGTCCGCACGCCCTGCGGGTCGCGCGTCAGCCGCACCCAGACTTTGGTGACGATGGCCAGCGTGCCTTCGCTGCCGACGAGGGTGCCGGTGAGATCGAGTCCCGTAGGATCTTCCGCCGGGCCGCCGAACTCGACGACCGAGCCATCGGCCAGCACCGCTTCGAGGCCCAGCACATGGTTCACCGTGACGCCGTATTTGAGCGTGTGCGGTCCGCCGGAGTTTGTGGCCACGTTGCCGCCGATCGTGCAGGCTCCCTGGCTCGACGGGTCGGGGGCATAATGATAGCCCGTTCCCTTCAGGGCCTGCGTGAGCCAGACATTGACCACGCCCGGCTGCACGACGGCATACCGGTCGCGGAGATTGATCTCCACGATTTGCTTCATGCGCGTGAGCACGATCATCACGCCGCCGCCCACCGGCAAGCAGCCGCCGGCCAGGCTGGTGCCCGCCCCGCGCGGCAGGAACGGCACGCCCGCCTCGTTCGAGAGCCGCACGATCTGCGACACCTGCTCGGTAGTGCGTGGAAAGACGGCTACGTCGGGCGTGTTCTTTTCGATCACAAACCCGTCGCACTCATAAACAACCAGCTCGCCATGCGTCGAGAGCACGCTTTCGGTGCCCACGATCTGGCGGAAGCGTTGGGCAAGCTGTGCGAGAGTTTCAGGAGCGAGCATTGGCTGGATGAATGAGCCGGCGAAGGAAACCAACTGGCAATTATACCGCAGGAGGCCGTCGTTAGGACGAAACGCGGTGGCTGGGGCAGAGCCGCGCGATGGGCGAGTTCAGCCTCTACGTTCCGCCGCGGCGATGCCCCGGTAGTGCCACCGCCGGGGCATCGCTGGCCGACGAAGTGTTTCGTGATTCCCCGCGCACACTCGGCCAGCTTCTGCCCCAGCCACCGTTTTCCCCGTTGCCGCTGCCTTTTTCCGGTTGTCTCGATTACGATAGTGAGGCACCAGCCGACTTTTCAACTTCCGACCCGAGACCTTGGACTGACCATGAGCCAACCTATGACGCGACGTCACATTCTGGCCCAAGCCGGCATCGCCGCGGGAGCGACGGCCGCCGGATCCGCCGTCACGCAGGCCGCCGACGGGCCGAAGCCGGCAACGAAGCCCGGCAAGCCGTTCGGTTATTGCTTGAACACCAGCACCGTCCGCGGGCAAAAGCTGGGCATCGAGAAAGAGATCGATCTGGCCGCCAAAGCCGGCTACGACGGCATCGAGCCGTGGATCAACGAAATCGACGAATACGTGAAGCAGGGCGGCTCGCTCAAAGACCTGGCAAAGCGGATCAGCGACCGCGGCCTGACCGTGGCCAGCGCCATCGGCTTTGCCCAGTGGATCGTCGGCGACGACGCGCAGCGGGCCAAAGGGCTGGAAGAAGCGAAACGCACGATGGATCTGGTGGCCCAGCTTGGCGGCCGACGGATCGCGGCCCCGCCTGCCGGCGCCACCGACAAACCGGCCCTCGATTTATCGGAGGCCGCGACGCGCTATCGGGCGTTGCTCGAGCTGGGGCGGCAGATGGGCGTGGCGCCGCAGCTCGAAGTGTGGGGCTTCTCCAAGAACCTCAGCCGTCTGGGTGAGACCGTGTATGTGGCGGTGGAAACCGGCCATCGCAACGCCTGCCTGCTCCTCGATGTCTATCACCTTTACAAGGGCGGCTCCGAGTTCAACGGCATCAAGCTGCTGGGCGGTGCGGGCATGCACGTCTTCCACGTGAACGACTACCCGGCATCGCCCCCGCGGCAAACGATCACCGACGCCGATCGCGTCTATCCCGGCGACGGCGTTGCGCCGCTAGACCAATTGTTTCGCGACCTGCGCGACGCCGGCTTCTGCGGCATGCTTTCGCTGGAGTTGTTCAACCGCGGTTACTGGGAGCAGGATCCGTTGGAAGTTGCCCGCACGGGTCTGGAAAAGACCCGTGCCGCCGTGGAAAGATCGCTTTAGCCGCACATATCGAGCGATCAAGGTAGGGTGGGGCCAGCGAGCTTGCGAGCGCCGGCCCACCGTTGGCGACGTCGATTACGGTGGGCCGGCGCTCGCAAGCTCGCTGGTCCCACCCTACGCCCAATGCGTTACTGCGGACGGGTGTCTGTCGATCATACCGTCCATAACGAACGTACCGATGTTTTCGCTCGCGTCGGCTGCGCCAGCCCAGGCGATGGCGTCATGCTATGTTTGCGAAGTCTTGCCAACTCGCTCTGCGGAAGCCTGCCATGTTGCAATCGTTCGCGTCGCTCGCCGGCACGATGGCGCCCGCCGGCGCAGAAACGCCTGTGCTCGGCGCCCCGATTTTCCCGCCACCTGGCGACTCGCCCGCCGCCACCACCAGCCCTGGGCGCTTCGAAGTGCTGCGGACTCATGCCAGCGGAGGTTTGGGCCGAGTCTCCGTGGCCGTCGATAACGAACTGCGCAGACAGGTGGCGATCAAAGAAATGCACCCGCAATTGGCCGACCACCCGGAAAGCCGCGCCCGGTTTCTGCTCGAAGCCGAAGTCACCGGCAGCCTGGAACATCCGGGCGTCGTTCCCGTCTATAGCCTGGGCAATTGGCCCGATGGCCGGCCCTTCTATGCCATGCGGCTGATTCGCGGCCAGACGCTCGAAGAAGCCGTCCGGCAGTTCCATGAGACCCCCTGCGACGCCGGCGAGCGCGAGCTGCGGCTGCGCAAGTTGCTGCGTCGCTTCATCGATATTTGTAATGCGGTCGAGTATGCCCATAGCCGCGGCGTGCTGCACCGCGATCTCAAGCCGGCCAACGTCATGCTCGGTCCCTACGGCGAAACGCTCGTCGTCGATTGGGGGCTGGCCAAACCGGCCACGCAAGGCGACGTGGCCGCCAGCTCCACGCAAACGTTTGTGGCCCTTCAGGCATCGGGCAACACGCCGGCCACCCGCGCCGGCACCGTGATCGGCACGCCCGCCTATATGGGCCCCGAACAGGCGTCCGGCGCGCTCGACCGGCTTGGTCCGGCCAGCGATGTCTACAGCTTGGGAGCGACGCTCTACACGGTCCTGACCAATCAGCCGCCGTTTGCCGACGAGAACTTCGCGGTGACGCGAAGCCGCATTCTGAAAGGCGACTTTCCGCCCCCGCGCTGGGTCCGCTCCGACGTGCCGCGACCGCTGGAGGCGATTTGCCTCAAAGCGATGGCCTTGCAGCCGGGCAATCGCTATGCCTCGGCCCACGCCTTGGCGGAAGACGTCGAGCACTGGCTGGCCGACGCGCCGGTCCGGGCATATCGCGAAGGGCCGATCGAGCGCTGGTCGCGCTGGTCGCGCCGCCACCGGGCCTGGGCGCGGGCGGTGGCCTTTTCGTTGACGTTGGTGTCCGTCGTGGCCCTCGTCGCAAGCGGTCTGGTGAACCGGGCGCGGCTGCAAATCGACGAAGCACACCACCAACGCGCCTTGGCTCAGATCGATTTGCTCTGCAATGCCGAGCCGGCCGCGATACCGTTGATCCTCGAAAACCTGCGCCCTTTTCACGACGAAGTCGCGCCGCGGCTGCGAGAGATGCTTGCCGGCGGCGACCTCAGCCCGCGACAGCGAATGCGGCTCGATCTGGCCTTGCTCGACGACGATCCGACGCGCGTGACCGACCTCGTCGGGTCGCTCTTGACCTGCTCCTACGACGATTTTGAGGTCGTCCGCGACCGCTTGCGACCGCACGCCAAGACCTTTATCGACTCATTGTGGCAAACGCTCCGTGACGTTCGCGCCGACGCAAGCAGTCGCTTTCACGCCGGCCTGGCCCTGGCCAGCTACCTGCCCGACTCGACGCACTGGACCGCGGACGACTCCGCGTTTATGGCGCGCACACTGCTCGCCCAATCCGTCGATCACCAGCGAGAATTGCGGGCCGACCTGCGGCCGATCGCGTCGCGGCTGTTGCCCGAAGTCTACCGCTCGTTCCGCGACGATTCGCAGCCCGGTGACGTGTGCAGCGCCGCCACGGCCGCGTTGGCCGCCTGGGCGGTCGACCGGCCCGGCCTGCTGGCGACGGCGGCCAGCGAGGCGAGTGCCGAACCCTTCGTGGTCTTGCTGCCGACCCTGGCCGCCGCGCCCGACCGGCCGACCGCCGTCGCCACGTTGCGCGAGATCGTCGGCCGCCAACCACCGGCCGACGGCAGAATCACTGAGCGAGAGCGAATCGCCTTGGGACGCCTGCGGGCCGGGGCGGCGATCGCGCTGCTGCGCCTGGGAGACGATCCCAAATTGAGCGAGGTGTTCACGCCCGGCGACGATCCGGAAAGCCGGACGCAGTTTGTGGCCGGTTTGCGGGCCCGCGGCGTCGGGCCGGAAAAGTTGATCGAGCTTCTCGCCGCCGCGCGCCAAGAGGCGGTGCGCTTCGGGCTGATCTTGGCGTTGGGCGAATTCCGCATCGAAGAAATTCCCGGACCGGCCCGCGATCGCCTGACGCAATGGCTTGCGGACTGGTATCAGACCGATCCCAGTTCCGCGATCCACTCCGCCTGCGCGTGGCTGTTGACAACCTGGAACATGCGCGACCGCGTCGATGGCTTTGACTACGCGCCGCATTCCGCCGCCCGTGACCGGCAACGGGAGTGGTTCATGGTCCCGTTGGGTCCGACTACTGGGGTCGGCAATGTGTTGAAGATGATCGCCTTTCCCGCGGGCGAATTCTGGATGGGATCGCCCGCGACCGAAACCGACCGTCAGAACCTGGAATCTCAGCATCGCGTGCGACTGTCGCGGCCTTTCGCCATCAGCCATCGGCCTCTTTCACGGGCAGTGTATACGCGCTTTCTGACGGAGACCCGCGGCGCCGCGGCGGCCGACGCCTGGCTCGCCTCGGTGCGGGAAATGGCGCCGACGCCGAAACACTCGGCGGTCCGCATAAATTGGTACGACGCGGTCTTGCTGGCACGCTGGTTGACCTTCCAGGCCGGCATGAGCGAAAGCGACCAGTGCTATGCCGACCCGGCCACGTTGGCGCTGGACCGCGACGGGCACCCGATCGACCGGCAATGGCCGTTGCGTCCCGAAAGAAAGGGCTTTCGCTTGCCGACCGAGGCGGAATGGGAATATGCCTGCCGAGCGGGCACGGTGACTGCGTTCAGTTTCGGCAGCGACCAATCATTGGCCGGCGACTATGGCTGGTTTCAGAGCAATTCCGCCGGCAGCTTGCAGCCGAGTTGGGTCTTGAAGCCGACGGGGCGCGGCCTGTTTTCGATCCACGGCAATGTGGGAGAGTGGTGCCATGATTGGCTGGGCTTCATCCCCGGCGGCACCGGTGTGGATCCGATCGGCGCCGCCGAGGGGCCTTGCCGCGCGATGCGCGGCGGTTCGTACTTAAGCGTGGCGGTCCTGTCGCGTTCCGCCAGCCGCGCCGGCCTGCCACCGGAGTTCGCCGCCCCCTACGGCAGCGTCCGCCTGGTGTGTACGCTGTCGCAGTAGACCCAAAGGCGGCCGTGCGGCGCCCGATAGCACGGTGAGGGCATGCAGCTTGCACCAATCAGAACCATTTCGGGTGATTGGGAAAGGGGGGGTTTATGTCTCGCATGAAGGGCATCGAGCCGAACGAAGCCGGTTGGTTGACTCGGCTGGTTTACTGGTTCGTCCGCCGAAAATTCGTCAAGCTGACGGGCAAGGACCGCCTCATCGAACCGGTGAAAGTGTCGGCGCACCACTCGCGGCTGTTCAGGGCCATCGGACAGATGGAGGGCGGGCTGGCGGCCGCACGCTCGCTGCCTGCTGAACTAAAGCTGCTCGCAAGCCTCCGGGCAGCCACGCTCATCGGCTGCCCGTTCTGAATCGACCTCAACTCTGCCGTGAGCAGAGAGGAGGGACTGAGCGAACGGCAGTTGGCCGACCTGGCCGAGTTTGAGGAGAGCGCGGCGTTCTCTGATTTGGAGAAGCGGGTGCTGCGTTACGCCGAGGCGTTGACGCGGACGCCGGCCGACGTTCCGGAGGAACTGTTCAACAGCCTGCGCGAGCATTTCAGTCCGCGGCAGATGGTAGAGTTGACCGCGGCGATCGCCTGGGAGAATTTCCGGGCACGCTTCAACCGCGGCTTCGGCATCGAGGCGGAGGGTTTTACGGAGGGGGCGGCTTGCCCCGTTCACGTCGCCGCGGGCGTGGCGCAGCATGGAGACGCCTGACAACGATGAGCCTTGCAGTAATTGTCGCTGCGGATGCATCGGCAAGAGCCCGTATCCGGTGTTGGTTCACTTTTCAGACCGCCAGCCGGTCAAGCTCGGCTCTCAGGCCGCGCAGAATTTCGCGGCGTTCGTCGAGCACGGGCTGGTTCCAGTCGGCGAGGATCGACGCGCCCATCCCTTCATCGCAGCGGCCCGACCTGATCGATTCCCGCACCGAATCATGAGCCCGCTCGATCAATTCAATCTCTCGTTCGCGGTGGCGGACGGCTTCGGGAATATCGTCGTCCAACTCGTGGAGCAACGCCAATGCCTCTTCTCTCAGGATCGCCAGATCGTTATCAGGCAACTCGCGAGTGAGTTTTTCCAAGCGACGGCGATAGCGCCGCGCTGCGGTCTTATTGCCGTTTTCATAGAGATGCCGGTGAACGCGTTGGCACACCTCGCCTAGCTCACGCCAAAGAGCTGGCGATGTCGCCCTTGCGTCAGGTTCGTAATCGCGTTTCATTTCCACCTCTCCTGCACTCACGCGAAGTTAGCGTACTGCATTCACCTGCGCAGGCTGTTACCCGTTACATCGGCCATCCTGCACTCACGCGAAGTTAGCGTACTGCATTCACCGTCGCAAATCTCACGGATCAGATCGACGGCGATTTCGACGGTGCCGTATTTCTGTCGAATCTCCTCGGTCAATTTGCCGCCGCGGTCCTGAATCCGCTTGCTTAATGTCTACGCTCCTGTCACTTCGGCTTGCGATAGGTCCGCAATCTGCTGACGAATGGCCTCAAGCAATTGCTCATCCTCCATATCCCAGATCGCTTCAACCGTCGGGGCTACGGCAAGATACGACAGGTTCGCCACCAACTGGCCAAAACGCATATCAGGAGCCAATTCGCTTTACTGGTCAAGCAACCGCAAAATCTCTCGACGCTCCGCCGTGATCATGGCAATAAATCTCCAATCGTTGGTAAATGGCCAACCGACCCTCGCAAGTTGCCGACAACCTCAACGCGAATTCTTGTGCCCGGCGCGAGCTTCGCAACCGCGTCGAGCGCGTCACACCGTTGGTTAGCATCAATTCACCGTCCGTGCCACGATAGGCCCACGGCGTTGGCATTCCAATCGTTGAAGAACCGAACCGTCCGATCTGCTGAAAAAGCTTATAGGTATCAGCCCCCGACATTCGGCCCGGGGGCACGTGCAACGTGCGCGGATCGACGTCGACAAACACCCTAGCCAATTCTAGCTTCGCCTTTCCTTGCGGCCACCCAAATTAGGCTTTCGAGGCGACGGAGACGACTGCCTACCGTTCCAGGTAGCAGCTTCGCCCGGCGATGCAACTCACCCGGTCGACGAAGTCGTTGTCGGGGCCAAGCTGACGTTGGGTCTTGGCGCACCAGCAATAGCCGTCGCCCATGATGCCGCTGTCAACTTCGGGGTCGAGCGTGCCGGTCACGCACATCCCCTTGGAAAGCAGGTGACGACAGGCCGGTTGCCGCAGGGCGTCGGCCGGTTGAACGTTCGTGTTGGGCATGGCTCTAAAATCCTCCCGTCTCGAGACCGGCGGCGAGCAGCAATGCACGCTCCACCGCCACACTGGCTAGTTGCACCTTGTACTCGTTGTCTTTCAGCGGCGTGGCGCCAGCCACCGCCGCCTCACCGGCCGCGCGGGCCGTCGATTCGTTCACCGGCCAGCCGATGATCGCCTGGGCCGCCTCGTGTGAAATCCACGGCGTCGGCGCGACGTGACCAAGCACCACGTTGGCATCGGCCACAATGCCGTGTACGATCTTCAAGGCCACCGCCGCCGCGGCCAGCGGATAATCCGGCCCTTCGCCGTGCCGCACTTCGTAAGTCGCGTTGGCCACGCCCGCGGCCGGCGGCAGGAGGATGTGCGTCAGCAACTGGTTGGGGGCCAACACGTGCTCGCGCTGACCTTCGTGCCGAGGCGTGCGGAAGAACTCGGCGATAGGCACAAGGGTCTCGTCTTCGGGCCGAGGCCCGATCACCCGCAACGTCGCTCCCAGCGCGACCAGCGCCGGGGCGGTCCGCGACGAGTGTACGAACTTGGCCGGCCCGTCGTTGCCTAAGATGGCGTGATAGCGGTTCTCGCCTTCCGCCACCAACCGGCCGCGATTCGCCAACAGACCGTAGCCGTTGCGGTAGTACCAGCAGCGCGGCCGCTGACACAGTTCACCGCCGATCGTCCCCTGCCCTTGCAACTGCATGGCGTTGATGCCGCGAATGGCCTGCTTGATGGCCGGATAGTCATCGAGTTCGGGGGCTTCCAAAACGTCGTCGAGCGTCGTCGTGGCGCCGATCGTCACGGCGAGCGAATCGGCCGAGACGCCACGCAGTGAGGGCACGTCCATGATATTCACCACGCGGTCGGGCGTGACGAGCATCTTCTTCATCAGCGGAACCAGGTCGGTGCCGCCGGCCAGAATCTCGGTCTGGCCCGGCTCGCCCGACAACAACTCCAGCACGTCGGCCTCGCATTCGGGCGAGGCAAAATCAAACGCTTTCATCAGGCCTTCCCTCCTTTCTTGATTGCATCCAACACACGCTTGGGCGTCAGCGGCAGCACGGGCACGCGCACCCCCAAGGCGTTGCAAACGGCATTCGAGATGGCCGCGCCGGGGCTGATTACCGGCGGCTCGCCCAGCCCGACTACGCCCCGTTCGTACTCGCTTTCCGGCTGCCAGAGATCGACCACGATCTCGCCCACGTCGCCCAGCCGCGGCAGCTTGTAGTCAGACAGCTCGGCGTTGACGAACGCGCCCGTCTTGGCGTCCATGATGCGTTCCTCGAACAACGCGTAGGAGATACCCATGATCGCCGCGCCGTAGATCTGGCTCTTGGCCGTCTTGGGATTGATGACCAGGCCCATGTCTTGCACGGCCACGAACTTCTTCATTTTTACCACGCCGGTGCGTCGATCGACGGCCACTTCGGCCATCTGCACGCCGCCCACCTGCGAGCTGCTAAGCGGGCTGTCTTTGATCTTCGACGGATCGTATTTGCCCGTCACCTCCAGGGCGTTCATGCCCAGCAGGCGGCAAGCTTGCTGCCAGGTGAGACCCTTCTTGGCGTCGCCCCGCAGTTGGATGCGGCCGCCCATGGCCTCCAGCTTGTCGGCGTCGACGCCGAGCTTGTCGGCGGCCAGCTCGAAGATTTTGCCGAGCGCCTCTTGCGATGCGCGGCGGCTCGACTCGCTGACGCTGCCGACCGTGATGCTTCCGCCCGACGGATTGGCTTCCGTATAAGCGGAGCTGCCGATGTTGACCTTCACCGCCGAGAGCGGCAGGCCGAAGGTCTCGGCGATCACGCTGGCAATCACGGTGCGCGTGCCGGTGCCAAGGTCTTGGCTGCCGAGGTAGGCCTCGGTCGCGCCGTCGGGATGGACCTTCACCGTGCAGCCGCACTTGACCGCGCCGCCGCCCCAGGTGTGCAAGGCCATGCCCAGCCCCGTGACCACGTCGCCTTTGGGCTTGCCCTTGCCGTGGGCATGCCACTTGGCCTTCCAATCGATCAGCTCGGCCGCCCGCTGCATCTGCTCGCGGTAGGTGTCGGCCATGCTCTCACCCCGTTTCTTGGGCGTGGCGTTGACCAGATTCTTCATGAACACGTCGTAGCTGTCGAGGCCCAGTTTGGCCGCGATGTCGTCGAGCGCGGTCTGCGTCAGCGCGCATGCCTGCGGATGATTCGGTGCCCGCCAGGCCCGGTCGGGACCGGTGTCGGTGATGATCGAGATCTGCTTGCGGCGATAGTTCTTGGGCACCAACACATAAGGCACCGCCTGCTTTTGCACGCCGCCGGGTTTGGCGCCCGCCGTACCCCAATGCGTCGAATCCCAGCAGGTGACGAGGCCCTCCTTGTCGGCGCCGATGCGCACCTTGATGAAGCCCGACGGCCGGCAGCCGGCCACCTTCAGCTCCTGATCGCGGTCGAGCATCAGCTTGACGGGCCGGCCGGTCTGCTTGGCCAACTGGGCGCAGGCGACGCCCCACGTGTCGGGCGCGAACTTGCTGCCGAAGCCGCCGCCGATGAAGTCGCATTTCACGGTCACGTCGCCGGCAGTGATGTCGAGCGGCGTGGCGAACTGGCCGGCCGTGCCCGATACGTTCTGCGTCGACAGATACGCGATCAGCTTATCGCCGTCCCAGACGCAAGTCGAACCGTGTGGCTCCAGGCACATGTGGGTAATGACGGGCACGCCGTAGTGGCCCTCGACGACCGCGGCCGCTTGTTTGAACTGCCGATCCAGTTCCTGAACGTTGAACTCGTCTTCGTCGACGTCGGGTTCGGCCTCCGCGGCCACCGTAACGTCTTCGCCGGCTCCCTTCGTGCGACCGGCTTCCTCGGCAGCTTCCAAGTCGTCGTCTTTGACAAACACGTCGAGCATTTCATACTCGACGTCGATCAATTTCAACGCATCGGCCGCGGCGGCTTCGGTTTCGGCCGCCACGATGGCGATCTCGTCGCCTTGCCAGCGGATCTCGTCGCCCTCTTTTTTCATCACCTTGACGGCATGGACTCGCCGCACTTTTTCGGCCGAACTGGTGTCGATCGACTTGATCTTGCAGTGGGCGTGCGGGCAGCCAAGAATCTTGGCGAACAGCATCCCCTTGAGGTTGATGTCGTAGGTGTATTTGGCGGCGCCGGTGGCCTTTTCCAGGCCGTCGATGCGGTCGTGCTCTTTGCCGATGACCGACGCTTCACCGTATTTGGGCCAATTGTAGGCAATCATTTCTTGCCTCCTTTCACCACGTCGATGGCGGCTTGAATCACGTTGGCGTAAGTGCCGCAACGGCAGATGTTGCCGTTGAGGCCCTGGCGAATCTGGGCTTCGGTGGCCTTGGGGTTTTTATCCAGGAATGCCCGCACGGCCACGACGAAGCCCGGCGTGCAAAAACCGCACTGCATGGCGTCGTGCTTGACGAAGGCCAGCGGCACGGCATCGGGCCTGCTGCCGCCGAGACTCTCGACGGTTTGAATCTTCTTGCCCACGCACTGCATGACTAGCGTGGTGTTGGCACTGATCGTTTTGCCGTCCATGATCACGGTGCAGGCGCCGCTGGTCTCGTCGATGCTGACGGGCTTGGCGCCGGTCAGATCGAGTTGATAGCGGAGCGCGTCGAGCAGCGTGGTGCGGGTTTCGACCTCGACTTCGCGGCTCTGGCCGTTGACGGTGAGCTTGATCTTGCTCGTGCCTTGCCCGCCGGTGACTTTTGGCTTTTTCGCTTGAGCGGCCTCGACGGCGCCGGGGCCGGTGGCCAGGGCGGTCGCGGCGGCGGCGGCACCGGAGCCGCGCAGAAAGGCCCGGCGGCTGAAGCCGGAGTCCGGCCGCTCGGCGTGAATGGAATCCTTCATCGAAGCACCTCCAGGGGAGACATGGACATCGACGCCTCTACGGTGGCCGATTGTAACCGCTGCCGCGGAGGAAGCAAGCACCTGGCCGTCGTCCGTGGTCCGTTGTCCGGGGCAGGCGGGCGGTATTTCCACCAAACACCTCGCCGGCTCTCAGGGTCGCACTCCAAGCTCAGCCGCGTAGCGGCGACGGAGGGCCAGCGGCGGTGCCGAGTGGCTCGAAGTGGACGTCGCACTCCAAGCTCAGCCGCGTAGCGGCGACGGAGTTTAGCCGTGGGTGCGAACCCACGGTGACATTCAGCGATCGTCCCCACAGCCGCGTAGCGGCGACGGAGTGTCGTGTGGGTTCTCCGCCGCCGCTACGCGGCTTTGGGCGTGTTTTCCCACGTTTCCCGTGGGTTGGCACCCACGGCTAAACTCCTCTGCCCCTCCGGGGCACCTATAGCGCAACATCAAAACTGGCGCTTTGGGTCAGTGTGCGGGCGTGACCAGGGTGGCCTGAACGCCGGCGGGGGTGGCCTCGAAGAGGAATTCGCAGCCGCTCGCAAGCTCGCTGGCCCCACCTTACGTCTGCGGCCACAAATCAGGGCGCAGTTCACCGTCGAGTTGCCGCTGGCTCTCGGCGGTGGTAGCCTGTCACATAGTCGGCCCACTCGGCGCCGAGTGGGTCTGGTCTGGCGACACTTCTTAAACCGGTTCAGAACAGGAGAAGAATCATGTGGAGTTTCAACGTACAGCCATTGCGCACGCGCGCGACGATGCTTTCGGGAATTCTTGTGGTGACGCTGGCAGTCGTCCATGCGGACTTCCGCGACTGCCGGGCCGAATCGGCGAGGCCGTCCAAGAGTGCGCTCGAAGCCAAAATCGTGGCCGCACTCGATGAACCGACCGAGGTCGACTTTGCCGAGCAGCCGCTGAGCGACGTGATCGAGTACATCAAGCAGCGGCATAAGATCGAAGTCCAGTTTGACGAGAAAGCGTTGGCCGATGCCGGCTGCGCCACAGACACACCGATCACGCGATCCATCAAGGGCGTCTCGCTGGAGTCGGCGCTGGATCTTGTTCTTAGCGAGATCGATCTGACGTGGATCATTCACGACGAGGTGCTGTTCATCACCAGCAAGGCGCAGGCCGACGAGATCATTGAAACGCGGGTCTATCCGGTGCGCGATCTGGTGACGCCGCCGGGCAAAGGTTTCACCGACGACAGCGACTTTGATGCGTTGGTCGAAGTGCTCACGGAGGCTGCGGCCAGCAAGGAGTCCACGCCCGATCCGCGGTCGATCCACGTCTTTCGGCCGGCCGGAGTGCTGGTGATCACGCGGCCGGTCGTCGTTCACCGCCGGATCGAAAAGCTACTCAAAGAGCTGCGCCGCGCGATGGCGGATGGCGGCGCCTGACGGCTTGCCGAAGGTTACCTGGAAATGCCCTACTGCTCTGTCAGTCGTCGTTGATGGATGGCGGTGGCTGGGGCAGATCCCTACTTCGCCGGCTTTCCGTCCTTGCCCGGCTGTTCGTCGAGCTTGAGCGAGGCGGAGTTGACGCAGTAGCGCAAGCCGGTCGGCTGCGGACCGTCGCCGAACACGTGGCCCAAATGAGCTTCGCACCGCGCACAAGTCACTTCGACGCGCGGCGTTCCGTCGCTGTAGTCGGGCGCCGCCCGCAACGCCTTCTCGCGCAGCGGCGCGTAAAAGCTCGGCCAGCCGGTGCCTGAATCGAACTTGGTCTGGCTGGCAAACAGTTTCGACCCACAGCAGACGCAACGGTAGACGCCCTCCTTCTTGGTATGCACGTACTTGCCGCTGAAGGGCGGCTCCGTCTCTCTCTGACGAGTGACGCGATACTGCTTTCCGGTCAATAGCCGCTTCCATTCGCGGTCGGTCTTGCGAACGGGTTTTTCCTCGTCGTCGGCCGCGTCGCGCTCGTTGTCCGCCTCGCTCTCGGCCGCCGCTTGCTTTTCGCGCGGAGGCGGTCGCTTGCCCGACTTAGGGGCCGCCAAGAGGGCCGCGGCAAAGACAAGACCGACCGCCGCGGCAAACATCGCCGCCAAGAAAGCCGTTGTCTTTGAACGTCGGAGCACAGGAGCACCTCCGTAGCATCGCAATTGTGTGGATTATGCGAGCATACCATGTCGCTTTGCGCAACGGCAACCATCTGGTTCCTGACGCGATCTTCGCTATACTGCACGCGGCCCAGAATGAGACATTTTTCCGCGAGCAAAAGCGGTGGCTGGGGCAGAAGCTGGCCGAGTTCGACTTGGGAATCATGAACACGCCCTGCCGGCCAGCGATGCCACGGTGGGTGGCGCTACCGGGGCATCGGCTAGCCGCGGCGCTTTTGGGCATTCCCAACCGCAACTTGGCCAGCCTCTGCCCCGGCCACCATCAGTTGTCGGCCAAATGTCTCATTTCTGCCCGCGTGAAGTATAAGATACGATATTCCCATTTTCGATGACCCTTTTCTCAGGAGTGCCGCATACGATGATCGACCAGCAGGTCAAGCCTTGGTCGGTGACGGACGCCGCCGATCTTTACGACGTTGGCCGCTGGGGAGCGGGGTATTTCTCGGTCAACCCATCGGGCAATCTTTGCGTGCATCCCACCAAAGACCCGGCCCGCTCGATCGACCTCAAGCAGTTGGTCGACGACTTGCAGCTCCGCGGCATCGACCTGCCGATACTGATCCGTTTCGCCGAGATTCTCCAGCACCGCCTGGGCGAAATCCACGAAGCTTTTCAGCAGGCCATCCGCGATCACCATTTCAACGGAAAATACTGCTGCGTCTATCCGATCAAGGTCAACCAGCAACGGCAGGTGGTGGAGGAAGTGCTCCAGTTCGGGCGTCCCTTCAACTTCGGCCTGGAGGCCGGCTCGAAGCCCGAACTGCTGGCGGTCGTGGCCCTGGCTTCCAACGACACGCCGATCATCTGCAACGGCTTCAAAGACCCTGAGTTCATCGAGATGGCGATGCTGGCCCACAAGATCGGCCGGCGGATCATCCCGGTGGTCGAGAAGTACACCGAGTTGGGGCTGATTCTCGAATTTGCCCGCAAGGTGGGCGTGCGTCCCATGATCGGCATGCGCGTCAAGCTGGCCACCAAATCGAGCGGGCGTTGGCAATCGTCGGGCGGTTACCGCTCGAAGTTCGGCCTGACCGTCAGCGAGCTGCTGCGCGCCACCGACGAGCTGAAGCAGCACGGCATGCAAGACTGCTTCAAGCTGCTGCACTTTCACCTGGGGAGCCAGATTCCCAACATCCGGCACATCAAGCAGGCGTTGAATGAAGCGGTGCGGGTCTACGTCGAGTTGGCCGGGCGCGGCGCGGGGCTGGAATACCTCGACGTAGGCGGCGGCCTGGGCGTCGACTACGACGGTTCGCAGACCAATTTCGAGTCCAGCGCCAACTATTCGTTGCAAGAGTACGCCAACGACGTCGTTTATCACATTCAAAGCGTATGCGACGATGCCGGCGTGCCGCACCCCACCATCGTCTCCGAAAGCGGCCGGGCGGTGGTGGCCTATCACAGCGCGCTGGTGTTCAACGTGCTGGGCGTCTCCGGGCTGGGCGAGTGGGAAGTGCCCAGCGAGTTGCCGCCCGACATCGAGCAGCCGATCACCGACCTGGTGAGCACGTATCAAAACGTGATCCCGCGGAACTTGCTGGAAAGCTACCACGACGCCCAGCAGGCGCTCGACATGGCGATGGGCCTGTTCAACGGCGGTTATTTGCCGCTCGACCAGCGGAGCCTGGCCGAAAACCTGTTCTGGGCCATCTGCCGCAAGATGCAGCGGCTGGTGCGGCAACTCGACTATGTGCCCGAAGACCTGCAAGGCCTCGACGCCCTGTTGAGCGACACCTACTTTTGCAACTTTTCGCTGTTTCAGTCGATGCCCGATAGCTGGGCCATCCGCCAGCTTTTTCCGGTGATGCCGATCCACCGGCTGAACGTGCAGCCGACGCACCACGCGGTGCTGGGCGACATCACGTGCGACAGCGACGGCAAGATCGACCTGTTCATCGACCGCCGCGACGTGAAGCGCACGTTGCCGCTGCACTCGTTCAACGGCGAGCCGTATTACCTGGGGGCGTTTCTGCTGGGCGCCTATCAGGAGATCCTGGGCGACATGCACAATCTATTCGGCGATACCAACGCCGTTCACGTCAGCCTCGACGCCAACGGCAGCGTGGTGCTGGAGACGGTGATCAAAGGCGACACGGTGCGCGAGGTGCTCGATTATGTGGAGTTCGAACCCGACGCCTTGGTGCGAAAGTTGCGGACCGACGTCGAGATGGCGGTTCGCGAGACGCGCCTCGACTTTCAGGAGGCGGGCCGCCTGCTGCGGTTCTACGAAGAGGGCTTGCAGGGGTATACCTATCTGGAAGACGTCCGCAACGGGCTGTGATCATGGGCGGCCTTTACTTCGTCGTCCGTCGCGCGGCGGTAGGCGACGTGCTGATCGTCGAGCAAACGTAGGGCGTCGAGGGGCACCTGGTACACCTCGCCGGGCAAGCTGCTGATGTGCGCCCGCGTTGTCAGATCATAGAAGCCGCGGAAGCGATCTTCTTGCGTCGAAAAACGAATAAAGATAGTCTGCATGGTGTAAATGCCTCCACGTACAAGGATAGCAACCGTCTGGCGGGCCGCCAAGTCGAGTACGAACTGAGCGATTCGCCGCCTTACAGCACCTCACCACCGCGGCCCTGCTGAATCAACGGCACGTAGCTCTCCAAAAACTTGTTTGTTTCGCGGTCGGTCAGATCGACCGTCGCTTTTCGCTCCGACGACAAATAGGCCGCCATCGTCAGGCGGACGATCTCCACGCCGTAATTCCAGTCCAACAGCGCCGAGCGGCCCGCGCGAAAGGCCGCCGCGGCGTCTTCATTCTCGTCGGTGTAGCCGTAAAGATCGGCCTCGTTCGGCTGCACGGTCAGCAGCCCGCGGCTCGATTGCGATTTTTCCAGCGCCCCCTCGCTGTCGGCCACGCCGGCCGCCGCCACGTCGCCAATGAACACGTCGAGCGACGACCGGAGCGTGCTCATGTCGAAGCCGTAGCCGGGGCCAAGACCTTCCAGCGATAGCCGCATCCCCTGCTTGTCGAACATCCAAGAAACCGAGAACTGGCTCCGCACGTGTTGGCCCGTATCGGGATTGCGGTAGGTCACGATGCCGGTGGCATAGTCTTCCGCGGGCGTCTTGCCGTAATCGACGCCGAAACGGTCGAGCATCTCCTTGCGCCAGCGCGGCTGGCCCCATTTCAACAGCGCCAGATCGGCCGACACCGACTGCGGCTCGAGGAACCGCACCGGCTTGTCGGGCGGAGTGAGCGCATACCAGCCGACGCCCAAGCAATGGCAGCCCATGTCGCTCATCACGCCGCCGCCCTGCTCGACGGGATCCCAAAACCAGCCGTTGTGCGGTCCCGCATGCTCTTCGCCGGAACGGACCAACAGCGGCGGTCCCATCGCCGCCATCACCGGGCGAAGCTGCTCGCGCGCCGCGCGGACGGAGTTCATGAAAATCTGGTTCTCGAAGTAGGCGGTCGGGAGCTTCACTTCGTCGATCATCTCCACCAGCCGCCGCGCCTCGGCCAGGTTTCGCCCCAGCGGCTTCTCGCAAATCACGCCCTTCAACGCGGCGCCGGCCTTGACCGCCTCGACGACCTCCTCGACCGTCGCCAGCCGCGTGAAATTCGGATTGAAAATGGCGATCACGTCGACGTGCGGGGCCATCTCCTTGATGCTGCGGAAAATGCGGCCTTCGCCCATGCCCTGTTCGCGAACATAAGCCGCGGCCGTTTCGGGCGGCCGCCGCGAAACCAGTCCGGCCACCTCGATCCCCCGCACTTGCTTGATCGCGCGGAGCTGAAACCGCGTGATGAAGCCGCCACCGACAATGCCGTAACGAAGCGTTTGCATGACATCTTCCTTCCATATAAAAGCGTCACGGAGGATGGCCTTCCCAGGCCGTCACCGAGCACATGGCCTTCCTTGGCCGTCACGACAATCGGTGACGGGCTTGGAAGCCCATCCTCCTCACGTCAAATCGCGATATTCGCGAAACTGAAAAACGATCGCCGCCAACAGCAGCGAGCCGACGGCGATCCCGGCCAGCGTCCAGCCGGCCGCATCGACCGAAATCGGCTCGAACCACCCCGGCCGCTGCAAACCGTCGGTCGCCCCGACCGCATACATCAACGACCGGCCATAATAGTTTACCGCCACGCGCTTGACGATGCCCGGCATGTTGCCCAGCAGAAACTCGAAGAACAAGGCGTAGATCAAGGCCACAATCGTCGAGTGCGGCAGCGACACGGCAAACAAGTGAAACAGCCCCAAATAGGCCAATGTGCTGTAGGTGACGGCCGGCAGAAAGAGTTGATAGGCCAGTTCGCCCGCGGGTCCGGCCAGAGCGCAATAGAGTCTGAAGCAGAGTACCACTAGGCCGAGTGCCAACGGCAGCGCGGCGGCCACCTTGGCCGAAAGCACCAGCCACCGCGGTATCGGGCGGATGAGCAGAAACAGCAGCGTGCGGTCTTCGCGGTCGGCGCCCACGCTCGACGTGCCGTAGGCCAACGCGCAGATGGGCACCAGGAAGGCCACAAACACGATAATCACAAACTCGCTGAAAAGTTGAAACGCCCGGTCGTAGTCGCCGATCAAGTCATATCGCCGCCGCAGCAAAAACAGCGTGCCGCCGGCCATCGGCAGCAGCACCATCAGCGTGCTGGTCGACCACAGCAGCCGGCGGAACGACAGCCAGAACAGCGTGACCCAGGCCCGCAGCAAGCTCATGAGGCCCCCCGCTCCAGGTAATCGAACACGGCGTCGGCGCCGGAATCGAGCGTCTGCATTCGCCGCACTTCGAAGTTATGTTCGACGACCAGCTTACCCACGTCGGCAAAGAACCGGGCAGGCTGGCCCGTCTTGACGGTCAGTGTGTCGTCGCGCACTTCGACGCTGCGCACATAGCTTGCGGCCGCCAGCAGCGAGGCGAAGTTGCGGGGCCGGTCGCTGACGATCTCGATCACCAGCGGCTGATCGGCCAGCAGATTGCGGACTTCGGTCAACGTGCCCGACGCGATCAGGCGGCCGCGCGAGATCATGACGATCGTATCGGCGAGCTGCTCGACATCGACCAGGATGTGCGTGGAGACCAGAATGGTCTTGCCGCGTTCGGCCAGGCGCAGCAGCAGGTCGTTGATCTCGCGGCGGCCGCCGGGGTCGATGCCGTTGAGCGGTTCGTCGAGCAGCAGCAGCTCGGGATCGTGGACCAGCGCCTGGGCCAGCTTGATTCGCTGCCGCATCCCGTGGCTGCACCCGGCCATCCGCCGTCCGGCACGTTCGGTCATGCCGACCTCTTCCAAGGCCAACTCGGTGCGGTCACGGGCTTCGCTTCGACGATAACCGTAAAGCCGGGCCATCGTATCGACGAACTCGCGGCCGGTCATTTCTTCATAGAAGCGGTCGAGGTCGGGGCTGTATCCGAAGAATCGTTTGGCGGCGGTCGACCAGGCGTCATGTTCGCCCACGCGAACGGTTCCCTGGCTGGGGCGAAGCTGCCCGCTGGCCAGCTTGATGAGCGTCGATTTGCCCGCCCCGTTGGCGCCCAGCAGTCCGGTGATGCCCGGCCCGATGCGGCACGAGACGTCGTTCACGCCGATGACCGGGCCGTAGAACTTGGTGACTTGATCGAAGGTCAGATGCATTTTTTAGCAAGATATGGCGATCAGGTGATCTTCACCGCGCGCCCTTTTTGCACCGATTCGGTTTCCTTCTGGCACAGGGTCAGTGCGTCGAGCGCCAGCTCGCCGGCCAGCAGCTCCGAGGGCCGCCCGCTGCGCACCGCTTTGACCGCGTCGGCAAGTTCCGCCGCGAAGGCATCGGTCTCGCTCAGCGCCGGCCGCTCCACTTTGCCGCGCGCGGTGAGCACGGTCAGAGGCATGCCGGTCACCGCCTGGCCGTCGAGCACCGACGAATCGTAGGTCATGGTGGCCTTCTCGAAGTAGACCTCGAAGCCGTGCGTGAAGCTGCGGCCCTGCTGTTGAATCACGCCGCTCGTGGCCGTGACCAGCGTCTCGGCGTCGAATAAAAACTGCGTGTTGATGAACTCCACCACGTCGCCATGCCCGCGGCCCGTAGACTGCACCGCCCGCGGCATGCCCCACAACAGGCGAATGAAGTGGGCGTCGTGAATGTGCAAATCGACGACCGGACCGCCCACGCTGTGCGGATCGTAAAAATCCTTCAGCCACAGCGGGTTGGCAATGATCCGTTTGAAGTGGCCGCCCAGCAGCCTGCCGTATTTGCCGCTGGCCGCCGCCCGCCGCACGAACGCGAATTCGGGCACGAAGGGGAGCACGTGGGCAATCAGCAGCAGCTTGTTCGATTGCTGGGCCGCTTTGACCATCCGCCTGGCGTCGGCCGTATTGAGGGCGATCGGCTTTTCGCAGATCACGTGCTTCCCCGCTTGTAGGGCGGCCACTGTCACTTCGGCGTGCAGCTTGGGCGGCAGGCAGACGTCGATCAGGTCGATCTTCGGATTGTCGAGCACCTCACGCCAGTCCGCATAACGGGCGATCTTTCCCAGGTCCATGATCGTGCCCGGCGGCCCGAAATTTCCTTTGATCTCGCGCCAGTCGCCGGCCAGCTTCTTTTTGTCGCGAGTGCAAATCGCGGCGACCTTGGCCCCCGGCACATTCTTGTAGGCCAGGTAATGGATCATGCCCATGAAACCAATTCCTACGATGCCGACCCTTACCATTCTCGTCACTCTGATGTCTGCCGGTTGATTATGGCCGCAATTATCTTCCGGCCAGATCGATTTAGCAACCAGTGCTCGGTGGCCGTGTCGGACCCGCGCTGCTCGTCGAGAACGCGAAGGGAACCCCCACCATTGGCCAACTGTCGGATTCCGACAGTTGATCGGGTGTTCCGCATCACCGTGAATGCCATCTGCCCCGGTCCGGTCCACACGCTGATGAACGACAAGCGGATCGAATACGAGTCGGGCAGCCCCGGATGTTCCGCGCAGACATTCGGCCATACCGGTTCGACGGGCACGCTCTGTTGGGCCGATCGTGCCAGCGACACGATTTGCGTCGTGCTCACCTCGCTGCCCGGCCGCGCGGCAAAACCTCATCCGCGCGAACTCGCGGCGGCACGCGTCGCCGCGGAAGCCGCGCGATGAACGTTGCTTTGAGGACGGCAAAGGCGAGGTCGGACTCGATCATTGGGAGGGGCGCCGCTGGATCGGGCTGAAACGGCACCTGATGCTGGCTTTAGCTGGTGGCAACACGAGGCGGGGTGACATGCGGCCGGTTGCAGTTGCAGCACCGGCGGTGTAGTTTTGGTTCAGTCAACCGTTTTTGGAAGGCAACCGAAATCCATGCGACAAAACCTGCTTGCGATCGTGCTGCTTGCGTTCACCGCCGCCGCGGCACTGGCCGACCTGCCCTCGGTCCGCCTGAATCGCATCACGCCGCTCGGCGCCGCGGCCGGCAGCAGCGTGGAACTGCAAATCAGCGCGGCCGACGACGAAGACGCCAAACAACTCGTGTTCGATCATCCGGGCCTGAAAGCCGAATGGACCGAAAACCGAAAATTCAAAGTCACCGTCGCGCCCGACGTGCCCGAAGGAAGCTACGACGTGAGGTTGCTGGGCCGCTACGGGTTGAGCAATCCCCGGCTGTTCGCGGTCTCGCGGGGACTTGCCGATCTGGCCGAGAAGGAGCCCAACAATACGCCCGCCGAGGCCCAGCCGGCCGCCATCAACTCCGCCGTGGCCGGCGCCAGCGACGGCAACGGGCAGGATTTTTTCCGCGTGGCTCTCAAGCAGGGGCAGCGGATCACGCTCGACTGCCAGGCCGGCAAACTCGACAGCGAGCTCGATGCCTGCCTGGCCGTCGTCGCCGCCGACGGCGCCGTCCTGGCAACCAGCAGCGATTATCACGGCCGCGATCCCTTCATTGACTTCATCGCCCCGGCCGACGGCGAATACCTGGTCGAGGTCCACGATCTTTCGTATCGCGGCGGTTATCCTTATCGGCTGCTGATCGGCGACCGGCCACAGGTGGAGAATGTGTTCCCCCGCGTCGTCGAAGCGGGCAAGCCGGTGGAGCTGACGGCGCTGGGCCGCAACTTCGGCACCGCCGGGCAACCCTCGACGTGGTCGATCGACGACCGCGCGCTGGAAGAGTATCGCTTTACGATCACGCCGCCCGTTGCGGCGGACGCGATCGGCGTCTATCGCTTTATCGAGCACCCGACCGACCACACCGTGCTGCCGACGGCGGCCACCTGCACGCTCGACGGCTTTCAGGTGCGGGTGCCCATCGATCCCGGTTCGCAACCCCCGCTGACGCTGATGTGCGTCGAAGGTCCGGTCGCCGTCGAGCAAGAGCCGAACGACACGCTTGAGCAGCCGCTCGTGCCGCCCGTCAGCGTCAGCGGCCGCTTCAACCGCCCGCGCGACGTCGACTGGTATGAGATCACCCCCGGGGAGGCGGGGCGCTACGAGATTCAGGCCTATTCCGAACGGATTGCCGGCCAGGCCGATCCGTACATCGTGGTCGTCGACGACAAGGGGAACCGCATGAGCGAGATCGACGACTTCGGTGCCCGCGTGAACGCCTTCGACGGGCACTTGCGCGATCCGGTGGGGTCGGTCGATTTGCAAGCGGGCCGCAAGTATCGCTTGATGGTGCAAGACCGCTACGGCCGCGGCGGAGCGCGCTATCAATACGTGCTCACGGTCCACCGCTCGCTGCCCGACTTCCACATCGCGGCGATCCACGGAGTGAACCCCGGCCCGTCGGGCATCGACGTCCGGCAAGGCGGGGCCACCTGGCTCGACCTGGTCATTCATCGCCAAGACGGCTACGGCGAGCCGATCACCGTGACGGCTCAAGGGCTGCCGCCGGGCGTACATGCCGCCGAAACGAAGATACCCAACGACACGCGAGGCACCTTCGTGCTGTGGGCCGACGCCGACGCGCCGGCCTTCCACGGCACGGTGAAACTGATTGCCACCGGCAAACGGGGCGAAATGGCGTTGACGCGCGAGGTGCGTCCCTACACGCGCGTTTGGACCGACGCCAACATGGGTTCCAGCCGCCCGACGCGCGAGCTGACGCTGGCCGTGATCGACAAAGCGCCTTACGGTTTGCGGGCAGAGCCGGAGCGGGCCACCGTCGAGGCCAGCGGCCAGTTGCAAGTGAAAGTGGTTGCGGAGCGTCACTGGCCGGAATGTACGGCGGCGATCAAAGTGATCGGACTCGGCTTGCCCGGCGGCTTTCAGTTCAGCGAGCGGGAGATTGCGGCCGGGCAGAACGAGGGAACGTTCGAGTTGAACGTGGGGAACGTGCGTCCCGGCGAGTACACGCTGGTTCTTCTGGGGCAGGCCCAGGTGCCGTTCAAGAAAGACGCCTCCGCTCAGGCGGCCAACACGCTGGTGGCGATTCCTTGCCGGCCGATCACGATCGACGTCGTGCAGAAGGCAAAGTAGGTCGGCTATCATGAACAGCTTAAGTGCTGATGGAAAACCGCTATGACGAGATTCTCAATTGAATTGCCCGACGAAGAAGCGCGACGGCTTCGCGAGCGCGCAGGCGAGGCTGGGCTGACCCCGGAAGAATTCCTCGATGCGGGCATCAAGCGCTGGCTCGACTCTCCCAATAGCGACTTCGTCGAAGCGGCGGATTACGTGCTGCGGAAGAACGCCGATCTCTACAAGCGCCTGGCGTAGCCTTTTGGCGAGGCCTGCTAAACAGGTTCTCCCGGCCCCGCGGAATGCGCCAGCGCGTCTTCAGAGCCACTTCCGCAACGACCAGGCGATGCGATCGCGTAGCCGCTGCCACCAGGGGCGGCCAAGGACGTCCAAGACCGTCACGCGGCGGCTGTTGCGCATTTCGAAGCCGCAGATGTGCCGCAGCGTGGCCGCCATCGCCCGCGAGCGAAAGACGGCAAAAAACTCGAGGTTGAACCAGAAGCTGCGCGGGTCGAGATTGCAGGAGCCGATCATCGACCATTGGTCGTCGATCACCATCACCTTGCTGTGCAACATCTGGTCTTTGCGCTCGTAGATGCGAATGCCGTAGCGCAACAGCTCTTGGTACAAGTGCCGCGTGGCCCACTGCACGGTTTTGACGTCGCTCGTGCCGGGTATGATGACGCGCACCTTCACGCCGCGGCGGCTGGCCCGCTTCAGCTCGCGCAGCACGCGGCCCTGCGGAATGAAATAGGCCATCGACAAGGTGATGTTCTTCCGTGCCCGCCGCAACAGCGGCACCAGCACGCGCGTGGGGCGGCGGTGCCGCAACTGCGGGCGGCTGTCGAAAAAGTAAATCCCCTCGCCCTGCTCGCTGAGCATGCGGCGGACCGGCCAACGCGCCCAGCGCCGGCGCGGCGGGGCGATTTGCGACTTTCGCCACAGCCGCGCGAAAGCCTCGGCCACCTCGGCCTGACCGGGGCCGAACAAGCGCACGTGGACGTCGCGCCAGCCGGCCGAGGCCGGCAGGCGGCGGGCCTTCGCCTCTTCGACGGTGCGGATGCCGCTCTGGTCGACGAGGTTCATGCCCCCGAAATAGGCCAGGCGGTTGTCGATCACCAGCAGCTTGCGATGATCGCGGCGATGGAAGCGGCGCAGCGAGCGGAACCGCCGCAGCACCTGCCACAGCGAGCGATAGCCGCGCACCTGCACGCCGGACCGCTCCAGGCGCGCAAAGAACGATCTGGGCGTAGCGTTGCTGCCCACGTAGTCGTACATCACCCGGCAATCGACTCCGGCGGCCGCACGGCGGGCCAGCGCCTCGGCCACCGCCCGGCCCGCGGCGTCGTCGGCGATGATATAGCTCTCCAGCCACACCCGCACGCGCGCCTGTTCGATGTCGTCGATCATGGCCGCGATCAGCGGCGGCGATTCTTCGAAGATCGTCAATTCATGGCCGGCCACGCGCAGCGCACCGACTTCGCCCGGCCGGTGGGCGGAAGCGGGAGCGGTCGATTCGAACTCAAGCTGGCTCATTGGAGCGGATGCGGGCGTACGGGTCCGGCCGGCCGCGACGCCTGCAATGCAAGGCGGCACGCGCAAGGCCATTACTATGGTAGCATCCGCCGGAAAAAAGGAGCGGCCAAGCGTAGGGCAACGGTTCGAGGTCTTCTGGGGCCGCTGACGAGGGCACTGCTGCGCAATAAAAAACCCGCGACGGGCTGGCTGACCCGTGCGGGCTTCTTATCTGACATGGTTCGGTAGTTTGCCGGGCAGGCTCGCTCTTTTGCAAAAGCTTGCGAGCCGGCCGATCTCAGGTGAGCACAAGGACCGTCCCCATTCATATCACGCGAATGTCGCCACTCGCGTGACTAGGCACCTGACAAGCAGGTGCCTGGAATCCTTAGAAAGGAGGTGATCCAGCCGCACGCTTCCCCTACGGCTACCTTGTTACGACTTAGTCCCAATCGCGGAGTTTATCTTCGGCGCTTAGCTCCTTGCGGTCGCCGCAGCGACTTCGGATGCCCCCCACTTTCGTGCCCTTGATGGGCGGTGTCTACAAGGCTCAGCCAACACATTCGCCGCGCTGCGCCAATGCCAGCGGGCGAACGGTGTGCGGCCCGGTCAAAGGCGTTGTTGTGGCTTCGCAGCTAAACAACCGACCGGGGTCACTGGCTTTCGGACGTCGAACTGTGTTTCTTCGGTTCGGCCAGGCGGTTCGACTCGTTCGGGTTTCACTTCGCGCAGAACTGCTCGTAAGGAATGCCATCGGCCCCTGTCCATTTGCCGCCGAGACTTTTGACTCTTCCGCAGAATGTGTGGGTAGCTCTCCCGCTTGGTTAGCGAGGCGGCGATTGCGTTTTACGAGGAATGGCCGGGCAAATATACTTCACGCGGGCCGAAATGAAACGTTTGGCCGTTGGCGTAGGTCAGGCTCTCCTGCCTGACAGTGTCAGGTTGGAAAGCCTGACCTACGTCTCACTATCGTAACCGTTCTCCACCGCCATTCTTGACGGCGAGGGTAGCTTGCAAAGGTCCGGGGCAAGTCCGACCTTTTGCAAAGGAGCTTCGTTATGGCACGTTCGGCAGATTTGGTGAAGCGGCGGCTGTGGCAACAGCGGTTGCGGCGATTTACGCGCGGTCACCTGACCGTCGCGGCATTTTGTCAGGTGGAAGGCATCTCGGTGCTGGTGCTTGCTCAACTTGGTCCGGCGACTTTGCCGGCACTGAAGGACGCATTGACAGAAGAAGGATTAAAGCCGCCATCGCCGTGGGGCGGCGCGGATGCTCGCGACTTTGTTGCAAGCGTAGGCTTTCCCGATGCGTTCGCGGCGTCGCCTCAAGCAAGACGCGAGGCGGAAGAAACCATCAGCGGCCCGATTCACTTGGGGCCGCTTCACCATTTCCAACAAGACGTTCTCAAGAGTATCCGCGAATTGATTGCCGGCGGGCCAGGCCGCCGTAGGGCCGTAATCAGCTTGCCGACCGGCGCCGGCAAAACCCGCGTTACGGTTCAGGCCGCGATCGAGCTGGTTCTTAAGCCAGCGGGCGACTGCCGTAGCGTGTTATGGATTGCGCAAACCGATGAGCTTTGCGAGCAAGCAGTGCAAGCGTTCCGGCAGGTCTGGATCAATCGCGGCGCCGACAACACCGATTTGCGCATTGTCCGGCTTTGGAGTGGCAATCCGAATCCGGTGGTCCGCGAAAGCGACAAACCTATCGTTGTCGTGGCGTCGATACAGACGCTCAATAGCCGCATGGGCGACGACCCGCTCGCCTGGCTGCAAAAGCCCGGCCTGGTCGTGGTCGATGAGTGCCATCACGGGATCACGCCCAGTTACACGCGGCTGCTTCGTTGGCTAGGCGCCGATTCAACGCGCAAGGAATCGGCACGAGACGACGAACCGCCGATCCTTGGCCTCAGCGCGACGCCGTTTCGCACGGACGATGACGAAAGCGCGCGACTCGCCAAAAGGTTCGATAATCGCTGGTTCCCGGTGGACCAGGAGAAGTTGCGCGCGCGCCTTCAGGCTGAAGGCTATCTCGCGATACCGGAATACGTTCCGCTGGAAAGTGGCGTGAGCCTGCTACCCGAAGAAATCGAGCAATTCTCGCGATTACCACAGCCGTGGTCCGGTGTGGAGTTTGAGAATATCCTTGAAGCTATTAATCAGCGCCTGGCAAGCAGCGAAGAGCGCAACGAGAAGTTGGTTGACTACCTGCCGGAGTGCGACGAACGCTCGATCCTCTTTTTCAGCAATTCGGTGGCGCACGCGAGCGAAATATCGGCGCGGCTGAACCTCGCGGGCATGGCCGCCAGGCCGGTGAGCGGCAAAACACCTCCGGCCGCGCGGCGGGACTTCCTCGACCGCTTTCAGCGCCGCGAGATCCGCGTGCTGTGCAACCACACCGTGCTTTCGACGGGTTTCGACGCGCCGAAAACCGACATGGTGCTGATCGCGCGGCAGGTTTTTAGCGCGGTGCGCTACATGCAAATGGTCGGACGCGGGCTGCGCGGCAAAAGGAATGACGGCACAGAACGCTGCCGGATTGTCACCGTGCTCGACAACCTCGGTCGTTTTGAAGAGCCTCACCCCTACCATTACTGCCGCCGGCATTTTGGCGACGGGCAGGCGTGATGCCAGTTGGTTCCTGAAAAACGAACGGCCAGTGGCCGCACGGCTGGTGCCCGACGTGGCAGACCCGAGTTTTCCGCCATCGTCGAATGCGCAGAAGTTCAACCTGCCGGCGACTTTTTCTTGATCAGCCTTGGCGGATCGACCGGAACCAGCTTGATGGGAAGCACAAAGGCCGTCGGCGTCACCCAGCCCGCGTCTTTGGCGGTAATGACGCGGCCTTTCCGCCTGCGTTCACCTTGCGCCTCAGTGCTTTGTACCGTCTTCTCCGGCGCGCCGTTTGGACCATCATTTTCATCGCGTTTCGCTGCCATTTGAAACCTCGGCGTCAATGAACTGGGTTGCCAACTCCTGGCCCTCGAACAAAATAACAAGCTCGTACCGCCCTGGACGCGGAAACCGCATGGCGTCAATGGGCAGCACCAATTCCATCTTAACAAGCCGCTCGGGAAAGTCCAAAGAGCTAAAGTTCTCGGCCGTGACGCTGGTATCATCCGCCAGGTTTCGCAGCTCGATACCCAATTCATAGCGGCCAATTCCGTCGTAAAGTTGCAAATAGATGGCCAAGGGCGGGGACTCGGCCGGGAATTTCGGAAAGCCAAGCGAGCTGACGACATTGAAAAAGCTGAACTGGCCGGTTATGTCATCGAGCTCGGCTTCCTCGCAGATCAAGAACGCCTTGCCCTGCGGCAGCGGTTTGTGAGTAGCGAGTTTTCCGTCAAAGGGTGGGTCTGGCATGGACGAGTTATAGCAAATACGGCAGCCGTTCGCATCGTAATGGGTGCCACGCGCCGATCCGTGCTCCGCATCGATGCGCGGGGCTCGGAACGTCACAGAAGGCGTTCCCTACAGACCGCCAGTCGCAACTGCGTCGTTGCACCGCGGCCTGCGGAGCACGGAACGGCATCGCGACGCGCCGGGGTTCCCTACAGTATGACGGGATCCATGCCCATCCGCGTCATACGTGGTTGGATGATCCGCGGTTTGATACCGGCCGGCGCAATAAAAAACCCGCGACGGGCTGGCTGACCCGTGCGGGTTTCTTACTGACATAGTTTGGTAGTTTGCCGGTCTCGAAGCTCTTGCGAAAGCATCGAGCCGGCTGATCTCAAGTGAGCACAAGGACCGTCCCCATTCCTATCACGCGAATGTCACCACTCGCGTGACTAGGCACCTGACAAGCAGGCGCCTGGAATCCTTAGAAAGGAGGTGATCCAGCCGCAGGTTCCCCTACGGCTACCTTGTTACGACTTAGTCCCAATCGCGGAGTTCATCTTCGGCGCTTGCCCCCCCAGTTTCGAAAAACCGGGGTTGGCGCGGCGACTTCGGATGCCCCCCACTTTCGTGGCTTGACGGGCGGTGTGTACAAGGCTCAGGAACACATTCACCGCGGTATGCTGACCCGCGATTACTAGCGATTCCGGCTTCATGCAGGCGAGTTGCA
>Ga0307374_10000514_pt1 | contig 74068 bp, 78 predicted proteins | sample OX3MG_FD_202532 | JGI IMG/M metagenome (GOLD analysis project Ga0307374, IMG submission 202532) | Soil microbial communities from Risofladan, Vaasa, Finland - OX-3 | ecosystem: Environmental > Terrestrial > Soil > Coastal area > Acid sulfate soil | place: Finland: Risofladan, Vaasa | collected... | reverse complement strand
GGTCCAGCCGCCACCCCGGAGGCCGCCACGGGGCGACGAGCGCCTCGGGCCGCTGACCGCGACCAGCTTGGCGGCCCAGACATCTCGTGAGGTCGCTATTTCAGCACCCTGCTAATCCATGGCTATCGCCTCCTTGGATGCGGCAACGCGAGCTCCCTCCAAACCCTTGGGTGAGGAAACCATGCGATTTTGGCGGCCACCGAGGAGTGCCCCGCGCTCACTGGTCATCAGTAATCCAATCATATCTCGAAGGGTCATCCTCAATCGAGGATCGTCTGTCGGAACGAGGGCGTCGGTCTGCTGGCGTGCCGAGCGGACGACCACCTCGGGGCTGGCTCCCACGCGGATTGGGATCAGCGCGCCAATCGCTTGTACGAAGCCGTCGACCTGATGGATGCTCGGCGACTTGGCGATCGGGCGCCGGATCGGGGCCTTGTGGCCTGAGCTGACCGAGCGGCAGGGCCGGTGATCAGATAGACCACGCCCTCGCCCCGGTCGTGCAGCGCACGGTGCTCGCTGGCGTGACTGATGGCGTCCGAGTTCACGGCGCCGAGGCCCCGGCGGTAGGCCAAGCTGCCAAGGGCGTGCAGCCCCGCGTGGTCCTCGACCTGGTGGCTGCCTGACTCCACCACGACGCGGGCGGTCTTGGTCGCCTTCATCTGCGACCCGCCTACCTGGTTGGAGTGGCTGCCGTCTCGACCACACCGGTGTCCCTCTCCGGAGGGAATTTCTGCAGCTTCACACCCCGCGATCGTCAACCCCCGTGAAGGCTGGCAGCTAGCGGAACAGCTCGGAGACGCTGCGGCCCTCGTGCACCCGCACGATCGCCTCCGCGATCAGGGGCGCGACCGAGACCTGACGGAGCTTGGGGAAGCGGAGCGCCCCGCTGGGCAAGGGGATGCTGTCGGTCACGACCACCTCGTCGATGGGCGCATCGCTGAGCCGCTCCAGCGCCCCCTCGGCGAGCACCCCGTGGGTGGCGAGCACGTCCACCGAATGCGCCCCCTTGGAGCGGAGCGCGTGAGCGGCGCCGACCAGAGTGGCCCCGGTGCCCACCAGGTCATCCACCACCACGCAGGAGCAGCCCTCGACGTCGCCGATCACGTTGACGATCTCGACGTCGTCGTCGCGCGGACGGCGCTTGTCAATGATCGCCAGCGGCCGGTCGAGCCGGCGCGCGATCGAACGGGCCCGGGCGGTACCGCCGACGTCCGGCGACACCACCACCAGATCGTCCTCGGGGTGACGCTCCTGGATGTGGCCGGCGAGGATCTTGCTGGCGGTGAGGGAGTCCACCGGGATGTCGAAGAAGCCCTGGATCGCCTCGGCGTGCAGATCGAGTGCGATCACTCGCTGCGCCCCCGCCACCTGCACGAAGTTCGCCATCAGCTTGGCCGATATGGGGTCGCGGGGCTGGGTCTTCTTCTCCTTGCGGGCGTAGCCGTAGTAGGGGATCACGGCATTGATGCGCGCGGCGCTGGCGCGACGCAGGGCGTCGAGAATGATGAAGAGCTCCATGTAGGTGTTATTGACCGGGTGGCAGGTCGGCTGGATCAGGAAGACGTCGTGCTCGCGCACCGATGCCGCGATTTTCACGTCGAACTCCCCGTCGGCGAAGCGGGTGACCGCCATCGGGGTCAGCGGCAGCCCCACCTCGGCCGCGATCCGGCGCCCCAGCTCGGGATGGGCGGTTCCGCAGAGCAGCATGAGGCTGTCATCCGCGTGACTCATCCCGGTTCCCCTCCCGGTGTCCGGTCCGCCGCCCGGGCCGGCGGCCGAGCCTCCCCATTGTCGCGGCTCGCCGGTGCGCGCCGCCCGGCGCGCCGCGCGACCCAGCCGAGCAGGGTGCGCTGGCGAGCCCGTGCCAGCCCGAGTGACCCCGCCGGGACGTCCCGGGTGATCACTGAGCCGGCCCCGGTATAGGCGCCAGCGCCGACGGTCACCGGGGCCACCAGGATGGTGTCGCTGCCGACGCGGGCCCCGTCGCCAATGACGGTGGCGTGCTTGTCCCGACCGTCCCAGTTGGCGGTGATCGTCCCGGCACCCACGTTCACGTCGCGGCCCAGGGTGGCGTCCCCGAGGTAGGTGAGGTGGGGGACCAGGCTGTGCGGGCCGACCCGGCTGCGCGCCACCTCGGTGAAGGTGCCGAGACGGCTGTGGTCCTCCAGCACCGACCCCGGGCGGATCCGATTGAAGGGTCCGATCGTGACCCCGTCGCCGAGGCGGCAACCGGCGAGGTGGGCGGTGGCGATCCGGCAGCGGTCGCCGGCCTCGGTGTCCTCCAGCTGGGCGAAGGGGCCGACCACGCAGGCGCGTCCGAGACGAGTCCGCCCGGCCAGCACGCTCCCCGGCCGGAGCACGGAGTCGGGCCCCACCTCGACGCCGGCGTCGACGTAGGTGGTGGCCGGGTCCTCCACCGTGACCCCGCTGCGCATGAGCCGGGTCAGCACCCGCCGGCGCAGGCTCGCCGCCGCCGCCGCGAGCTGGACCCGATCGTTGACCCCCAGCATCTCCTCGGGGTCGCCGAGCTCGACGGTGGCGACCCGGCCCAGCCGCGCGGGCGCGTCGGTGAGGTAGATCTCCTGCTGGGCGTTGTCGCTGCCAAGCCGATCCAGCGCATCCCAGAGTGCGGCGGGGGCGAAGACGTAGGCCCCGGTGTTCACCTCCACGGTCGGACCGGGGCCCGGGTCGGGTCGCGGCAGCGCGGGCAGGTCTGGCTCCTCCACCACCCTCACGAAGGCGCCCTCGGGGTCGCGGAGCACCCGCCCGTAGCCCGTGGGGTCGGCCGTCATCGCGGTGAGCAGGACCGCGTCGACGCCGCCCGCCTCGAAGCGGTCCAGCAGCCGCCGGACGGTCTCGCTTCGCAGCAAGGGGACATCTCCGTAGAGGACCACCACGGGGTCGTCCCCGGCCAGCAGCGGCCGGGCGGCCCGCACCGCGTCGCCGGTCCCGCGAGGCTCGGGTTGCTCGACGACGGTCGCCCGACCCTCGAGGTGCTGGCGGAGCGCCTGCGCCCCGGGGGCGACCACCACCACCGGCGGGAGCGGCCCCGCGTCGCGAGCCGCCTCCAGCACCCAGTCGATCAGCGGGAGGCCGCAGGCGGGATGGAGCACCTTGGGCAGTTGGGAGCGCATCCGGGTGCCGCGGCCGGCCGCCAGGATCACCACGCGCGCGGCCATCGGCTCGTCCTCCCCGCGCCCGCCTCCGGGGGGGGCGACCCCGCCGGAGGCGGGCGCCCGCCAGCGGGGCGGAGTATACCCGGGCCCGCCGCGACCGGCCGGAAGGGTATCCTCCCGGCGTGGCAGGCGCCGACGAGGCGGAGCAAGGGCCGTGCGTGCGTCGCGACCAGCCCGCGGCGGGAGTGGTGCGGCTCACCCTCGACCGCCCGGAGCAGCGCAACGCCCTGACCCACGAGATGGGGGCCGCGCTCCGCGCGGAATGTGCGCGGATCCGCGAGGAGGCCACCGCCCGGGCGGTGGTGGTGACCGGGACCGGGCCGGCGTTCTGCGCCGGGGCCGACCTCGGGGCACTGGGCCGCAGCGGCGACGGCTGGGACCAGCGCCGCCAAGCGCTCACCGCCTACTATCGCGCCTTCCTCGATCTGCGCGACCTCCCCATCCCCTCGGTGGCGGCAGTCGGCGGTGCCGCGGTCGGCGCCGGTCTCAACCTCGCGCTCAGCTGCGATCTGCGGGTGGCGGGCCGACGGGCGCGCTTCGCGGCCTCGTTTGTGCGGGTGGGAATTCACCCCGGCGGCGGTTGCACCTGGTTCCTCACCCAGACCGTGGGGCCGGCGCGCACCCGCGAGCTGCTCCTGCTGGGTGAGATGGTGGACGCCGAGAGGGCGGAGCGGATCGGGCTCGTCAACCGCGTGGTGGACGACGACCGAGTTCAGGCCGAGGCGGTCTCCCTGGCCGCCCAGCTCGCCGCCGGCCCCGGCGACGTGGTCCGCAACATCCGGCAGGCGGTGACACTGGCCCAGTCGCACGGGCTCGACGCGGTGGTGGCGTTCGAGACCGGGGCGCAGGCCGCCTCGCTCATGTCCGAGGACGCCCGCGAGGGTTGGCAGGCGTTCTTGGAGAAGCGTAGGGCGGTGTTCGGCCCGCGCTGACGGTCAGAAGAGCCCCGGCACCAGCGGCGCCGGGGTGAGGTGGCGGGCGCGGATCAGGCTGACCAGCCGCTGCAGCTCGCCCGTGAGCCCCGGATCCCAGTGCAGCAGGATGATCTCGCCGGCCTCAAGCGGCTCGCCGTTCCAAGTTTGGATGCGCCCGTTGGTATCCGTGGCGCTCCAGAGCACGATTCCTCGCAGCCCCGCCAGCCGGGCCGCCCGCAGCACCGACGGGTCGGCGTCTCCGTAGGGGGGCCGGCCCAGCGTGGGGGACCTCCCCAGCCACCGCTGCAACCGCACCCGGTTGGCGGCCCACTGCAGCAGGGCGCCGCGGGGCGTCAGGGTGTTGAGGTCGGGGTGGGACACCGTGTGGTCCTCGATCACCCCCCCGGCGGCCACGAAGGCCCGCCAGAAGGGAATGTCCTCGCGGACCGCGTCCGCGATCAGGAAGGTGGTGATGGGGAGGTGGAAGCGGCGCATCAGCCGGAGCACCCCTACGCTGGGAAACCAGCCGTCGTCGATGGTGATGTAGAGGCGACCCCTGGCCGGGTTCCCGAAGGAGTAGACCGGAATCGTCGGACCGGGTGGAGACCCGGGCCGCCCCCCTCGCGGCCGCCGGGCGCGGCGGCCGGGTGATCGGCGCGGGGAGGGCAGCAGGAGCGCGACCGCCCCGGAGGCGACCAAAGCCCCGTCGCGTCCCGCCAGCGGCGCGGCCGCGGGCACGACCACCCTGAGCCGGCCGCCCCGGGGCCACCCCGAGCGGGGCACGAAGCGTAGCGTCGAGGTGCCCACCGTCTCCCACCGGCCCGCCACCGCCGGGGCGAGCGGTAGGCCGGCCCGGCCTCGCCCCCAGCGAATCGGCTGAGCGAACCGCACCAGCAGCGGGGTGCGCCGGCCCAGGCGCGCCGGGCCGGCGGTCCACGCGACCGCCGCCAGCGGTGGAATCCGGACCACCAGCTGGGTCTGCTCACCGTCCCGGGCGGTGACCCGCAGGCGCAGCCGCTGCGGTCGCGCGGTGCGCGCCAGCCGAACCGCCGTCCCGGTGGCGGCAACCACCCCGGGCGCGGCGCGACCGGGGGCAGCGAGCACCGCCCCGACCCGGACGTCGAAGCGAAGCTCCAGCGTGCGGGCCGCGAGCCGACTCAGGCGCAGCTGGGGAGCGGGTGGGACCCGCAGCGTGACCAGCTCCGTTCGCGGCGGCAGACCCGCCAGCTCCACCCGCTCGCGCACGCGTTCGCCGGGACGGAGCTGCTGGACGGCGTGCTGACCCCGCCGTCTCCCCGCCAGCTCGAGCCCCGCGTGGTCGAGGAGCCAGCCCGCCAGCGGCCCCGACCCGACGGCCAGGCCCAGCTGCAGCCGGTTGTCGGCGGGGCGCAGGCGCCAGCTCAGGCGGGGCTGGCCGACCGCCACCGCGACTCCGAGCAGGGCGACCCCGGCGAGCCCAGCCAGCGTGACAACCGCCGCCCGCCGGCGCGGACGTCGGCCCCCCGGCCCCGGCACCCCTCGACCTCCCCCTGGCGGCCCCAACCCATCCGGCCTCTGCGCGGGCAACGGGACCCGAGCCCCGGCGGTTACGCGGGCAGCCGCCCCGAGGTCGCCCGCCGGCCCCGAGCGAGCGGGGAGCCCGGACACCAAGCCACCAGCAGGCAGGCGGAGCAGCGCGGCCGGTTGGCGATGCAGACCCGCCGACCGTGCTCGATCAGGCGCAGACCGACGCGGGTCCACTGCGAGCGGGGCAGCATCGCACACACCTGCTGCTCGATCGCCACCGGGTCGCGAGTGGCGACCACGCCGAGGAGATTGGTGAGTCGGATGACGTGGGTGTCGACCGCCAGCCCAGGAATGCCGAAGCCCACGCCGAGGACGACATTGGCCGTCTTGCGCCCGACCCCGGGCAGCCGGGTCAGCTCGGCCATGTGGCGGGGCACGGCACCCTGATGGCGCTGCTCCAGGGCGAGGCCGAGCGCCACCAGGGTGCGCGCCTTGACCCGAAAGAACCCCGTCGGCCGGATCAGCGCCTCCAGCTCGATCACATCCGCCCGGGCGAGGTCCCGGGCGGACGGGAAGCGGGCGAACAGCCCGGGGGTGACCTGGTTCACCCGCTCGTCGGTGGTCTGGGCGGAGAGCACGGTCGCCACCAACAGCTGGAGGGGTCCGTCGTGGACCAGGGCACAGCGGCCGGGGTACGCGCTGGCGAGAGCGCGGCACGCGGCCCGGGCACGGCCCGCCGGCGTGCGCGGTCGAGACGCCGAGGCCATCGGGCCATCCTACCCACCCCGGGGGCTGCCCCGACCCCGCAGCGCCGGGCTCCCGAGGGGAGCACCCGGAGCCGGTATCCTCAGGGGCCATGGGGCGCACACGGCGCGCGCGCGCAGGGTGGATCCCGCGCCGGCTGCCCGCCCTGGCGGGTGCCCTCGGGCTGGCGCTGGCGCTCGCCGGGTGCGGGGCCTTCGGCTCGGTGGGAAACCCCACCGACGCCCATGTGCCGTTCGCGCCCGGCGCGGTGCCGCCTCACAGCGCGACCAACCTCGCCCTGCGCCCCCTCCCGGGGCCGCTGGCGCACCCCGACTACACGGTGATCATCTACCACAGCGTCAACACCGTCGGCGAGTTCGCCCCCGAGAACCTCACCGTCCCGGTCGGGTCGAGCGTCCAGTGGGTGTGGACCGATCACTACGATCTCCACAATGTGTGGTGGATCGATCAGACCCTCGTCAACTCCCCCACCCGGGGCTCCGGATTCCGCTGGGCGGTCCGGTTCACCCACCGCGGGGTGTACGAGTACTACTGCACGCTCCACCCGGGCATGATCGGCCGGGTGGTGGTCACCGGCTAGGGTGGCGAGCTGGGTGCCGCGGCGGCGGGGGCTGGCCGTCGCCCTGATCCTGCTGGCGCTTCCCCTGGCCGCCTGCGCCCCCTCCCGAATCGCCGCCCGCGCGGCCCTGGAGCAGTTCCTCCAGGACGTCCACGCCCACGAGTCCGCCTACGCCTACACGCTGCTCGCCCCCGCCGCCGCTGCCCGCACCTCATTCGATGCGTTCAATCGGGCCGTCAGCGCCAGCCACGCCACCTTCCAGGTGGTCGGGGTGCGGAGCACCTCGGCCGGACGTGCCCGCGCAGTGGTCGTGGCCCACCTTCCCGGGGGCCAGCGGCGCCGCCTAGCGGTGACGATCATCGAGGTGGGCACCGGTGGAGACTGGATGGTGTCGGCCCCCTTCGCCACCTTGGGCGCGGTCGCAGTGCAGCTCCTCGGCTCCGCGTCCCCGTGCCCGCCGGCGGGCTGGACCGGCTATCCGCCCCGGCCCGCGCGGGCGGCCTGCGCACCCTAGCCACCGGACAACGGGAAGGGCCGGCGGTCCGCTCGGGCGCGCGCAGCGCCCGCATCGGGGTCCGGCGAGCCTGAGGCCTGCTCCCGTCGCTGGGGGCGGGCGCTCACCCCGACCCGATGCCCGCCGCTGGCGCCGGGGCGCCGGGCGGAAGCGCCGGGCGGCGGTGACCGGCTAGTCGAGGTCGGGCGCGTCCCCGGGCCAGCCCCCAGGTGGCGGCGAGGCGGGACCGGGCACACGCGCGAGGTCGGCCGGATCAAGCAGCAGCAGCAGCTGGTCGCCGACTCCAGCCCGGCGCAGTCGGTCCCACCCCGCCGCCTCGTCGGCGTCGATCGTCAGCACCACGCTGCCGTGCTCCACTCGGCTGCTCCACCCAAGGGCTTCCAGCCGACGGACCACGTCGACGGCGAGGGTCAGGCGGTGCTGGAGCAGCTGCTTGACCGCCGCCAGCCGCACCGAGACGGGCATCCGGTCAGCGGTGGGGCGGTCGGCGAAGGCGAAGGAATGCATCTCGTAGTAGCGCACCAGCCACACCGGCAGCGGCTCACGGCTGACCTCCTCCACGTCCTCGTCGAGGGTGCGCAGCGGGCACAGCCGGAGCTGCATCACTCGCCACCGAGGATGAGGTTGGCTCCGGTGGCCGCCCCCCCCTGGGCGGGTCCGGTGGTGGCGGGGGGCACGAAGTTCTGCTGCTGGTTGATGAGCATGTGGTTGGTGATGAGGAAGGGGCCCCGGGCATCCTCACGGATGTAGCCCATGAGGGCCATGATCAGGCTCACCGCCACCCCCATGGTGATGAGCGCCAGCGCCTGGCTGCGGCGTGCCTCCCCCCAGCGCAGGTGGCCCCGGCTCACCTCGCGCAGGAAGACCGTCACCGCGGTGATGCTGACGAAGGTGAACGCCACCAGGGCGGTGAGCTTCCAGGGGATCATCGCCCCGAAGGGGATGAGCAGTCCGCCGTTCCAGATCGGCACGTTGGCGTTGGCGGCGAAGACCTGCTCGTAGCTCCAGGCCAGTGACGAGGGTGTGGCCCCCAGCAGCCAGGCCCCCATCGAGAGCACGGCGCAGAGCGCCAGGGTGGGAGAGCGGATCCCGCTGCTGCGCACGCGCCGCCAGAAGAAGAAGATCCCGGCGGTGAGGATCAGTCCCAGCAGGAACATCTGGAACAGGAAGGCGACGCTGAGACCGCCCAGCATCATGTCGTACCAGCTGGCGTAGGCGTGGAGCTGGATCTCCTTGGCGTACTCCCAGCCGACCAGCGGCTGGAGCGCGGTGAACGCGATCGCGATGACCGCTCCGATGGCCCCCATCCAATCCGCATAGCTGCGCTGCTGCGGGGTCCGCGCGCGCAGCACCCGCCACCCTGCCACGATCGCGATCAAGGCTCCGGTGAAGGCCACGTTGCCGATCAGGCGATGCACCTCCAGGGGGATCAGGGTGGGGTTGAGCAGGATCAGGGGGAGGTTGAAGGCGGGCCGCGGCGTGAGCATGTAGGAGGCCACGAAGTTGATCGCCAGCATCTGCACGAAGAGGTCGACCGCGAGCACCAGCCCGAGGCCGATCCGCAGGGGACGGACGCGGCCCAGCCGGTCCCACCCGACGTAGAGGGTGTAGAGCGCCATGATCTCGAGAGCGAACGCGCCCGCCTCGATCACCAGCGGCCAGAACATGATCCGCAGCAGCTTCACCCAGAAGTGGCTCCACAGACCGGTGAACAGGATCATCATCGCGAAGATCGCCAGCGCCGCCCCGATCGAGAAGACCACCGCCATCGTCTTGACCATCCCTCGGGCGAAGCGGGTCTGACGCTCGTCCTTGCGGACCATGCCGAGGAAATCGAAGAGGGTCATCACGAGCGCGCCCCCCTGCTGGAAGGCGGCGAACTGGATGTGCGCCAGCATCAGCAGGCCAACCAGCGCGGTGGCCACCCCGGTGGAGATGCCCACCGGGACGAGATGCGGGGCAAGGGCGAGGGTCAGGGGCACGGAGCCTCCGATCAGAGGTTGAAGAGACGGTTGACGGCGAGCAGCGCCTCGAAGATGAGGAACAGGAGCGTGAACAGGGCGGGCACCATCAGCTGGGGCCGCTTCCAGGGCTCCCGATCCGGAGAGCGGTCGAGGAAGGGGACCAGGATCAGCAGCGTGCTGGCCAGCCCGGGGATGACGAAGACCCCGACCGGGATCATCCACGCCTGCGGGAACTGCACCAACAGCTGGTCCAGCGGCAGGAAGAACCACTCCGGGGTGGGCACGTAGGTGAGCGAGGCGGGGTTGGCGGGCGCCTCCAGCGGCGAGCCGACCACCACCGCCATCACGAAGATGACCAGCACCAGCAAAAAGGAGATGATCGCGTCCTTGCCCACCTGGGAGGGGAAGAACTCGTCGAGGTCGTCGGGGACCGCATAGCCGGGGTCGGAGGGGACAGCCGGGTAGGGGGGCTCCGCCCGCAGCACGCGCTCCGCTCGCTCCCGCTCCGACTCGCCGGGGTCGTTGCGGTAGTTCACCCACGAGCCATGCTCGCCGTGGCGGCGAAGCAGGTAGAGGTGGACCACGATCAGCGGAACCAAGAGCGCGGGGAGCAGCCAGATGTGGATGGCAAAGGTGCGGGTCAGGGTCACCGGACCGACCTGATTGCCCCCCCGCCAGATCTCCTGCAGCCAGTGCCCCAGCCCGGGGACGTAACTCAGCACATGGGTGGTGACCACCGTGGTCCAATAGGCGGCCTGGTCCCAGGGCAGCATCGCCCCCGTGATCCCGAGAGCGAGCACCAGCAGGAAGAGCATGACTCCGGTGATCCAGTTGAGCTCGCGCGGCTTCTTGTACGAGCCGCTGACGAAGGTGCGCACCATGTGCAGGCCGATCACCAGCAACAGAACGTAGGCGCCCCACAGGTGCATCCCCCGCACGATGGCGCCGAACTCGTCGTGGTGGGCCAGGTAGTTGAGGCTCTCCCAGGCCTCGGTGGTGGAGGGCACATAGCTCCACAGCAAGAACATGCCGGTCACGATCTGGAGCGCGATGATGATGAGGGTGGCGCTGCCCAGGGTGTAGGCCCAGGCGCCCCGTCGCGGCACCGCCTCGTAGAGGCCCTTGTAGGCGAGGTCGGTGATCCCCATCCGCTCGTCCACCCACCGATAGGCGATCGCCAGCGGCCGGGATATCGGATGGGTCAGCCGCCCCGCCAGCTTGGATCGGGTCGACTCGCGGGCCATCCTCTAGGCCTCGGTCAGCCGGTCGCGCACGTACAGGGTCTCCCCCGCCAGCTTGTGCTGGTAGCGGAAGAGGGGCTTGGGTGGTGGGCCGCCGACGTTGGTGCCGGTGATCGAGTAGAAGCCGCCGTGGCAGGGGCAGAGGAACTGCTGCAGGTCGATGTCCCAGTGCACATCGCACTGCATGTGGGTGCACACGTTGGAGAGCGAGAGGACCTGGAGCTGATTGCCGACGTTGAGCTTGACGACGTACACGATCCTGGCCACCGGGGGCACCTTCCAGGCCTGGGTGGTGGGCATCTGCACCACGTAGGCGGTGGGCAGCCCTACCGGCACCTGGCTGATGTCACCCACCCGCACCCAGGGGTGGGAGCGCCGGGTGAAGATCGGCTGCAGCACCTCGCCGACGATGGGCGCCGCGATCAGCAGGGTGATGCCCGCGCCGGCGAGGTTGGTCGCCAGCACCATGAAGCGGCGGCGCGAGATCCGGGTGCCCACCTCAGGCGCCTCCCTGCCCGATCGGGACCACCACCAGCGCGATCAGCATCCCCAGCACGAACACCAAGCTGAGCACGGTCACCGACCCCGCCGCGGTCGCGGCGAGGTGGTCGCCGGCGCGCCAGAGGACCCGGAGCCGGCGCAGCACCAGCCAGGCTCCGACCAGCAGCACCACGAACAGCGACGTGATCACGATCCCGAGGAACCAGGCCGTCTCGAAGTCCTGGTAGTTCAACGCGATGCCCCCACGCCGCAGCGGATCACGGCAGCACGCCGCGCGGGGGGTCGAAGTTCTGGGTCGCGGTGTGCAGGCTCATGAGGCAGCTGCTCTGGCCGCTGGGGGCGTCGATGGCGCAGGGCAGCTTGACGTTCTCTTTGATCACCCCCATGTACAGGCTGAGCGCGAGCGCCGCCACCGCCACCACCGGGATCAGGCGGCCGGCCGGCCCCGGCAGCCCCAGGGTGGCGGCCCCGCGCCGGTGCTCGGCAATGAAGCGCGCCAGATGCACCGCGGTGGCGGCGAAGGCCACCAGCAGCAGCGAATAGCGGAGCGCCACCAGCCCGCTCGGGATCACCACCGCGGGCATGGCGGCGCCCGCCATGCCGAGCAGGGCCACCACCGTGAGCCCGGCCCCCGCCCGGCTGCCGCGGGCGGCGGGGCTGTGCTGCCAGAAGACCAGGTTCGCCCCCACCACCACCACTGCCAGCAGGCCCACCTGCCCCACCAGCATCACCCCCGAGCCGCCGGTCGTGAGGTTGGCGAAGGCCGGTCCCGAGCTCTGCTGGAGGGTGGCGGCGAGCAGGAAGCCGGTCACCGGCTGCGCCACGAGGAAGGTCGCGCCGATTGCGAAGTTGACCCGGGCCGCCCAGCGCTGGAAGGCCACCTCGGCGGGGTCGGTGGCACGCCCCAGCCGCCAGACCGCGATGGCGGCGAGCAGGAGGGCCGGCCACGAGAGGTTGGCGGCGGCGTAGTGGAGCAGCAGCCAGGGGTAGCTGGGGCTGAAGGCGGCCGAGCTGGCGTGAACCGATCCCGGGGTGAGAGCGAAGCTGTCCAGCTCCACGATGGTGAACAAGAAGATGTACTGCACGGCCGCGAAGGCGAAGCCGATGGCGAGGTGGAGCCGGGGGGAGATCTGGTCCCAGCGGTAGACGTACAGCAGCATCAGCGGGATGCCGATAAAGAAGCTGCCGAAGGCGATCGTCAGCGGCAGCAGCAGCAGGTTCAGCAACGTCCCGATCAAGTTCCCGTAGATCCCGGTGAGGAGCACCACCGCGAAGACCGCCCAGGTGGCGCCGAAGCTGTAGAGGTACGCGGTCGCATGCGCCAGGCTGCGGGCGTAGCGGAGGTGGCGGGGGTCACCCCCGCGCCGACGCCCGGCCAGTTCCATGAAGGGCGCCAGCGCGCTGGCGCCGAGGATGAAGCCAACCAGGGCGATGTGGATCAGAAAGGTGGCGCCGATGGCGGCGGCGGCCCCGACCGACCCCAGCGGCAGATGGGGGACCGGGGTCGGGAATGCGGAGAGGGGCACGCCGTACCTCACTGGCGGGGCGGGCGGCGGGAGCACGAGCCGACGCGGCGCAGGGGCCCGGGGCGCCCCGAGCCAGACACATGCTGACGGGGACCCCCCGTGGCTCGCAAGCCCGACCGCTGCTGGGGGCGGCGCCACCAGCGTCCATACTGGAGCCGATGACAGGTCCCGCGGGCGGGGACGGGCCGGCCGGTGTGGTGGTCCTGATTCACGGTGACGAGCCCTTCCTCGTGGATCGCTGCGTCGCCGAGATGGTGGGCGGCTGGCGTGGCGGGCTCACCAACCCGATGAACGACGAGGTCTTCCGGGCACCGGCGGTCCTCGACGAGCTCCGTCAGAGTCTGGCCACCCCGGCCTTCCTCGACCCCCACCGCGTGATCCTGGTCTGGGACCCGCCCGCGTGCATCGCCTCCGGTCGCCGCCTCGCCGACGCCCCCCGACTGGTGGCGGCGCTGACCGACCGCGACCCGACTGCAGCCGTCTGCCTGGCGATCCACGGCACCCTCGCCGCGAGCAATCCCGTGCTCATCTTCGTGCGTCGGGTCGGCACGGTGCGCCTGGTCAATCGGCCGCGGGGTCGCGCCCTCGATGTCCACCTCGACACCGAGCTCGGCCGTCACGGATTGCGCTGCGGGACGGCGGCCCGGGCCCGGCTCCGCGCTCTGGCCGCGGCCGATCTCGGGCAGCTCGACCAAGAGGTCGAGAAGCTGTCGGTGGCAGCCGGGCCAGGCGGCCGAATCGACCCCGCCACGGCCGATGCCCTGATCGCCGACGGCGGTCGCAGCGAGATCTACCACCTGCTGGACGCTGTGATGGAGGGAGCGGCGCCGGCGCTGGGGCACCTCGCCGACCTGGAGCGCCGGCGGGCGGCGCCACCCCCGCTGCTGGTTGCCAGCCTGGGCCGCTGGCTGCGCGAGCTGCTCCAGCTGCACGCCCAGACCGAGCGCGGCATCCCTGTCAGCCGAGCCGCCACCGGGCGCCCCCCCTGGATGCTCGCGAGGCTCGAGCGCCAGGTGCGCCAGACCGACCCGGCCGCGCTGGCGACCGCCCTGGAGCGCCTGGCCGACCTCGACTGGGCGATCCGCACCGGGGAGGTGGATCCTCCGCTGGGCCTGCAGGCCTTCGTCGCAGGGCTGGCCAGCGGCACCGGTCCGGCCCACCGGTCCGCGTGAGACGCGGCCGGCCGCTGGGTCACTCCGTCGGGCGCTGCTTGGGTCCAGACGTACGGGAGGAGGCCGGGCGCGCCGCCACCTGGCGGGTGGCGCGGGTCTGTGACTTGGCGCCCGCGCGCGGCGACTTGCCCTTGACGGGCGCGCCCCGGGCGCCCCGCACGCCGCCGGTTCCCGGAGCCGCGCCGCGGGCGCGGCCGCTGCCCTTGGCATGGGACGGGGCAGCCAGCTCGGGGTTCGCGACCACTGCGGCGGCCCGAGCCGCCATCCGCATGAGACGCGACTTCCGGCGCGCCGCGTTGCGTCGGTGCAGCACCCCGTGGCCGGCCGCCTTGTCCAGCGCCGACACGGCGGCGCTGACCAGCACCGCGGCCGGCTCCAGCTCCTGGGCCACCAGATCCCGGCGCGCCCGCGCGACCGCAGTGCGGACCGCGGACCGCACCGCCCGGTTGCGCAGGTGGCGGCGCTCTGCGGCGCGGATGCGCTTGCGAGCGGATCGGGAGTTGGCCATTGAGGAGCGCCTCAGACTAGCGCGGGCTGACGAAAGCGGGTCTCCGGCTGGGAGATCCCTCAGGGCACACCGACGCTCCGCAGCGGCGGCGCGCCTCGCGTCGGCGGAGTATAGCAAGCCGAGGCAGGCTCCGCGGACGGGCCGGGGCAGGAGAGAATCTTCACCATGTGGACAGCCCGGCGCGCCTGCGCCAAGGTCAACCTCGCGCTGGAGGTGCTCGGCCGCCGCGCCGACGGCTTCCATGACCTCGCCGCCGTCTCCCAGACGATCGACTGGGGCGATCTCGTCGCGGTTGAGCGCGGACCGGTCGACCCCCTCTCACCCGTGCCATCCGATGACCCCCGCGCGTGGGTGGTGATCGTGACTGGGGAGCTGGCGCCTGCGCTGGCGACCGACCACGAGCCCAACCTCGTGGCGCGGGCCGGGCTGGCGCTGGCGCGCGCCGGCCACGCGCCCGTCGGCGGCCGGATCTGGCTGGTCAAGCGCGTGCCGGTCGGCAGCGGCCTCGGGGGAGGGTCAGCGGACGCCGCAGCCGCACTCCGCCTGCTCAGCCCCGGGCTGCCAGAGCCCGAGCTGGCCCGCCTGGGGCTGACCCTGGGAGCCGACGTCCCCTTCGCCCTGCTCGGCGGGACCGCCCGGCTGGCCGGGGTGGGAGAGCGGCTGGAACCCCTGCCCCCTCCCCCTCCCAGCTGGTGTGTGATCGCCGTGCTCGGCCGGGTCCTCACCGCGGCCGTCTATCGGACCCTCACCCCCGCCGACCACACCTCCGGCGAGCGGGTCGCCCGGGTGGCCGGGGCGCTGCGCTCCGCCACTGCGATCGACCCGGACTGGCTCGGGAGCGGGTTGGAGCCGGGGGCCTGGCGGGCCCAGCCCGCCCTGGCTCGGGCCGCCGGCCGACTGCGGGCCGCCACCCACCCGACCACCTGGGCCCTCACGGGCAGCGGGGGAGCCTACTTCAGCCTGGAACCCGACCGGGAGCGGGCCGTGGGCCTGGTCGAGGCCGCCCGCGCAGCGGTGCCCCAAGCCCGGGTGAGGCTGGCCCGGACGGTGGGCCCGACTCGGCCCATGCCCGGGAGCGCGTGACGCCCGCCGGGCCCACCGGAGCCGCTCGCCCCCCGACGGGCCGCGCCGCCTGGCGCCTGCGCGCGGCCGTGACCGCCGGCCGCCTGACCGGCGCCGCGTCACGGTCGCTGGGACAAGGAGGGGGGACGACCCTGCCCGGGGATGTGGCCCGCGCGATCGACCCCGGGGTCCTCTCGGCGCTCGCCCGGCAGGCCCGCCACGGCACCGTGCTCGTGAGCGGGACCAACGGCAAGACCACCACCACCGCCTTGGTGCGCGCCGCCGCCCGCGCCTCCGGGCGCACCGTGGTCGCCAACCCGAGTGGCGCCAACCTCGTCTTCGGGCTGACGGCGGCGGCGGTCCAGGCGGCGCCACCCAGCGGGAAGCTGGTGGCGGACTGGCTCGTGTTCGAGGTCGACGAACTCAGCCTGCCCCAGGCGGTGGACGAGCTGCAGCCCCGCTGCCTCACCCTCCTCAACCTCTACCGCGACCAGCTGGACCGCTCCTTTGAACTGCACCAGGTCGCGGCCCGGCTGCAGCGGGCGGTCGAGCACCTTCCTGCTGGGGCGGTGTGCATCGCCAACGCCGACGATCCCGCTCTCGCCGCTCTCGCCGCGGGAGCGCGCGAGGTGCGCTTCTTCGGGATCGACGACCACGCCCTGGCGCGGGACCGGCTGGCTGCCGGTGCCGACGCGCGGCTCTGTCCCCGCTGCGGCGCCGTCCTCCATTTCCGCGCGGTTCTCTATGCCCACTGCGGGACCTATCACTGTCCCGGGTGCGGGTGGGCGCGGCCGCACCCGGACTGGGCCGCGGAGGGGGTGAGGCTGGCGGGCCTCGAGTCGGTACGGTTCTCGATCCACGCCGCCGGCGCCGTGACCGCGATCACGCTGCCGCTCGGCGGGATGTTCAGCGTCGCCAACGGCCTGGCGGCCTTCGCCACCTGCGAGGTGATGGGGGTGCCCACCTCGACGACTGTCCGCGCCCTCGCCGCCGCGGTGCCGGCCTTCGGACGGGGCGAGCGAATCGAGCTCGAGGGAGGGGCGGTCCGTCTCCTCCTCGCCAAGAACCCCGCGGGGATGGACGAGGCGCTGCTCGCCGCCGTGGCCGAGCGGCCGGCCGCGATCGCCCTCGGCCTCAACGACGGGATCGCCGACGGGCGCGACGTCTCCTGGATCTGGGACGCCGACCTTTCCCCGTTGCTGGGCGCCGCCGCCCCCCAGGTGGTGGTGGTCACAGGAACCCGGGCGGCCGACCTCTGCCTGCGTCTCAAGTACGCCGGACTGCCGCCGGAGCGCATCCGACTCGCCGAGACGCCGGCGGCCGCACTGGACGCCCTGCTGGCGGCGGGCCGGGGGGCGGGGGCGGCACCTGCCCTGCTGACGTACACCGCCGCTCTCGGCTGGTACGCTGAGCTGACCCGCCGGGGCGCCGTCAGTCCCTACTGGTCGCGAGCGTGACGGGGCCGCGGCGGCTGCGCCTGGGCCACCTCTACCCGGTCCAGATGAGTCTTTACGGTGACGGGGGCAACATCCTCTGCCTGCGGCAGCGTGCCGCCTGGCGCGGGTGGACCCTGGAGGTGGTGCCGCTCGGACTGGGCGCCGAGGACGGACGCCGAGCCGCCACCTGCGACGGCTTCTTCTTCGGGGGCGGGCAGGACCGCGACCAGGCCCGGGTGGCCGACGACCTGCTCGCCTTCAAGGCCGGTCCCCTGGGTGCCGCGGTGGCGACGGGCCGGCCCCTGCTGGCGGTGTGCGGCGGCTACCAGATGCTGGGGACCCACTACCGCACCCTGGAGGGCGTGGTCGTCCCGGGGCTGGGCCTGCTCGACCTGCACACGATCGCCGGACGTCGCCGCGCAGTTGGGAATGTCGTGGTGGCGCCGGACCCTGCCCTGGGCGGGGGGACGCTGCTGGTCGGGTTCGAGAACCACAGTGGCCGCACCTTTCTCGGCCCCCGACTTCGGCCGCTGGGGCGCACGGTGGTGGGCGCCGGCAACAACGGCGTCGACAGCGGGGAGGGCGTCCTCGCTGGCAGCGTCATCGGCACCTACCTCCACGGGCCGCTGCTGCCCCGCAATCCCGACCTCGCCGACTGGTGGCTCGCCCGCGCGATCGCCCCGGGAGATCCCCAGCCGCTGCTCCTCCTCGACGACACCGCCGAGCGGGTGGCCCGGGAGCGCGCGGTGCGCCAGGCGCACCGGGAGCGGAGCGGGTGGCGCCGGGCCGGGTGGCGCCGGGCGGTCAGAATCCGGCCGGGACGGTGAGCGGATGCGCCGACGAGCCGGTCAACTGGGACAGCGGCCGGGAGCGGGTGGGAGCCGTGATGCTGGGCACCCTGCCGTAGTCGAACCAGTGCATGGCGAGCGTGACCGCGATCCCGAGCGTGCCGCTCGGGATCGCCGGCGAAGGGAGGGCCGGCGAGGGGGTGGAAGCCGCGGCGGTCGGGCGAGCGGACGCGCTCGGCGCGGGGGCCAGCGACCGCAGCACCTGGCCGATGGTGCTGAGGTTGAGGGTGCCACCTGCGGTGGCCTCCACTCGATCGAGCCGACCCGTCGCGCGCGCTACCCACAGGTCCACTCCCAGCGCGGGGCTGGCGACGGCGCCGGGGAGCAGCGCCAGGTCGGGCCGGAGCGCCTCGGCGCCCGGCAGCAAGCCCAGCCCCGCGAGCGCCTGCTGCCAGAAGCGGGAGAGGGAGGCCGCCGTGGCGGCCCCGGCGTAGTGCTGGGTGGCGACGCCATCGGTGGTCGCGGGCCCGAGGTCGCGCAGCGGGACCAGCGACGGGGCCTCGGTGGCGAGCCGCTGCACCAGCGCGAGCACCGCCTGCACCCCCCCCCGGCTCCGGGACGGGACAGTCGCCCGGTACCAGGGACCGCCGGGGAGCGACAGGTACCCCACCCCCTGCACCCACTCGACCTGGACCGCCGGGACGCCGAGGGCGGGCACCGAGATGGTCGCCTCCGCGGTCTGCGCCCCGGCCTTGACCCCGGTGATGTCGATGCTGAGGTGATCCCCGATCCGCGCCAGCTGGGCGCGGGCCGCTGGCGACAGCCCGAGCAGGCCCGCCGGGTCGAGGCTCACGGTCACGGCGGCGGAGTAGCGGTAGGTGAGCGCGAGCACCTGCCGGTCGGCGGCGGCGACCACGTGCCGGGGACTGCGCGCTCCCACCCGGGACGGCCCGGCCGCCGGGCCGCAGGCGGCCAGGGGGATCGCCACCAGGACCGCGGCCATCGCCACCGCCCGGACCCCCGCGCGACCGGAACGCGCTTGCATCTCGGACCATCCTACCCCACCATCGGAGAGCACCCCGGCGGGCGGCCGACACCGGTCGGATCGTCCCCCCCTCTGGAGAGACACCGATGCAGACGCAGGCGGCCGGCGCTGTCGGCGTCACCCCGGACGCCATCGACGACCCGGCCAGCTACCTCAACCGCGAGCTGAGCTGGCTGGACTTCAACGCCCGCGTGCTGGCGGAGGCGCAGGATCCGCGCGTCCCGCTGCTGGAACGGCTCCGCTTCATCGCGATCACGGCGAACAATCTCGACGAGTTCTACATGGTGCGGGTGGCCGGCCTCAAGCGCCAGGCGGCCGAGCGCGTCCAGGCGACCCACGCCGACGCCATGCCCGCACACGACCAGCTGGCGGCGATCCGCGAACGGTCCGCTGTGATGGTGGCCGAGCAGATGCGCTGCCTCACCGAGGAGCTCGCCCCCCAACTCGCGGCCCGGAGCATCCGCCTGATCCTCCCCGACATCCCGCTGACCGACGCCGAGGCCCGCGCCTGCCGCGAGTACTTCGACCGCCAGCTGTATCCCCTGCTCACCCCGCTGGCAGTGGACCCGGCCCACCCCTTCCCTTACCTCAGCAACCTCTCGCTCTCGCTGGCGGTCCTGCTGCGGGATCCTGATGAGAGGACCACCCACTTCGCCCGGGTCAAGGTCCCCTCAGCGGTGCCGCGCTTCTTCTGTCTGCCCGACCGCACCGCCTTCATCCCGCTGGAGCGGATCATCGCGGACCACCTCGCCGAGCTCTTTCCGGGGATGGCGATCCTGGCCCACTCCGAGTTCCGGGTCACCCGAGACGCCGACCTCGACGTGGACGAGGACGAGCCCAATCTCCTCTCCGCGATCGAGCAGGAGCTGCGCGAGCGCCGGTTCGGGGCGATCGCGCGGCTGGAGGTCGCCGCCAGCATTCCGGCGGAGATCCGGACCATGCTCCAGGACGAGCTCGAGCTCGAAGAGGACGACATCCAAGCGGTCGAGGGGCTCTTGGATTGCACCGGACTCGAGAGCGTGCTGGCGCGACTCGAGCGACCGGAGCTGTCCTACCCTCGCTTTACCCCGTCGACGCCGCCGCGGGTGCTCACGGTCCAGGATCAGGACACCGACCTATTCGCGATCCTGCGGCGGGGGGACCTGTTCGTCCACCATCCCTACGACTCCTTCGCCGCGACCACCGAGCGCTTCATCGACCAGGCGTCGCGCGACCCGCGCGTGGTGGCGATCAAGCAGACGCTCTACCGCACCAGCGGAGACACCCCGATCATCGACGCCCTGACGCGGGCCGCCGAGGACGGCAAGCAGGTGGTGGTGCTGGTGGAGATCAAAGCCCGCTTCGACGAGCAGAACAACATCCGCTGGGCGCGCCAGCTGGAGCGGGTGGGTGCCCACGTCGCCTATGGAGTTGCCGGCCTCAAGACCCACGCCAAGCTGTCCTTGGTGGTGCGCCAGGAGGAGACCGGCGTCCACCACTACGCCCACATCGGCACGGGGAACTACAACGCGCTCACCGCCCGGCTCTACACCGACTTCGGCCTGCTCACCGCCGACCCCCGCCTGACGGGCGAGATCGCCGATGTCTTCAACTACCTCACCGGCTACTCCCGCAAGCGCGACTACACCGAGCTCTGGGTGGCGCCCATCAACGTGATGGAGCACCTGGAGACCGCGATCGACCAGGAGATCGCGCACCAGCGCGCCGGCCGGCCCGCCGGGATCCTGATCAAGGTCAATGCCATCGCCGACGAGCGCGCCATCCGGGCGCTCTACCGGGCCTCCTCCGCAGGCGTGCCGATTCGGGTGCTCGCGCGCGGCATCTGCGCGCTGGTGCCGGGGGTCCCCGGACTCAGCGAGACGATCGAGGTCCACAGCGTGATCGGGCGCTTCCTGGAGCACTCGCGCGCCTTCGTCTTCACCGCCGGCGGCGAACCCACCTGCTACGTCGGGTCCGCCGACCTGCTCGGCCGCAACCTCTACCGCCGGGTCGAGTGCGTGATCCCGGTGCGCGACCCCGCCGCCGCCGCGGAGTTGCGCCAGGTCCTGGAGCTCTACTGGGCCGACCGCCGCCAGAGCTGGCGGCTGGGATCGGACCGGCGCTGGGTCCGCATCGACCCGCTCACGACAGCTCCCGGCGTGCAGGAACGGCTGGTGGAGCGCGTCCGCGCCCGCCCGCTCCCATGATCGCATGACGATCGCGGAGGCGCTCGACTTTCTGCGCCAGCATCCACGCGCGGTTTTGGCCACGGTGCGCCGGGATGGGGGCCCGCAGCTGTCCCCGGTGGTGGCAGCCGTGGATGACGACGCGAGCGTGCTGGTCAGCACCCGGGAGACCGCGGTGAAGACCCGCAACGTCGCGCGCCGGCCGATGGCAAGCCTGCTGGTGCTGACGGAGAGCTTCTTCGGCGCCTGGGCGACGATCGAGGGCGCGGTCACGGTGGAGCGTCTGCCCGAGGCGCTCTCGACCCTGGAGCGCTACTACCGGCTGGTGCGGGGGGAGCACCCGAACTGGGAGGAGTACCGCCGCGCGATGAAGCAGGAACGGCGGGTGATCCTGCGGCTGCGCCCCACCGCGGCCGGCCCGAGGCAGCTGGGCTGAGCGGGCGGATCGCCCCCGGCTCCGGGGGTGCTCCCGATCCGATGACCCAGGTGGGGGCCGCGGCAGCGGCCCTGATCCCGCCCGGGATCTGCCTCGGGATCGGCTCCGGGCGGACCGTCGCCAGCTTCCTGGGTGCGCTGGCTCCCCGGATCGCGGCGGGGCTTGGGGTGGCCGGAGTGTGCGCCTCGCTCGCGTCCGAGGAGCTGGCCCGCCAGGCAGGGGTGGAGGTCATCGATGGGGTGAGGACCCCGCTCGACCTCGACATCGACGGGGCCGACGAGATCGACTCGGAACTGGGATGCCTCAAGGGCGGGGGGGGGGCGCTGCTGCGCGAGAAGGTGATCGCGGTCAACAGCCGTCGGCTCTGGATCCTTGTCACCAGCGACAAGCGGGTAGCCCGGCTGGGCTCCGCCCGACCGCTCCCGGTGGAAGTGCTCCCCTTCGGCTGGGAGTGGACGGCTGAGCGGCTGCGCGACCTCGGCCTGGAGCCGGCCCGACGCGGCGGTGAGCACCCGCTGCGGACCGACAACGGCAATTTCGTGCTCGACTGCACGTCGGTCGGGGGTCTGCCCGACCCGGCCGGCCTGGATCGCTCGCTCAGCGGGGTGCCCGGCGTGGTGGGACATGGGCTGTTCCTGAAGCTCGCCACCGCCGCGCTGGTCGCCGACGGGGAGCAGGTGACCCGGCTCGGTGATCTCGATGCCCGCCGTGGGGCCCCGGCTGCTCGGAGCGACCCCGTCAGCGGTCCTGCGGGTCGGCCGTCCCCCGACCACGCCACCGACCCAGACCCCAGCTGAGCGCGAGCGGCACCCCGACCGCGCCGAGCGCGGTCAGCACCGCGATCCCGTTGGGAAGCTGGCGGCTGCTCTCCATCCCGATGAAGGAGAACACGGCCGCCAGCACCGACGCCACCACCACGATCACAAAGGCGATCCAGAAGACCAGCAGCTGGTGCTCTTCGCGGCTGAGCAGGAAGCCCGGCCAGCGTCCCCGAATGAATCGATAGACGTACACGCCGGTGAGCCCGTTGAGGGCCAGGCTGCTGATGAAGGCGCTGATCGCGATCCCCAACCGGAAGGCGCCCAGGTGGAGGATCACCCAGGCGGACGCGTTCACGACCAGCAGTCCCACCGGGGTGGCGAGGCCGATGATCGGCAGGACGCAGGTACGGCGGTCCTGAGGCAGGGGGACGTAGAGGCCGCCACCGACCCCGCGCCGGGCACGCCGTCCCGGCTGACGGTCCGGCCCCTGCTGCTTCATCGCGCCCGCGTGGCCCCCATGCGGCGTCGCCGGCCCGGCGCCGGGCCGGGGCCCGGGCGGTCACCCACAGCCTACGGGAGCGCGCGGACGGACCCCGGTCCGCCCGCGCGGGGATGATGGCGAGAACCGATGGACCCGCTCGATCTCGTCGTGCTCGTCTTGCTGGTGCTGGCGGCCGGTGCCGGGCACCGCCGCGGCCTCTCCCTGGTGGGCATGTCCCTGGTCGGCCTGCTCGCCGGGGTCGCCGCCGGGGCGATGCTCGCCACGGTGGTTCCGATGCACCTTAGCGGGCTCTCGGTGACGGCGCGGTCGGCGGTGGCGATCGGACTGCTAGTGGGGGGAGCCATGATCGGCAACGCGGCCGGGGGTGTGATCGGCGTGCGCCTCAGACGCTCGGCGCTTCGCACCCCGCTGGGACGGCTGGACTCCTGGCTGGGGTCCGCCGCCGGAGCGGCCGCGACCCTACTCCTCGTCTGGCTGCTCGGACTGGTCTTCTCCACTGGTCCGATCGCCCCGCTCAGCGCGCAGATCCAGGGGTCCGTGATCCTGCGGAGCCTGGACGCCCACGTCCCGCGACCTCCCGGCGTCTTCGCCGCGCTCCAGCAGCTGCTCGCCGGGGTGCCGTTCCCCGAGGTGTTCGTGAACCTGGTGCCGTCCCTGCCGGGCCCGGTGCCGCTCCCCGGCAGCCTGCTGGCACACCCGGGCGTCCGCCAGGGCATCGCCGCCACCGTGCGGGTGGTCAGCAGCGGCTGCGGGGGCATCGAGGAAGGCAGCGGCTTTCCGATCGCGCCGGATCGGATCCTCACCAACGCCCATGTGGTGGCCGGATCCACCTTGGTCGCGGTCCAGCCGCCGACGGGGGGCACGCTGAGCGCCACCGTGGTCCTGTTCGACCCCCGGCGTGACCTGGCGGTCCTGCGCGTGCCCGGCCTCGACCTCGCCCCGCTGCGGTTCGCGCCGGACCGGGGCCGGGGCAGCAGCGGCGCCGTGATCGGCTACCCCGGAGGTGGCCCGGAGCGGGCGGTGCCGGCGGCGGTGCGGGGCACCCTCGACGCGGTGGGCCGGGACATCTACGCGGCAGCGATCGTGACGCGCCAGATCGAGGTGCTGGACGCCCAGATCCGTCCCGGCAACTCGGGGGGGCCCTTCCTCTCCCCGGGCGGGCGCGTCCTGGGAGTGGTCTTCGCCAAGTCGACGGTGACCCCCGATCTCGGTTTTGCCCTCAGCAGCCGCGAGGTGGAACCCGATGTCCGCGGGGCCGGCCGGCGCCGCCGCCCGGTGTCCACCCAGGGGTGCGTGTCCTGACCGCCGGCCTGGCGGAGTAACTAGACAGACTAGTGAGATAGCCTACGAAGGTAGTCTATCGAGGTAGACTGGGGCGTGGACACGCTGATCCCGCCGGGCGACAAGGGAGCGGCACCCGCCGCCCCGCCTCCGCCAGCCCCCCGCCGCCCGGCCGGGGTGGCGGCTCTCGCGGACGAGCTGCGCCCGGTGCTGGTTCGGCTCGGGCGCCGGCTCCGCCAGGAGCCGGTGGTGCCCGGGCTGGGGGCGTCGCATGCCGCGGTGCTGGGCGCGCTCGGGCACGGACCGATCACGGTCGGGGAGCTGGCCGCTCGGGAGCAGATGCGGGTTCCGTCGATCATCGTGCTCCTGTCCCAGCTGGAGGCCCGGGGCCTGGTCCGGCGCGGCCCCGACCCCAGCGACGGACGCCGGGTGTGGATCACGCGCACCGAGGACGGCGACCGCCTGGCGCTGGCGGCGCGACGCGCGCGCACCGCCTGGCTGGCGGCCCAGCTGCAGCGGCTGACCCGATCCGAGCGACTGCTGGTGGCGCAGGCGCTGCCGGCCCTCGAGCGGCTGCTCGCCGACGAGGTCTGAGGGTGGCCCTGCGCGACGTCGGACAGCGCACCTTCCTCGCCCTGGGCACCTACAACTACCGCCTCTTCTTCGCCGGGCAGCTGGTGTCGGTGACCGGCAGCTGGATGCAGACGACGGCCCAGGCGTGGCTGATCCTGCAGCTGACCCACTCGCCGTTCATGCTGGGGCTGCTCATCACCGTGCAGTTCCTGCCGGTCTCGGTGGCCGGCCCGCTGGGCGGCATCGTCGCCGACCGGCTGCCCAAGCGCACCGTCCTGATCGGGACCCAGAGCGCCTTCGCGGTGGCGGCGGCCGTGCTCGCCGGCCTGACCTGGGCCGGCCACCCCCACCCCATGCTCATCTTCGTCATCGTCTTCGCCTTCGGGGTCATCAACGTGGTCGACGGGCCTACCCGCCAGGCCTTCGTGACCGAGATGGTGGGCCGGCCCCAGCTCTCCAATGCGGTGGCGCTCAATTCGCTGGTCTTCAACTCGGCCCGGGTGGTGGGTCCGGCGGTGGCGGGCGTGCTGATCGGCACCACCGGCGTGGCCTGGTGCTTCACCCTCAACGCCGCCTCCTACCTGGCCGTGATCGTCGGCATCTGGCTGATCCGGAGCGACCAGCTGCACCGCCCGGTTCCCGCGCGCCCCACGCCGAGCGGGGCGCTGCGCCAGCTCCGCGAAGCCCTGGTGTACGTGCGCCAGACTCCCGATCTCGGGCTCGCGATCGGGCTCGCCGCGGTGGTCTCGACGTTCACTCTCAACTTCTCCATCTTCCTGCCGGCACTGGCCCGGGAGACCCTCAAGGTGGGAGCCACCGGCTACGGACTGCTGAGCGCGGCGCTCGGAGTGGGCGCGCTCGCGGCCGCGCTCGCGGTCGCCTACCGAGGGCGGGCCGACTGGCGCGGGCTGCTCACCGGCTGCGCGACCCTGGGCGTGTTCATGGTGCTCGCCGGCCGGGCTCCCACCCTGCCCCTGGCGATGATCTGCCTGGCGCTGACCGGCGCCGGCATGATCACCTACACGGCGATGACCAACAGCCTCATCCAGCTGCGCACCCCGGCCCACCTGCGCGGGCGGGTGATGGGCCTCTACCTGTGGATCTTCCTCGGGACCGCCCCGATCGGGAGCCTCGCGACCGGAGCGGTCGAGCAGGCGGGGGGCGCCCCCCTGGGAATGGCGGTGGGAGGCCTGCTCGCGGTCGGCACGGCTTTGGCCGGGGTGCTGCTGCTGGCGCGTCGCCGGCGCGCGCCACTGCGCTTCGCCGCCTGACCTCGGCGGAGCCGGCGCTCAGTCGGTCGCGGCCGGTCCGGGTCCGCTCTCCGGGAGCGGGCTCCCGAGGGCGTGGTAGCCCCCGTCCACGTGGAGCAGCTCGCCGGTGGTCGCCGTCAGGTAGTCGGAGAGCAGCACCGCCGCGGCCCGCGCCACCGGCCTGAGGTCGCGGGCGTCCCACCCGAGCGGGGCCTGGGCCGCCCAGCGCACCGGAAAGATCTCGAAGCCGGGGATCCCCTTGGCGGACATCGTGACCAGCGGGCCGGCCGCGATCGCGTTCACCCGGATCCGGTGGCGTCCCAGGTCGCGGGCCAGGTAGCGGACGACCGCCTCCAGCCCCGCCTTGGCCACCCCCATCCAATCGTAGTGGGGCCAGGCGACCCGCGCGTCGAAATCCAGCGTCACGATGCTGCCGCCGCGGGCGCGCATCAGCGGCAAACAGGCCCGGGCGAGGGCCTGGAGTGAGTAGGTGGAGATCTGGAGCGCGGACGCCACCGACGTCCAGGGGGTCTCCAGGAAGTTGCCCCCGAGGGCATCGGGCGGGGCATTCCCGATCGAATGGACGATCCCGTCCAGATGGTCGCCGCCAGCGGTGAGCGCGGTGGTCAGACTCTCGAAATCCTCCGATCGGGTCACGTCGAGTTCGAGAATGGGCGGGACCGGGCGGAACCGCCGGGCGGTCCGCTCGGTGAGCGACCGAGCCCGCCCGAACGACGTGAGCACGATCTCCGCACCCTCCGCCTGCAGCTCGACCGCGATCGCCGAGGCGATCGAGCTCGGGGTGAGGACCCCGGTCACTAGGATCCGCCGATCGTCAAGCAGCCCCATCGCCATCTCCCGCTCGCGTAAGGTCGGCTCGCCGGCGGCACCACGCCGCCCACCTGACCCGGGAAGGGTAGCGGGCGCCGAGGTCGCCAGGACGGCTCGCCTCGGGCCCGCGGCTAGAATCGGGTGCCGTGTCCATGGCGAGCGACCCGCCCCGGCGTCGGCGCGCCGGGCTGCGGGCGAGCGGAGGGGGCTCCACCCGCAGCCGGTGGGGCCGCCGGCTCACCGTTGCCGGGTTCGTCCTATCGGGCCTCTGCGGCGTGTTCTTCTACTTCCTCCCGGTGCTGACCACCGCCCTCCATGACACCGGCCAGGCGCGACCGGCGACCGACCCTGGAGCCGCAGCCGCGCCGGCTCCGGGGTCGGGTCAGCCCTTCACGGTGCTGCTGCTCGGGTCGGACAACGACAAAAAGTTCGTCGCCGCCCACATCCTCACTCAGACCATGATCTTGGTCCGGGTGGTCCCCGCCACCCACGCGGTGTGGATGCTGTCGCTGCCCCGCGACCTGTGGGTCCCGATCTCCACCGGCGGGTCCGCCAAGATCGACGCGGCTTACGAGCTGGGTGGGCCGGCGAGCGCGATCGCGACCGTGCAGCAGGACTTCCATGTGCATGTCGACTACTACGCGTGGGTGGGCCTCAACGGGCTGGTCGACCTGATCAATCGCCTGGGAGGCATCGACCTGATCGCCCAGATGCCGGTGCTGGACGACTTCTACCCGGCCGACCTCGCCGGAGGGGACCCCTACGGCTACCGTCGGGTAGCGGTCCTGCCCGGGCCGCAGTTCGACTCCGGACTGCTCTCGCTCGAGTACGTCCGCTCCCGGCACGGCGACCTGCTGGGGGACATCGCCCGGTCCAAGCGCCAGCAGGAGCTGCTGGTCGACCTGCGCGCCGCCGCCCACGCGGTCAGCCTGGCCGACCTCCCGTCGTTGATCAGCGCCCTGAACGGCCAGTTTCACACCGACCTCGGGCTGGGTCAGGTCTCCGCCCTGCTCCCCCTGGCACGGGGCATCACCTCGGCCGACGTCCACGAGCTGGTGATGCTGCCGCCCGACTTCAGCTACGGGGTGGCCGACGGCGAGGACGTCCTGTTCCCCAACTGGTCCGCGATCCAGCAGCTGGTGGCACGGGGGTTCCCCAGCTCGTGACCCTCCGTCGCTCCGTCCGGATCCTTAGGGCGGGCCTGCTGATCGTGGTGATGGGGGGGTTCGGACTCGGGGTCTGGCGCCTGCTCGGCGCCTTCCAGACCCACTTTCTCACCGGGGTGCGCCCGGACCAATCGCAAGCCCTCGTCAGCCTGCCGGGCACGGTCGTGCTGGCCCAGGGCGGGACCTTGTATCGCCTCCGTGGGGAGTCGTTCACCGCCATCACCGGCAGGTCCGGACGCTGGACCCAACCCACCTTGGTCCCCGGCGGCGGGCTGATCGCCGTGTCCCAGACGATCGACTACTCGAACCTCGTGCAGTTGGCGTCGAACCGCCGCGATCGCCGCCTCCTCACCCACAACGCTGCCCCGGTCCAGGCGGACAACCACTGGGCCTACTATCCCCGGGTCAGTGCCGACGGGCGCAGCGTCTTCTATGCCTACGACCTTCACGACCCGGCGGCCAGCTACGATGTGACCTTCGCGATCATGAGCCAGCCGCTCGCGGGCGGCACGCCGACGCAATGGACCACCCCCAACCCCTACACGGGCGGGGACGTCCAGCCCGTCCCGCTCCCGGGAGGGGGGCTGATCTACTCCAAGTGGGCGATCGACAGCACGGGGCACACCTACTCACAGCTGTGGCTGCAGTCGGGGCCCGGGCAGCTCGGGGTCCCCCTCACCACCCCGACCTCCAATTGTCAGGAGCCGGCGCTGGCGCCGACGGGACACCTGCTCGCGATGATCTGCGTGGACGCCCGCACCCAGCAGGACACCCTCGCCGTGGCCGGGTTCAACGGTCACAGCCTGGGGCCCCGGCGCACCCTCGCCACCGGCCCCCTGCCGGCCAGTCCCACCTGGTCGCCGTCCGGCACCCAGCTCCTCTACCTCGCCCCGGCAGGCAGGCTCGGCCCCTTCCAGCTCTGGTGGCTGCGCACTCCGCTGGCGCGTCGGCCCGGGGCGCCGGTCCAGGTCACCAGCGGGCTCGACCTCACGGCGACCTCGGCGGTCGCCTGGAAGTAGGGCGGTGGCCACCTCATCGGTCAGCAGCGTGGTCGAGGTGGGTGCGCTGATCGTGGCGGTCTACACGGTGGCGCGGCTTCGGCCCCGGCCGGGCCGCGGCTGGCGGCTCCGGCGCCCGACTCCGCCCGATCGGGCACAGGGCTCGACGCCGCGCGACGGCCCCGCCGACCCCGCCGACCCCGCCGACGGGGGTGGCGATTCGGGGCCTGGACCACCGCTCTGAGCCCGAGCCTCCGACCGTCCCGAGATTGGACGACCGTGCGCCCGTCGCCTATCGTGGGCGCGATGCACGGTCGCGATCGGTCCAGGCCATGAGCGCGCAGGCCGGGGCACGCCGACGGCTCCCGCGCCCCCGCCTCGGGACATGGCTGTCGGTGGTGGTCGGCCTGGCCGCCGTGGCCGCGCTGATCGTGCTCATCAATCCCGCCCTGCTGGGGCGAGCCCTGGAGCACTTCCAGCTGGAGCTGATTCCGGCCATCGTGATCGCTTCGCTCGGGTACTACGTCCTCCAGGGGGTGCGCTGGCAGTTCCTGCTGCGGGACGCGGCGGTCCGCCTGCCGATGACCGGAACCGTCCTGCTCAACCTGGCCGGTCAGGCGACCACGCTGCTCCCCCTGGGCGAGCTCACGCGCGCGGTACTGGTGGCCCAGGCCGCCGAGGCTGACTTCGGCGACGTCCTCGCCACCGTCACCGTGCAGGAGCTGATCTACACCCTACTTCTGATCGTGCTGGCGGTTCCGGGGCTGTTCGAGTTCCACCTCTCCCCCGCCATCCCGTTCGCGGCTCTCGCCGCCGCCTGTCTCGCCCTCGGGATCCTGACCATCCCGCCGCTATTTCGACGGGTCCATGGCCTCGTGACCAGAATTCCCGGGCTGGCCCGATTCGCCGGCCCACTCGACCAGCTCCAGCAGGAGACGGTGGAGTTGCTCCACCGCCCGGACACCGCCGGCTGGTCGCTGATCAGCGTGGTGCAGGCGGCGGCGATGGTTACCGCGTTCTGGCTGGTGGTTATCGCACTCGCCCCGGGCAGCCTCTCCTGGCCTGAGGCGGCGTCGATCTACGCGCTCGCCAGCATCGCCGGCGCGGTCAGCCTCATCCCCGGGGGGATCGGCGCCTCCGAGGCGGCGCTGGCGGGCCTGCTGATCGCAGCCGGGCTGACCCCGGCCAGCGCCACCGGAGTGGCCCTGATGCAACGGCTCGCCGACAAGGGCCTCGCCACGCTGAGCGGCTTCGTCGCCTACGCGATCGCCCGCCCCCGCTATCACCTCTCCGGGCTGTTTGCGCTGCGACCGCGCGGGGGCGGGAGCGGCGGCGCGGTCGCCGGCGGCCTCGCGGCCGACTCCGCCACGCCGTCCTGACTCCATCCGCTACCGTGAGCGGCGCGGCTGATCGGGCGCGGTCCCGGGGCCGGTCGGCGACGCACGGGGCTGCTGGCCCAGCCCGGACGGGCGAGAGCGGAGGCGTGGGGTGGTGATCGAGGACGTGCGCGCCGGCCCGATCCGGCGTGCGCGCGGGACCGGGTTCCGAGGTCGGTGACCGCCGGGCTTCTCACCCTCTACTGGGTCCTCGTTCTGGGCGCGGGGGCGACGGCCGTGGGGCTGGTCGATTACCCCTGGCGCTGGCCGGAGCGCGCGGCGCTCAGCCTGGTCGCCGGACTCGTCCTCGGCACCCTGGCGGGCTATCTGCTCGCCTTCGGACCCGGGGTCTCTCCCGCCAGCGCGCTCGGCGGACCGCTGCTGGTGTGGCTGCTGGCGGCTCTGGTCGCCCGACGACGGGGGCGGCGGCCCCTGGGGCCGTGGGTGGAAGAGGGGCGGCGCTGGGCCCGCGCGCTGCGCTCCGGCTCGCTGCCGGAGGTCGAGATCGGGACCGGCCTGGTGCTGCTGGTCATCGGCATGGTCCTACTGGCGGTCATCCAGCGCGCGCTCATGCCCGGTCCGGGCGGGACCGTCACCACCGGCTACGACCCCACCTGGGATGACTGGTCGGTGCACCTGAGTTACGCCGAGTACTTCGCCTTCAGCCACCACTGGCCCCCGATCGACAGCCTGGCAGCCGGGCAGGTGCTCCGCTACCCGTTCATGGCCGACCTCCAGTCCGCGTTCCTGCGGGTGCTGGGGCAGGACCTCGCCGGCGCGCTGACCCTGCCGTCGTGGCTGGTCAGCTGGGCGGCGACCATCCTCATCTGGAGCGTCGGTCGGCGCCTGCTGGGGTCGCGACTGGCGGCGACCCTGGCGGTCCTGCTGGTGCTCCTGGGCGGCAGCCTCGGGTTTGCGCGCCTCTACCCGGACGCGTGCCGATTCGAGACCCCCCAGGTGGCCGGAGCCGCCGCGCTGGTGCCGGCGAGTGCATGCTCCGGGCTGGCGACCGCCTCCCCCACGACCCTGGACGCGGTGGTGCGGGTGCTGCCCCGGGTCCTCGGTCACCTTCCGCGCAGCTACGACAGCTCTCCCGGGCTCGCCAGTGGCGCGGCGCCTCCCTTCCCGGACATCCAGCTCTACACGCCGCTGATCCTCTACTGGCTCGCCCAGCGCGACTACGACTACGGGGTGGCCATCCTCGCCACCCTGCTGCTGGGCGGCTGGATCGCCCTGCGCGAGCGCCGGCACGACCTGGCAGTGGCGGTCGGGGTGCTGGGAGCCGCGCTCTCGTTCTTCAACCCGTTCGGGTGGATCGCCGCCGTCATGATCGCGTGCGGCTGGTGGGCGCTGACGCGGCGGCGCGAGGCGGGGCTGGTGCTCGCGCCGCTGCTGCTCGGGGGACTGCCCTGCGAAGTCTTCGACGCGATCGGACCCCACGGACAGCTGAACGGGCCAGTGGGCGAGAACGTCTTCCCCGTGTTTCAGCTCGGCTGGTGGTCCAACCTCGGCGCCGTCTGCACCGGCGCCCAGCTCCACCACGGGGCGGCCTGCGTCGGCCTGTACCTCCACGGGGTGAACCCGCTCACCCTGGTCGCCTTCGCGATCAAGACCATGGCGGGTGGCAGCTTCTGGGCCAACCTCGTCCATTTCTGGCTGCTCAACACCGGGGCGTTCTTGCCGCTCTGCGCTGCCGCCGCCGGCCTGGCCCTGCTGGCGCGCCGTCGCGGGCGCGTGCTCCGCGTGCTCCCCCCCGGGGTGGTCACGTTCTGCGCTCCGGGGTTCTTGCTGTTTGCGCTGGTCAACTTGGTCCAGCTGCAGCCCTTCGGCTGGGATGACACCAAGTTCATCGCCGACTGGTACCTGCTCGCCAGCCTGCCGGTGGCGGCGCTGCTGGCGGCGGGGATGCGCCGGCGCTGGACGCTGGTCCCCGCGGTGGTGGTGACGGCGACGCTGGTGGCCAGCTCGGCCCTGGCGATCGTCCGGGCGATGCCCTTCGAGGCGCCGCCGCCCGCCCTCACCGGCTGGACCGCCGCCCTCTCGAAGATCAGCGTCGCCGGCCCGGCCGAGGTGCAGGTTGCCCGCGAGCTTCGGCGGCGCGTTCCCCCCGATGCGCTGATCCTCACCGAGGGGGAGGTCACCGATCCCGCCACGGTGCTGGCCGGCCACCCGGTGGTGCTCGCCTACGACGGCTGGCTGTGGAGCTACGGCGACCTGCTGACCGGCCCGGTGGCGCGGGTGCGGGCGATGTACGCCGGCTGCGTCCCGCACGCAACCCCCTGCCGAGCCCTGCAGCTGATGCATCGCCTCCACGTCGGCTACGTCGAGCTGGAGCCGGGCGACTTCAACAATGTCACGGTGAACACCGCCTGGTTTACCCGGGCGCACTTCCCGATCGTGATCCACGTCGGCCCCTACACGATCTACCGCGTCCCGCCCGCCTGATCACGGCCGCCCCCGCCGGGCCGGGTGCGCCGAGGTCGGGCGGCAGGCGGCGTCGCGTCCCTGTCCCCGTGCGAGACGGGGCTCGCCGATCCGGGGACCCCGCGCGGGGACAGCCTCCCGGGGGCGGGAGCGGAGCAGCGTCGCCGACCAGCGGGCCGACCGTTGGAGGCGGATGATCGCCGCGTCTTCTCGGTCGTGTCCCTCATCGGGTTCGGCGTGGGGCGCTCCAGCTGGCGAGCCTGACCCTTCGGATCGCTGACGAGTCCCGCCGTCCGATCCCGCTGACGGATCCGACTCCGTCCTCGATCGCGACCCGCCCCGATCTCCACTCCTGGCCCGCCCAGGCTCATCCTCTCGGTTCTCCTCGCCACCGCTGGCCGGATCGTCGGGCGGGCCTGGACCTCCCGTGGGCGTTATGTGTCATCACCCGGCGGCACCTCGGGGGTGCGGCAGTCGATCCGGGCCCGCTCGCGCCCCACCTGAGCGGGGGTCCCCGGCCCACCATCCCACCGACGCGCCCCGGAGCGGAGGTCGATCCCGCTCGACCGCGGGGGCGATATCATCGGTGAGGGCCCACGGGACGATGGCGAGGGCCGCGCTGCCGAGCACGTTCGCCGCCATCTGGTGTTCACGGAGGCCGCCCCCGATCGCTGAGTCACGCGTCGACCCGCTCTCGGGTACGGCCCCGCTGGCCCCGGTGGGGTCGCGCCGTCGGCCGGGCCTTCGCGCCCATCCGCTGGCCCGGGTGGCCGGGGATTACGTCAGCCTCACCAAGCCCCGAATCGTGGCGCTGCTGCTCGTCACCGAGTTCCTCGCGATGGTGACAGCGGCCCATGGCTGGCCCGGCCTGCGGCTCAGCCTAGTGGCCCTGGTGGCAGGTGCGGGGGCTTCGGGCGGAGCCGGGGCGGTCAACTGCTGGTACGACCGCGACATCGACGCGATCATGGGCCGCACCCGCCGCCGCCCGGTACCCGCGGGCCGGATCGCGCCCGCCCACGCTCTGACGTTCGGCCTCGTCCTCAGCGCCGCGGCCTTCGCGCTGTTCTGGCTGGCGGTCACCCCACTGGCGGCCTGGCTCTCGCTGGCCGGTGGACTCTTCTACGTCTTCGTCTACACGGTGTGGCTGAAGCGGACCACCGCCGAGAACATCGTGATCGGCGGGGCCGCCGGGGCGATGCCGCCGGTGGTGGGATGGGCAGCGGTCACCCACACGGTCTCGCCGCTAGCCTGCGCCCTGTTCGCCATCGTGTTCCTGTGGACGCCACCCCACTTCTGGGCGCTCTCGCTGATCGTGCGGCGGGACTACGCCGCCGTGGGCGTGCCGATGCGCCCGGTGGTCTCGGGGGTCAAACGGACCCGGTGGGCCATCCTCGCCTACTCGATCGCGCTGGTGGGGTTCAGCCTTAGCCTCGGGGTCTGGTTGGGGGCAACGGAGGTGGGGCTCGCCGCCGGCCTGGGAGCGCTGTTCCTCTGGCTGGCCGTGCGGGTCCTGCGCGAGGGGAATGGGCTGCGCTGGGCCCGGCAGCTCTTCCGCTTCTCGATCATGTACTTGTTCTCGCTCTTCCTGGGGACCGCGCTGATCGCCGCCACCCTCCGCTGAGAGCTGGGGCCAGGGAAAGCCCTCCTCCCGCGCGGAATCGCGTCGTCACCCGAGCTCGTCGATCTCAGGATCGAGGTCGCGTCGCTCGACCGGCCGGTGATCATCTCCGGGCGGTCACGGATCGCAGCTCGTCGAGCGACTCTCGGATCAGCTGCGGCAAGTCTCGCGAGGTGGTCTCGTCGACCCAGCTGCCGAACGCGACCTTGAAAACAGCGATCCCGGCCTCGGCAGTCAGACTGGCGGTCGGCTCTCTGACGCCGCGCCGGCGCAACACCTCGGCCATCGCCGAGCCTAGGGATGCGAGCTTGATCAGCTCGCGCTCGTGCAGCTCGGGGTTCGCCGCGATGACGGCCTGGCGCTTTCGGGAGTATTCGCGCCGCTCCTGGAGAAGGGAACCCGCAACCTCGAGGGCGGCGGCCACCGCGTCGATGGGTGCGGCGGAATCGGGCATGCGGGCAACGGTGCTGACCAGGAGCTCCTGCAGGGCCCCCGCGCCCCAGAACAGCACCTCGCGCTTGTCGGCGAAGTGCCGGAAGAACGTTCGCTCGGTGAGCCCCGCCCGCTTGGCGATCTCTGCCACCGTGGTCTGTTCGAATCCGCGCTCCTGGTAGAGCTCCAGGGCCGCCCGCTCCAGCCGCCCGCGTCCGTTTGGCTCCCACCGACCCATACCCCGATCCTACTTGATGACAGCAGCTGCCATCGTCTGATACCGTGATGACAGTTCCTGCTATCAGGGACTCGTCGCCCGAACCCCATGGGGGAGGGCCGTCGCCAATCTGGAGGGACGCCGATGCGAGTCTTCGTCACGGGCGCGTCCGGCTGGATCGGGTCGGCTGTGGTTCCCGAGCTCATCGACGCGGGCCATCAGGTCATCGGGCTGGCCCACTCGGATGCGTCGGCCGCCGCGATCGCCGCCGCTGGGGCCGAGGTTCATCGGGCACGCTTGATGATCTCGACAGCCTGCGGGATGTGGCCGCCGGGTCGGAGGGGGTGATCCACCTGGCCTTCAAGCACGACATCGCCTTCTCGGGGGGCTTTCAGGGCGCCGCCGATGCGGATCGCCGCGCCGTCGAGACGTTCGGCGAGGCGCTTGCGGGGTCGGATCGACCGCTTGTGATCGCCTCCGGGACGCTTGGTCTGGCACCGGGGAGGGTGGTGACCGAGCGGGACGGACATGGTCTCGACCCACAGGTGGCCGCTCTGGGCGCCGGTCCGCTGACTCGGTTGGCCACGGCCGAGGTGGCGCTCGCCCTCGCGTCCCGCCACGTGCGCTCGTCGGTCGTGCGACTGCCCCCGCCCAATCACGGAGCCGGAGACAACGGCTTCATCGCGGCTTTGGTGGGGACGGCCCGTGACAGGGGAGTCTCCGGCTACATCGGGGACGGGAGCAATCGCTGGCCGGCGGTGCACCGGCTCGACTCCGCCCGCCTCTTCCGCCTGGCGCTCGAGACGGCCTCCGCGGGATCGACCCTGCACGCGGTGGCGGACGAGGGGGTTCCGATCCGCGAGGTCGCTGAGGTGATCGGGCGCCACCTGAACCTCCCGGTGGTCTCGATCTCCCCCGCCGAGGCAGCTGACCACTTCCACTGGCTGGCCGCCTTCCTCGCCGCCGACAGCCCGGCCTCCAGCGAGCTCACCCGCGACCTGCTGGGATGGCAGCCCACTCATCCCGGGCTCATCGACGATCTCGACCACGGCCACTACTTCCGTACTCCCTCCGCATGACGGCGGGGTGATGGCGATTGGGTCCGCCCTGAAGCCGTCACCCATCTGGCCCGTCGAATCCGGTAGTGCTGCGTTGATGCTCCTATAGAACGTCAAGCCTTGCAGGTGGCCGATGGGCTAGCGCCGGTGTTGGGGCCAGGCAGGTAGCGGTAGATCTCCCTCGCCACGTAGCGCTTGAGGCAGCGGATGATCTCGCGCTTCGAGAGGCCCTCCTTTGTGCGCCTCCCTCTGTGTCAATACTCCTTGGGACACCTCTCCTCCGTTTATTTCACACCTTGAGGGCGTACCAGGGAGCACAGGATGACCACGGAGATCTCTCCGACGCGACTGACTTCCGGCGACCCGCGGCCGCCTGATCCGGAGGTTCTGGAGCGGCCTCAGCGACGGCGTTTCACAGCCGAGTACTGGACGTCCATCCTCCGCCAGGCTGATGCCTGCACCCGCAAGGGCGAGCTGGGCGCGCTGCTCCGCCGGGAGGGCCTGTACTCCTCCTTGCTGAGTGATTGGCGCCGGCGCCGGGCCGCCGATGGGCGAGCGGCACCGGACCGGAAGCGGGGCCGAAAGCCAACGCCGTCGTCCCAGACCGAACTCGCTCGCCTGCGCAAGGAGAACGCCAGGCTCACGAAGGACCTGGCTGCCGCCAGGATGGTGGTTGACGTTCAAAACAACGTCTCAGCACTCTTGGGGATCGCCCTCGAGAGTGCAGAGTCGGAGACCACGCCGTGATCGATGCGTCGGTGACGAAGCTGGCGCCTGCGGTGGGCACGGCGGCTGCGTGCCGGGCGCTGAACGCCAGCCGCTCGGGCGTGTACCGGCGCCGATCGCCACGACCGGTGAGGCCCATTCTCGGGCCGTCGGCGCCGTCACACCGGGCTCTCTCCGGCCCGGAGCGGACTGCCGTGCTCGACGAACTCCGGTCCGAACGCTTCACCGACCACTCGCCTGCCCAGGTGTACGCGACGCTGCTCGATGAAGGGAGATACCTGGCCTCGCAAAGCACGATGTACCGCCTGCTGGCGGCCAACGGTGAAGTCCGCGAGCGTCGCGACCAGCTGCGCCGCCCCAACTACGCCAAGCCGGAGCTCCTGGCCACCAGGCCCAACGAGCTGAGGTCCTGGGACATCACCAAGCTGTTCGGCCCGCAGAAGTGGACGTACTTCTACCTCTACGTGATCCTCGATGTCTTCAGCCGCTACGTCGTTGGTTGGATGGTCGCGCACCGCGAGTCCGCCGTCCTCGCCGAGAAGCTCATCAGCGAGACGCTGGCCAAGCAGGGAATCAAGCCGGGCGAGCTGACCCTCCACGCCGATCGCGGATCATCCATGAAGTCGAAGCCGGTCGCGTTCCTGCTCGCCGACCTGGGCGTGACGAAGTCGCATTCGCGACCCCACGTCTCCAACGACAACCCCTTCTCCGAGTCGCAGTTCAAGACGATGAAGTACCGGCCGGAGTTCCCCGACCGGTTCGGGTGTATCCAGGATGCGCGCGCCTTCGGTCAGCCCTTCTTCATCTGGTACAACGACGCGCACCGGCATTCAGGGTTGGGACTGCACACCCCCGCATCCATCCACTACGGCACGGCCGCTGCCATCCGCGACCAGCGCGGCGTGATCCTTACCGCCGCCTATGCCGCTCACCCAGAGCGCTTCGTCCAGGCGATGCCTCAGCCGCCGGCGCTGCCGACCGCCGTCTGGATCAACCCACCCCGTCCGGAGGAGCCTTCTGATCAGTAATTACGCGACCCGATGTGTCCCAAAGGGGTTGACTTTTTCCGCCTCTCCACGTGTCAGCGGGCAGGCAAAAGCGGCCACTGACGGGCAGGTCAAAACCGGCCAACTGAGGTAGCTCCGAAGGCCGTTCACACTCCTCCGGCAAGGAGGGAGTGAACGTTGGGGAACTACTTGAAGCTGACCGACCGGCGCCGGGTGATGGCGCTGTGTGAACTCGATTGGAGCTACCGACGGATCGAGCGGGAGACGGGGGTTAGGCGGGAGACGATCGCCCGGTACGACCCCCGTCGGCAACCAAAACCGGCCACGGTGCCCATGACTGACCCGTCACAACCGGCCACGGTGCCCACCGGAGCAAAGGCGGCCACGGTGCCCGCCGGGTCCATGCCCAAGGCGGTGAGCGCGGCGGCGCCGTTCGGCGAGGTGATCGAGCAGAAGCTCGCGCAGGGCCTCACCGCGCAGCGGATCTGGCAGGACCTCCGTGAAGACGGCTTCGACCACGGCTACGACAGCGTCAAGCGGCTGGTGCGCGCCGTCCGCAAGCGCCGGCCGGAGGTGGCGGCGGTGATGGAGCACCCGCCGGGGAAGGAGGGGCAGGTCGACTACTTCAAGAGCCCTGCCCCGGTGCTCAACCCTGCGACCGGCCGCTGGGGCCGGCCGTGGGTCTTCCGGATGACGTTGTCGTGCTCCAAGCATGGCTACGAGGAGCCGCTGTGGACGCAGGAGCTGACGCCGTTCCTGCGTGCCCACGAGCACGCCGTCATCGCCTTCGGGGGAGTGCCCGAGGTGATCCGCCACGACAACCTCAAGGCAGCGGTCACCCGGGCCTGCCTGTACGACCCCGACGTCAACACCGTCTACGCCGCCTTTGCGGCGCACTGGGGATTCACACCGCTGCCGAGCAGGCCGTACCACCCGGAGGAGAACGGGGTCGAGGAGAGAAGCGGGGGGTACGTCAAATCGAACGCGCTCAAGGGGCGGCGCTTCGACAGCCTCGAGCTGATGGCGGACCACCTGCAGAACTGGAACCGCACGTACGCCCAGCAACGGATCCACGGGACTACTCGCCGACAGGTTCTGGCGCACTTCCTGGAGGTGGAGCGGCCGGCCCTCCGGCCGCTGCAGACGGACCCGTTCGCGATCTTCGAGGTGGGCACGCGGACCGTCCATGTCGACGGCTACATCGAGGTGAAGGCCGCGTTCTACTCAGTGCCGCCCAGCCAACTTGGCAACCAGGTCCAGGTCCACTGGGACGAGCAGATGGTGCGGGTCTACACCCCGGGTGCGGCGACCCTGCTGGCCGTCCACCATCGCAAGACCGCGGGTGAGTGGTCCACGCACCCCGACCATCGACCGGCCCACAAGCCGGCGCGGCAGGAGGCGTACGAGCAGCACCAGCTCAGTCGCTGCACCCGCATCGGACCGGACTGCCGTGCCTGGGCGGTGGCGGCGATCGAAGAGCGTCAGCAGCGCAGCTATCGGCTGATGCAGGGGGTGGTGTCGCTCACCCGCAAGCACCCACGCGAGCGGGTGAACTGGGCCTGCCGTATCGCGCTGGAACGTCGGGCCTTCCGCTTCCAGACGCTGCGTCAGTTGGTGGAGACGGCCGCCGAGCGGGCGGCCGAGCCGCCCCCGCTGATCCAGCAGCACGAGCTCATCCGGCCCCTCGACGCCTATGCACAGGAGGCCTGAAACGCACCACATCGACCGGCCCGCCACAACGCGGGCCGCTGTACGGGGCCCAGGAGGCCCGGCGACGACCCCCCATGACCCACAACACTTGGAGGAATCACCCGTGAACGACCTCGACACCCGGCTGCGTCACCTGCGTCTGTCGGGCATGGCAGAGACCCTCGACGCCCGCAACCGGGAGGCCATCACCCACCACCTCGCCCATGTCGACTTTCTGGAGCTGCTGGTGGAGGACGAGCTGACGCGCCGGCGCGACCGGCTGACCCAGCGACGGATCAAGGCGGCGGGGTTGCCGCAGCTCAAGACCCTGGCCGACTTCGACTGGGCCTTCAACCGCGGCGTCCCCAAGCCGCTGATCCTCGACCTCGCTACCGTCCGGTTCGTCCGCGAGCGCACCGGCGTTCTGCTTGTGGGGCCGCCCGGCGTCGGCAAGTCACACATCTGCCTGTCGCTGGCGCTGGCCGCGATCAACGCCGGCCACACGGTGCGCTACCGATCCGCCTTCGATCTCGCCGAAGACCTCGCCGAGGCCGAAGCGACCGGGACCCGGCGCGATCTCGTCCGGGCTCTCACCCGGGTTGACCTGCTCTGCCTCGACGACCTGGGGATGCGCGAGCTACCGCCGACAGCGGCGGAAGACTTCCTCGAGTTGATCACCCGGCGCTACGAGGTGGGGGCGACGATCATCTATGTTATTTGGAATATAGTCGTCGTCGTCCTCTCTGGGGAGGAGGGGGCGCGGGGGAGGAACCCTTCTCTGTGGACACGGGGGACACGGTGGAGCGAGCGCAAGATCCTCGCCACGGCCAGCGGGCCCGGCAGTGGCCCGCGCTCGCGCGCTATCCCGACGCGGTGGCCTGGCTGCAGGTGCAGGCGGACCTGGGCCTGGCCCCGCGAACCCTGGAGGCGTACGGGCGTGGCCTTGCCGACTATCTGAGCGTCTGCGCCCGCGAGGGTATCGATCCCCTGACCGCGGGCCGGCCGCAGCTGGCGCGGTATGTGCGCGACCTCACCGAGCGTCCGCATGCGCAGGGCGCGAAGGTGGTGGCGCTGGACTCGGGGACGGGCTTGTCGAATGCGACGCTCCAGCAGCGTCTGGTCGCGGTCCGCCTGTTCTACGATCATCTCATTGAGGAGGGGCGGCGCGAGACCAACCCGGTGGGTCGCGGCCGCTACACGGCGGGGAAGTGCTTTGGCGAGCCGCGGGGTCGGGGGCTGGTGCGTCGGTTCACGCGGCTGGCCTGGATCCCGACTGACGCCCAGTGGCAGGCGGTCCTGCAGGCGGCACGGGGCGAGCCCATCCGCAACCGGCTGATGGTGGCGCTGGCGTACGACGCGGGACTGCGGCGCGAGGAGCTGTGCGCCCTCCGCACCGACGACCTCGACCCGGCCCATCGAACCGTGCGCGTCCGGGCGGAGACCACGAAGACGCGGCTGGAGCGGGTGGTGCCGTACTCCGTCGTCACCGGGGAGCTCCTGCGGGCCTATCTGGCGCATCGGCGGACGCTGAGCCGGGCGCGCGGGCCCCTGTTCCTTTCCGAGTCGCGGCGGAACTGGGCCGCGCCGATCACGCTGTGGACCTGGTCCAAGGTGGTCCGCGCCATCGCCCTGCGGGCCGACGTGCCGCAGTTCAGCACGCACACGCTCCGCCACCTGTGCCTCACCGACCTGGCCCGGTCCGGGTTGGAGTTGCACACCATCGCACGGTTTGCGGGGCATCGCAATCCCGCGACCACGCTGCAGTACATTCACCTCTCGGGTCGGGAACTGGCGGTCGCCCTGCACCGCAGCCAGGGGCCGGGCCATGCGGAGCGGCTGGCGACGCTGACCCTCCTCGGTGGACCGCCACCGGGGGCTCGCGCATGACGGGGGCCCGCGGATCCGAGGCGCGCCCGTCGGTGTCGGCGTGGCGCTGGCCGATCGATGCGGCCCGGTACGATCGCCGCCCCGCCCTCACGGCGGCCGAGCTCGCGGGGCTGACGGCCCTGGGCGCTGCGGTCCGGCGGTGGCGCTGGCGAACGGGTCGCGGGAGCGACTGGGCGTCCGTGGAGCGCTTGGTCCGACCCCTGGCTGATGCGCGCGCCGCGCTGGAGGTGGCCAGTGGCCGCCAGGGCCACCTCGCCGACGCCGCCGTCGGCGAACTGCTGCTCGAGTGCGTCACGCGCCAGCAGGCGTTCTGGGGCTGGTCCGCCGCCATGTGGGTGGCGGTGCTCGGCTGTGACCAACGCGCCTTCTTCGCGGCGCACCCGCGCTGGGATCGGGGTGACCTCCGGCAGCCCCTGATCGGCCTCGCCTACCTCCTCGGCGGCCTCCCCGACCTGCGGCCCCTCGGCCAGTTCGAGCGCGTGACGCTGGCGCGCAAGGTCTTCGGGCGCGTGCCCACCCAGGCGGCCATCACCGCCGTGGAAGCCGTGCTCGGTGGCTGGGGCTACCGTGACTGCGGGACGGGACGGGGGGTGGCGCGCACCCTCTGCCTGGTGCTCCTCCACAATCGCAGCCCGCGCCTCGAGGATCTCACCGTGGGCGTGCTGGACGACCTGCGGCCGGACGCGTCGCCGGGCCTGCACGCCCTGCTCCATCAGATCCAGCGCAGCCTGGCGACCCTCGGGATCCTCCCGGCTCCCGCCGCCCCGCCGGCGCCGCCGGCCGTGCGGGTGGGCGGCGATCCGCAGTGGAGCGACTGGGTCGGGCGCTGGGAGGCGACATCGACCCTCGCCCCGCACACGCGCCGCCACATGCGGGGCGACCTCCTCAAGGCGGGGCGATGGCTCGCCGCGACGCACCCGCTGGTACGCGAGCCCGCCCAGTGGACGCGGGCGGTGTGTGCGGCCTACGTGGCGGCGATCGACCGGATGCGGGTGGGCGACTTCGTGGCGCGGGCTGATGTCTGGCGCCAGCGGGCCGGGCATCCCCTGTCGGCCCGGTCGAAGGACGGGTACTTGGGCGCAGCCCGTCAGTTCTTTCGTGACTGCCAGGAGTGGGAGTGGATGCCACGGCGCTTCGACCCCAGCCGTGCCCTGGCCACCCCCCGGAGCGTCAAGGCGCTGATCGGGCCCGACCCCCGCGTGATCGCCGACGACCGCTGGGCCAAGCTCCTCTGGGCCGGTCTCAACTTTCAGTCCGGCGATCTCCCGCCCGGACGCTTCTATCCCGTGGAGCTGATCCGGGCGCTCGGGCTCGCCTGGCTCTTCAGCGGCCTGCGCAGCAACGAGATCGTGCGGCTCCGCGTCGGCTGCGTCCGCTGGCAGACCGCGGGGGGGACCGACCGGGAGCCGTCCGCCGTCTGCCTGCTGGATGTGCCCAGTCACAAGACAGGCACGCCCTTCACCAAGCCCGTCGACACGGTGCTGGGCGAGGCGCTGCTGACCTGGGCCGCCTGCCGCCCGGAGCAGCCGCCGGCGATCGATCGGCGCACCGGCGAGTCCGTGGCGTTGCTCTTCAGCTATCGGGCCAAGCCGGTCGCCACCCAGTACCTGAACCAGAGCGTGATCCCCGCCCTCTGCCGCAAGGCCGGCGTGCCCGTGACCGATGCGCGCGGTCGGATCACCAGCCATCGCGCGCGCGCCACGATCGCGAGCCAGCTCTACAACGCCAAGGAGCCGATGACCCTGGTTGAGCTCCAAACCTGGCTCGGTCATCGCTCGCCCGCCAGCACCCAGCACTACGCCCGGATCACCCCGACCACCTTGGCCAAGGCCTACGCCGATGCCGGCTACTTCGCCCGCAACGTCCGCGCCATCGCGGTCCTGATTGACCGGGACGCCGTCGAGACGGGCGCGACCGCCGGCGGCCACCCCTGGCAGTACTTCGACCTCGGGCACGGCTACTGCACCTACAGCTTCTTCGAACAGTGCCCCCACCGCATGGCCTGTGCCCGCTGCGACTTCTACGTCCCCAAGCCGTCGGCGCGCGCGCAGCTCCTCGAGGCCAAGGGCAACCTGGCGCGCATGGTCGCCACCATCCCGCTGACCGACGGCGAACGCGCCGCCGTCGACCAAGGGCGTGACGCGCTGGCGGCTCTCCTCGACCGGCTCGCCGATGTCCCCACTCCGGCCGGTCCCACCCCACGGAGCTTGGGCTTCCGCCCCCTCCCGGTCATCAGCGCCCCAAAGGGCTTGACAAGTGATTCCACATAATCACGTCCAACCGCCCCGTCGAGGACTGGGGCCAGCTTCTTGGCGACACCGCCGCCGCCGGCGCCATCCTCGATCGCTTCCTCCACCACGCCGAGATCATCAAGTTGCAGGGGCACTGCCACCGCATGCACGAACGCCAGCAGCGGCGCTCTGACTTGACCGCAGCGGCCAACTGACCGCACCATTACGACCGCGCCTCACTGGCCGGTTTTGAAGTGCCCACGACTGGCCGCATTTGGGTGCCCGGTGACACTCCACGTACGCAATGGTCGGCGGGTGCCACCTCATCCGAACTATCACGGCTCGGTACAGGGCGGCGTTCGCCTGGCGGTTGCCGCCGCGGTTGAGTCGGTGGCGGCCGTTGGTCTTCCCAGATCCGGCCGGGATCGGACAGGCGCCGCACAGCTTGGCCAAGGCGGCCTCCGAGCGCAGGCGCTCAGCATTGTCTCCAGCGGTGACGAGCATCTCGGCGGCGATGTCCGGTCCAATCCCAAAGGCGGCCACAAGGTCCGGCGCTGCCGCCTTCATCAACCGGCGAAGGTGGGCGCTGTGGGACTTGATCTCCTCGTGGAGCGCGAGCCCCCGACAGACCAGCGCCCTGAGCCCGTACCGGGACGCTGAGGTGGGCGTGTCAGTCCCTGCCTCTCCGGCGAGTTCAGAACACGCCAATACCAAGCGGACGTCGCTCAGCGGCTCGAGCGCAGCACGCAGCTCGTCGTCAGCAGTGACCAGGACCGCCTTCAATGTGATCATGGCCTGGGAATGGGCCCGGACAGCGCTATCCCGAGCGATCTTGATTAGCCGAATGGCTTCCACGATCCCATCGGCCCACTTGGGGGTCGAGAGCTTCTTCCCGGTGAGAACCTCTCTGGCCGCATGTTCCGCGTCGATAGCATCACGCTTGCCGAGAAGCCTTCGCTCTCCCTTCCGGGCTGGACGGCTTACCTCAGCGACCCTCTGTCCGTTGCGGCGGAGAAACCGCGCCAGGCCGCTGCCGTACGAACCTGTCCCTTTCACTGCGAAGATTCCCACATCGCCCAAAGTACCGTTCCACGTCAGCAGCTGGGCGTACCCAGCGGCATTTGCTGGAATTGAGATCTCTCCGACCCGGGCGCCGAGACCGTCCAGGGCTACCCCGACGTGCTGCTCCTTGTGCGTGTCGACACTCACAACGATGTCCCCCCGACCAGGTGCGATGATGTCCACGGTGCTGATCTCCTTCACGGTCACCGACTACGCTCGCCGTGGACGGCTGGACAGGACTGCGATGGGAACTGGTGAGATCAGGCTCCTATCAGGTCACAGCCGTTCGTGGGCGAGTACTCCAACGGGTTGTGCTGCTGGAGGGCCGACTCGTCAACGCAAGGGCACCGAGCCGGTCGTAACTTGGGTCAGACCCTCAGGCAGCACGGAGAGGATCATCGCAGTCGTAATTGTCACCCTTGGAGCCAGCGGAGGTCACTGCGCCCGCCTCGGCCAGTCGCTCGGTGTAGCGAACGGCAACGTACGGGACACCCCTGTCGGAGTGGTGGACCAGGCCCTGCAGTGGCTGGCCCCTGCGGCCCCAGATGGCCATCTCCAGAGCGTCCAAGGCGAGCTCGGTGCGCAGAGATCGGGATGCCTGCCAGCCCACCACGAACCGTGAGAAGACGTCAAGGAGGAAGGCGACGTAGACCCAGCCGGCGTGGGTCTTCACATCGGTCAGGTCGGCCACTCAGAGTCGGTTGGGAGCACCTGCCACAAAGTGCCGCTCCACCCGGTCCGCCCGCCGGTCAACCCCGGCCGCGGCCAGCGTGGTCCGGGGCGCTTTGCCCCGTGCCGCTCCCCGCGGGCCCAGATCCCGCATCAGCCGCTCCACCGTGCAGCGGGCCACCGGGACGCCCTCGCGTCGCCGCTGGGCCCACACCTTGTCTGCCCTGTAGACCCGGAAGTTCCCCCCCCAGACCCGCTGGATCTGCGGCTTCAGCTCCTGGTCCCGGATCTCCCGGGCCGCTGGCGGCCGGCTGCTGGCGGCGTAGCAGGGGGCCGGCGCGACCTGCCGCACGCGGCAGATCGGGGTCACTCCCCACCGTTCCCAGTTGTCGGTGATGAACTTCACCGCTTGGGCGGTCTCGGGTCGAGCTCCCGAGCGAAAAAAGGGATGCCGCTCTGAGGATCTCAGTGGCCCACCGCAGCTCCCGGATCCGCTCCCGCTCCGTCGTCGTCACCCCCGATCGCACGCCCCCGTCCACCTGGGCCCTACGCACCCACCTCCGCAACGTCTCCCGGGTCATCCCCAACTTCGCCGAGATCGAGCCAATCGCTACCCACTCCAATGGGTACTCCCCTCTGTGCTCCAGCACCAGCCTCACCGCCCGCTCCCGCAGCTCCTGCGGGTACCTGGTCGTGCTTGTCGTCCCTCCATCCTCTCAACGAATGGAGTCTCCACCTTTCCCGGGGCGGTTCAAGTTGCGGACGGATGCCTCGCGCTCGCCGTCCTGGCTGGCGTCAGGCGGCCCTCCCCTCAGGAAGTAAACAAGGGCGGCGATGCAATGGATTCTCGGAGGCCATGTCACCTCACATCGACATTGACTCCGGTATCATGGCAATCCGTCCATGTACGTCTTCGACTACGTCATCTACGGCCTGTGGGCCCTCTTCTGGTTGGCATGGCTGGCAGCCGCCCTCACGGCCAAGCGGGCAGCTCACTCTCGAATGCGTCAGTTCGCCGGCTTGAGGGTCGCCCTTTTCGTCATCCTGATCTTGGTCGGTCGCTCGGGAGCCTTCAAAGGTCCGCACGCCATCGTGAGCAACCCCATCCTCCAAGGCATCGGCATGGGCCTGTTCCTGACCGGGTTGGGACTGGCTCTGTGGGCACGGGTCTATCTGGGACGGAACTGGGGCACCCCGATGTCCGAGAAGGTGGACGCGGAGTTGGTCAGCACCGGGCCCTATCGGTACATCCGCAACCCCATCTACTCGGGAATTATCCTCGCCGCCGTCGGGACGGCGGTAGCCGTGAGCTGGTATTGGCTCGTTGCCGTCGTGTTCATGGGCGCGTACTTCATCTACAGCGCAACCGTCGAGGAGCACACCATGGAAAGCCTCTTTCCGAACGACTATCCGGCATACAAGCGCTCGACTAAAATGCTGATTCCTTTTATGTTCTGAGCCATCAGCTAGTCGAGGGTGTCCCCGAATCTCGACCAAAAGAACAGGTCAGGGTCGCCCACTAGGCCGGGCGGATGACAGGTTCACGGGACCAAGAATCGGGCCTCTGCTAACTCTCGCGAGCACCCAGACGAGCCATTTGCTCCATTGGTGTTCGACCCGGACGTGGAGATCCTCGAGGCTGGATTCCTCAACAAGCCGGCACCAGCCCCGTGCGCCGGACGTACCCCACCAGCCCCTCCACGAGGCCCTTCTCATGGCCCTGACCCGGGGTGCAGTGGTGAGCCTGGAACCGATACGCGCTCTGCCGGGCCACGAACTCCGAGCAGGGGACGAACGTGCCTGCGCGTCGCCGCCCCAGCTGGCTGGGATTGTCATCCCAGCAGCTCGCCGGCACCCCGCCCCAGGCCTGGAACGCCCGCACGTGCCCGTCCAGCCACGCCGCCCGATCCTGCTGCCGGTACGCCACCACCATGTCCCGGGTCGAGTACGCCAGCCGGGCGCAGAACCGGAACACCCGGGTCGCCACTCCGGCGAGCAGCACGGTCGCCTCCCCGAAGTCGATCTGGGCTTCTGCCCCCCGGTCGTGAGCCAGCGGCAACGTCACCCCGCGCACCTCTGTCTGGCGGTACCGCCGCACCCACTCCCGCACCATCGACTCCCCGCAATGGAAGGTGTATTCGGCCCCCAGCCGCTCCCAGATCCGGCGGGTGGTGTGGCGCTGCGTGGGGGCATCGGCGGTCATCGGCCCGACCCTCGTGTCGGGCCCCGGGCTGAGACGAAAGGAGGACGGTGCCCGGCCGGGACTCCACGGGCCCAGTCCGCTCGTCATCCGCCCCTCCTAGCGTTGTAGGACTAGGCCCCCCTCCCTCAACACCGACGCGCCGCCAGCCAAGGCCCGACGGCATGGTCCTGGTCGGGGAAGGCAGCGGGGGCCGGCAGCGCCGCTTCAGCTGCTGACGAGCCGCGTCCTTCGGCCACGAGCTTTGGAACGGCAACGAGGCCAGCCGTCACAGGCCCGGGAACGGGTTCTCGAGGGACCCCAGGACGTGCTCGCCGCCGGCGGCGAGCAGCTCATCCGCGGAGTAATGGCCGCTGGCCACCCCGACCGGGACCGCCCCTGCCGCACTGGTCGCCTCCATATCGCGCGGGGTGTCGCCCACCACGAACACCTGGTCCCGCTCCAGCCTGACGCCATGGAGACGGGAGGCCTTGTCGATGGCGATCTGAGTGAGCTCGGTCCTATCCGCGGAGTCGGATCCGTACCCGCCGAAGACGAAGAACCGATTCAAGTTGGCGGGGACGAGCTTGGTCCGGGCCGCACCTTCCATGGCCCCCGACACGAGCCCGAGCATCACCCCAGCGTCGCCCAGGCGCAAGAGCGTGTCCTGGGCTCCGGGAAGCACTCGGTAGTGCTCCGACGCCCAGATCTCTCCTCCCAGGTAGCGAAGGTAGGCAGCGTAGAGCTTGCTCAGCTCCTCGGTGGTGGGCTCACGGTGGAGCACCGCCGTGAACGTGGCCCGGGCCACCTGCGGGTCGGTCTCCCCGGCCGAGGTGTGGGCCCCGATGTCGGCCGGGATGCCGTGGAGCTGCTGGAAGGCCGCCATCCAGCTCCTGGCCCCGGCTCCCCCCGTGTGGACCAACGTCTCGTCCACGTCGAACAGCACCACCACCGGTGTGATCGGCGCCCCCACGTCAGGCCTTCTTCTCGTCGTGCCCACCAAAGCCCCTGCACCTAGCGGAGAGGACATTGTCGGCGAAGTCGTCGAGATGCCTGGACGCGCAACGCGAGTCGAGCGAGATGGTGACCACCGGAGCGGGAACCCCTTCGTCGATGGCCGCAATCGACGTCCAGCGGCCCTCCCGGGAGTCGCACACGCGCCCGGCGAACCCCTCCAGGTCGGGTGAGTGCGCCAGCGCGGTCGCGGTCAGGTCCAAAAGCCACGACTCCATGACACTGCCCCGCCGCCACCCCTCCGCCACCGCGGCGGCGGAGGGGTCGAATTCATAGAATTCCGGCTGCTCCATCGGCCCGGTCTCGGCATCGGCCTCGGCGATGCGCTTGCCGGCGGCGGAATTGTGCAGGATGTTGAGCCCTTCGGCGAGCGAGGCCATCATCCCGTACTCCATACCGTTGTGAACCATCTTCATAAAATGCCCAGCGCCGTTGGGGCCACAGTGCAAGAAGCCGTGCTCGGCCGGATCGGGTTCCCCGACGCGCCCGGAGTCCAGGTCCCAGCGTCCACACCGGGCGCAATGCTCGCAAAGAGCGGAGGGAGGTGGTCGACGACCTCGGCTGCACCGCCAATCATGAGGCAGTAGCCTCGTTCGATCCCCCACACCCCGCCGCCGGTCCCGCCGTCAACCAGCTGGATCCCCCGCCCGGACAGCGACGTGGCACGGCGGATGTCGTCCCGGTCGTAGGAGTGGCCGCCGTCGATGATCCTGTCCCCGTGCTCCATGTGAGCGGCCCGCTCGCCGAGCGTCGTGTCAGTGACCCCACCGGCTGGCACCATCACCCAGGCCGCTCGCGGGTTCACCAACTTCGGGACCAAGTCGGACACTGCGCACGCGCCCGTCGCCCCTTCCTTCTCCAGTGCGGAGACCGCCTCGGAGGCAACAGCGAAGACACCGCAGGTGTGACCATCGCGAATCAGACGACGAACGATGTTCGCGCCCAACCGTCCAAGCCCGACTACGTCGAGCTGCATCGGCTTGCTGGCTGCCATCCGCGTCCCTCCTTGTACCACCATGCCTCCACCGACCATTTATCCCCGCTGAGATTTCGTCCGCTGCCGTCCCTCGGGACGGGAAAGCCACGGCGGCTGCCAGGGCGGATGACCACCGAGGAGGGCGTTGGCCTCTGCTGGCCCCCACGACCCCCGCGGATACGGCACTGACACAGGGGGGTGGTCCACCAGCGGTTGCAGGACCCGCCAGGTCTCCTCGACCGCGTCCTCCCGGGTGAACAGCGAACGATCGCCAATCAGCGCGTCGTGCAGGAGGCGGTCGTAGGGGTCTGGGGGCTTGCCGAGCTCAGCGGCGAATGGCAGGTCCATGTGGACGTCGCGCGACGCCCTTCCCGCTGCGCCTTTGGAGAGCATGACCACCCGCAGGCCCGGATCGGGGTCGATCCGCAACACCAGCTGATTTGGATCGGCGTGGCGCAACTCGCCCAAGAAGGCCAGGCGGGGCGGACGCTTGAAGATGATCCGCACCTCGGTGGCCCGGGCGGCCAGCGCCTTCCCGGCACGGACAAAGAACGGCACCCCTGCCCAACGCCAGGTTTCCACCGCCAAGCGCAGAGCCACGTAGGTTTCGGTCCGAGAGCCATGCTTCACCCCAGAGACCTTGCGGTAGCCGTCGTACTGGCCCCGCACGCACCGGGCGGGATCGATGTTAGCCATGGCCCGGAACAGGTCGACCTTCTTATCCCACAGCGCGCGGGGTCCGGGTCCGACCGGCGCCTCCATGGCGACGAGCGCGAGAACCTGGAGGAGGTGGTTCTGGACTACGTCGCGCAATGCCCCGACCTGGTCGTAGAAGGCACCCCGGTCCTCCACTCCAAAGTCCTCGGCCATCGTGATCTGGATGGCGGCCACGTGGTCGCGGTTCCACACCGGCTCGAGGAAGGCATTGGCGAAGCGCAGGAGGGTGATGTCCAGCACGGGCTGCTTGCCCAGAAAGTGGTCGATACGCAGGATCTGGTCCTCGTCAAGCACGGCCTTGAGCGCGTGGTTGAGCGTCCGGGCCGAGGCCAGGTCGTGCCCGAATGGCTTCTCGATCATCACTCGGCCGTGGTCCGTGAGGCCCGCGCGACCGAGCGCCGTCACCACCGGAGCGAACAGGGAAGGTGGAATCTCCAGGTAGAACAAGGGCCGGGCGGTGTCCTTTAGCCGAGCAGCTAACCTCTCGTACGTGGCCGGGTCGTCGAAATCTCCGGTCAGGTAGGTGGACCGCCGAGCCAGCCGCAGGAAGGGCTCATCCTCGACCGCTTCCTCGACCATCTCGATGGCTTCTCGCATCGAAGCGACGAAGTGGTCCTGGGACCAGTCATCGCGTCCCACCCCGATGATCGGACCGTCAAGGAGGCCGGCCACCTCCAGGTGATACAGGGAGCCGAAGGTCATCTTGCGCGCCAGGTCGCCGGTGATTCCAAAAATGACCAGGGCGTCCGCCCTCTGCGTCGTGGGCTCAGTCATGTGAGGCCGGTGCCCCACGTCGTGGCGACCGCCTGCCCCGGCTCCAAACGGATCCCCCTGTCGCCGCTCTGGAGCGCGTTGGGAGGACACAGCATAGGGTCCGCTCCCAACTCCCTTCGCCGCTGGCCGGGGGCGACGGGTGTCGCCGGGGTAGACCTCGATGACGTGTAGTCACTCCTCAACGCCGGGCTCCCCTGCCGGCCTGATCTCCTCCTGCGGCTCAGCACCCGTGGCAGTACCGCCAGCGCGGGTCCCCAGATCACGGCACGTCGACCGTGACGCGTTGCGTCTGCTGACGCCCGCTAGCCAGCAGGGGCCGGATCACAAGGCAAACGAGGATGCCGCCGACTAGGAAGACCGACATAGCGATGAGACCGCCGATGTGGAGGTGTCCGTGCGGGAGCGGGTGGGCGCCGACGAAGGCGAAGAGGCGGAGCATCGGCCCACTAGTGGCATCGATGAAACGCACGAATCCGGCCTCGTGCGAGCTTGAGGAGGCTTCGATGACCAGGCCCACTGCCACCACCAGCTCGGCCAAGGCGAGAGCCCCTAGGACCAATCGGATGAAGGGCCCTCCGAGGCGTCGCTGCAGCGACGTCTGCGTCGTAGTCACCGCACGGGTCCCGGTGCTAGCCGCCGTCGCGGCGGCGGTCGCCGTGGGCTCGACGGCCGCCGTGAGGGGCGGGGGGTGGGAGAGGGAAGGACGCTTCATGTTGGGAGACCGGATGGATAGTGTGAGTTCGTCACTACTGTACATGACGCCCTACCCTGGTGGCCATCACGCCAGCCGAGGGGCCGCCCCCACGTGTCGCTCGGCCGACTGTCCAATCGGTCACCCTGCGCATGCCCCGCGTCGAACACGATGCCCTACGTGCGCTCGCGTTCGTCGGCAAACTCAGCATCAATGACCGCATCGTCCGAGCCGTCACCGCCTTCCTCGCGGCCAAAGAGAGCCGCGAGAAGTTCGAAACGCTGATGGGCACCACCCTGGACCGGTATCGGCGCTTCCTCGCGAAGCACGCCCCGGGCGAGGGTCCGGGGTTGGTCCCGCGCCGCCAGCAGGCCAGCGACGCTGGCGGCGAGGAGCTGACCTCTCTGCTCCAACAGGTCCGCTCGCGCGCCATCCTGGACCGACGCGAGGAGTTCGAGGGTCTGCTCCGAACCCTTGTCGCCGGCGCTCAACGCCTGGAGCACACGACTGCGGACCAGAACGGGGCGGGACCCGCCCCAGGAGAGCCCTCATGATGACCACCCTCTGTATCGTGCTCGCCATCTGTGCGGTGGGGGCTCCGGCATCGATTGGACGTGACCTGAGCAGCGCGGGCGCGCCGTGGGACTGGTCCTGACTGCCGAGTTGATCGCCTATGTCGTCGTCTTTCACACCCCGATCGTCCTCATCCTGACGATCGTGGCCCTGATCGGCCTCCTCGTCGTAGTTTAGGTCGGCATCCTGGCGCTGGCCGCGGTCCGCTACCCCCACGCCCCGCCCCGATTGCCCCGCCCTCTCGAGCAGTTGGCTGATGGAATGAACCGCCAGCTCGGCCAGCTGGCCACCCCGATGCGGCGGACCCGACGTCCGTCCCCTGAGCGCCGATCACGTCGGCAGGTCGCGAGGGCAGCCACCCGACCCAATACTCCCGCGGCGGCGCCTTGAGCACCCGCGGCGCCCGCGTTAGCGCCCGCCACCACTGCCCCGGTCAGCCGAAGGCGCTGGTAGGCGACGCTGGGCAGCCGACGCTGACCGTCGCCGGCGTATCCTCGATCATCAGGACGGCGGGCCCTCTCGCTGCAGCATCCAAGGAGGCGATGGCCATGGAACAGACTCCGGACACTCAAACCGACGAGACGGTCGTCGAACAGTCGGCGACCTCGCCGTCGACGGCGCCCGGATTCCCAATCCAGTCCCGCGAGCGGGTCCGCCGCACGCGCACGACGGCACTCAGCCCGGGTTGGCGCTGGACCGAGGCCGTCTGGCTGGCTATCGGAATCGTCGACATCGTCCTGGCGATGGACTTCGTGTTCAAGATCCTGGCCGCCGCCAACACGGGGTTCGTCTCCTTCGTCGCCAAGCTGGCGGGCTCAATCGCGGCCCCATTCCAGGGGATCTTCTCAGAGCAGACCCTGACCAGCGGCCACGTGACGCACTGGGCCGACGTGGTGGCCATCATCGTGTACACGATCGCGGCCTATATTGTGGCTCGCCTGATCATGCTGATCGCCGGCCCACGGTCCCGCACGACAAGGGAGGGCGATGTGGGGAGGTGAGCAATGCTCGCCTTGTTGGCCTTCCTCGTTCTGGTCGCCGTCCGGTTTGGCGTCGGCACCTCGATTCACCTGCTGTGGATCCTCGCTATCATCGCCCTGGTCCTGTGGCCGGTTGGCTTTGCATTCCCTCAACGCGGCGCCCGCTGCTACTACTGGCAATGGGCTGCCCTGCCGCCGTGGGACCGTCCGCTGCTGACGTGCCGCCAAACAGCGGCAGATCTGATGTCGACCACCAAGCCCCTCCGGCCTGCCCACCTGCCCATCTGGAATTTCCCATCTGCACCGTCCCGGCGGTGCCCATCCCGCGAGAGACTGACCGGGCGATGACTGTGCTGTGGCTCGTTCTCCTGCTGGCGACCGTGGTCCATCAGGCCGCGCACAGTGGATGGCTGCGGGCATGCGGCTCCAGGCTCGATTCGAGCTCCCCTGGCCGGGACTCGGGTGAGCATTCGATCCCCGGGTGCTCACTGAGCATCAGCGGATCGCCATGTGGACTGCTGGGTCGCTCGCAGACGCTGTGGTCTGGGTCACCGCGGCGGCTGCGCTCCCGAGCCTGCGGCTGGGTTGTCTTGGGCTTCGCGCGCTGGAACTCGCGGCGCAGTGGCATTGCCCGGGCTCTGATGGGGCACAGGTGCGTCGCTACCGTCACCGAAGGCGCCTCGACGACGGAGCGTCCGTCCCGAGGGCGCGTGGGCTGGTCAGGTCGGCACCGGTGCGCCACACCAGCCCACCGCGATCTCGGCCCCCAGGAGGCCTGTAGCCGGCCCAACTCCAGCGGCCCTTGGGCGCCCCACTCCGTAGCCCCTTGCAGGCCCAGAATCGCACCTGGCCGCTCGCGATATCGAGCTCAGGCCGGCGACAGGAGCCTGTGAGCAGGTGGGCGCCGCGTCGGATGCTGACCCGACGGCGCCGCCGGCGTGGGATCACGGTCGCGGCTGACAAAGTCTATGTCACACAGGATTCGTCGCCCCGGGTCGAGCCCTGTAGATGCGCCCGCATGTGGCGATGCGGCAGACCTGGTCGCGCAGCGCCATCAGCCGTCGCGACGCCCAGGAGCTCGGGTCTCCGCAAAGCCAGTGGTGGCGCAAGCGGATCGAGAAGAGCCTCAGCTTGATGAAGAACCTGGTTGGGGGGCGCAAGCTCCGCAACCAGGGCCTCGCCCGCAACCGGCTCTGGAGGGAGTTCACGGTGGCCGCCGACAGCCGGTCCGGAGGGGCACAGACTGGCGGCCGGCAGATGACGCACTACGACGCGTTCGGCGGCCCCGGGGTGTGGGGCCGAGCGGGCTCGGAAGGATCCCGGGCAAGCCCGTCGGGGCAGTTCCCGCGCGGATCCTCGGTGCCCCGGCGGCGCACACCTCCCATCTGCTGGGCCTTTCTCGCGCTCTTCAACAGCCTGCTAGTCTTCCATCATCGCGGGCGCCATGCACTCGCTGCTCGGCGACCGCATGGAGTGGACACGTCGCTGTCGCATCCTCACCTTTGTGAAGTTCGCCCGTTCGGTCACCGCCCACCGCGACGACGTCGCCGCTTCGCTCCATCAGGACCACTCTACGAACGTGTTTGAGAACCGGGTAGGCTCGGCGCCTTCCCAGATCGGACGGGATCGGGCATCGAGGGGGGATGCGGTCCTCTCCACGTCCTGCTCGCCACCCGACCGACCTGACCGATGCTCAGTGGGCCCTGATCGCGCCATTGCTGCCCCCACCCACGACCGGACCGGCGGGGGCCGGCCCCCAAGCACCCGATGCGGGAGATCATCAAGGCGATCCTGTACCGGGTCCGCACCGGCTGCGCCTGGCGATGGCTGCCCAAGGACCTGGCACCCTGGCCCACAGTCCCCTGTACTTCGCCGCGTGGAACCGGGATGGCACCCTGGACCGCGTCCATGACGCGCTGCGGGCGCGGGTGGGGAGCCGGGTGGGTCGCCAGCCGAGCCCGAGTGCAGGCGTGGTGGACGCCCAACCGCTGCGCGGGGCCGACCCGGTCGGGACCCCCGCGCGCGGGTACGACGCGGGCACGAAAGCCAACGGGCGAGGGCGCCACATCGTCGTCGACAGCATCGCCCTGCTGCTCGTCGTGATGCTCACCGCCGCCAGCCTCCAGGGTAGCGACCGGGGACACGGCATGCTCCGGCGGGTGCACCGCGCGCACGTCGGGGTGCGCCGGGTCGTCGCCGACGACGGGGACACGGGCCAGTTGGTCGCGTGGGCCGCCCGAGCCTGGCGGATGACGCTCGACATCGTGCGCAAGCCGCCGCGGCAGCAGGACTTGGCGGCCATCCTGCGGCCCTGGGTCATGGGACGCACCTTCGCCTCGACGATGCACTGCCAGCGACTCGTCCGCGACTACGAACGCACCATTGCACACCCGGCGGCGATGGTGAAGTGGGCGATGGTCGGCCTGGTGGTGCGGCGGCACGCACCATCTTCCGGGCGCCGAGCGTGGGTAGACCGCCGATGATGACTGGTTCTCAAACGCGTTCTAGTGCTCGCGTCGAATCCGTACACCCTAGGCTGCGCCGCCGGACGCGCCTGGTCCGAGGCTTCCGCTCCTCCATGATCGCCCCCGCCGTGCTCAGACTCGGGGTCTCGGCCCGCCTCGTCCGGGCCGCGCGTGTCCAGGGATCGGTCACAAGCGCCAAGGTCACAGGCGTCGTGGAGCCGCACTAAGTCAGGGGCTCACCGACCTTGCGTGTCGATGTCGCAGCTGGATAGCAAGCGCTACAAAGCCACCGCAGTTATGGATGGGGGTGATTCAGTGAACCACGACTCCCTCAACGAGGAGCAAGTCAATGTGACGCCTCGGTTGGCCGACCTCTCTGTTCGCTTCTGGGTCTTGCTGGTGCTGACGGGCATCGCCGCCGGTGTCGGGGCCATGGTGATGATGGGGATCCTGCGAACTGTCCAACATATCGTCTTGGGGTACCACTCCGGCGAGTATTCCGTCGCCGCCTCGCACCGGAGCGACCTGCGGTTGGTGATGATCCTGGCGGTGGGAGGCCTCGTGACCGGCGTCGGGCTCTGGGTCATGCGGAGCCACGGAGGAACGGGCGGAGAGCCGACCCAAGTCGTCCGGTCCCGTTCTGGGAGACTGTCACTGGTGCGGACGCTGATCAGCGGGGCGCTCTCGGAGGTGACCGTCGCCATGGGTGCTTCACTCGGACGGGAGGCTGCACCGCAGCACACCGGCGCCGCTGTGGGTGACGCCTTCGGCCGCCATTTCGGTCTGCCCCCCGGCCAGCGAACGCTGCTCATCGCCTGTGGGGCCGGGGCCGGTCTGGCCGCCGTCTACAACGTGCCACTGGCCGGCGCCCTGTTCACGCTGGAGATCTACTTGGGCGCGGCCTCCATCTCGGCCGCCCTGCCCGCGGTAGCCTCAGCCTCTATCGCCACTGCGGTCGCGTGGATCACACTCCCCGACCACGCTGTCTACCGGCTTCCGGTCCTGCCGAGCCCGACGCTGTCGCTGGTGATCTTCGCCGTGCTTATGGGGCCGTTGCTCGGGGTGGTGTCTGCAGGCTATGTGAAGACGATCGCCTGGGCCCGCACCCATCAGCCCACTGGGCGCCTCCTGCTGGTCGAACCGCTTCTGGTCTTCACCGTCTTGGGGGTGGTCGCCTATCGGTACCCGTTGTTGCTCGGCAACGGCGTCGACCTAGCCCAGTTTGCCTTTGTCGGAAGCGCGGGACTCTTGACTCTCTTGGTCTTGACCCTCCTCAAGCCGCTGGCTACGGCGGGATGCCTCCGGAGCGGAGCCTACGGCGGTCTCTTCACTCCGACACTCAGCTTCGGCGCGGTGTTCGGGGCATTCGCTGGCCATTTGTGGGGTTTGGCCTGGCCCGGCTCGCCGATGCCCAGCTATGCCGTGGTTGCTGCTGCCGGTATGTTGGCTGCCGCCATCGATGCACCCATAACCGGCGCCGCCTTCCTCATCGAGCTCACCCATTCCACGACCGGAGTGCTAGTTCCGATCCTGATTGCCGTCGTCGGAGCGACGCTGGTGGCCAGGCGCCTCGACCTGAGATCCATCTACACCGCCGGCTCGGAGTCGGCCCTACCGACTGGGTCCGAGCGCAGCCAGAGGGCCCGCGGACCGGGCGACCCGGAGAGCACGTGAGGTCCTCGGCAGCCTCGTGGGGTGATGGCGACGGATGGTGCGCCTCGATCGGTCCTTGTGATGCCCTTGCTGGAGCGCGTCCGAAGTGCAGCAGGCCGCGTGGATAGGGCCGTTGCTTGCACGGTCAGGCTTTCTGAATCCTGTCGACCATCCACCCCCTCTCTCCTTTCAGGTACAAGTGGTTTGTTGCTGACCCCAGCGCGTACCCGTGCAGGAACAGTTCGGCCGCGTAAGCCCGCGCGTAGGGCTGGAGTACCCCTCGACGCGAACCGTCGTGACTCTTCCGGAGATGGCGACAGCTCCATCTCCGGACCCCACGGTCCGGACAAGGAAGCTTCGCCGCACCGTCCGGGTATGCCGAGCGATCCCGGGCCCCCGGCCCCTACCGGAAGGGCGCCCGCGGGCCGCCGACGGCCGGCTTCGCATAATCCAGGACTCGGCACAACCCGGCCAGGCTCATGGTGGTGGTCGTGGGGACCACCCGCGTGGTCGCCCAGCGAAAGGCCTCGGTCAGCAGGGCCGGGTCCGCCGCCGGTGGCGGGCCCCCGGCCAGGATGCGCGCGATCGGCGTCTGCCCGGTCTCCGCATCCACCCGGGCGTTGCACGCTGCCTCCTGCCAGGCCCTCCAGCGGTCGTTGAGCATGGCCAAGTCGTCGATCCCCGCGGCTTCCACCTCCAGGCAGAACCGCTCGCCGATGAAGCGGCCGGGTCGTTCCTGCTTGCCGCGCCCCTGCGGTTGGTACGGGCGGCTGTGCAGCAGCCGGACCCAGCCCCGCGCAGGTGCGGATCAGCGCCCCGGCACGGTAGGGCGCGCCGTTGTCGACTCAGTGCCGATCAGGCGGCCCACGCCGCGTGATCGCGCTGCACAGCACCTGCTGCCCGAGGCGGGTGTTCTCCTCCGTCAGCCAGCCACCGTGCAGCAGCAGCCGACTGTGGTCGTCCCCCACCAGGAAGAGCTTGGCCCGGTGGCTGCTCGCCACGCGGGAAAACCGGTCGAAGGGACCGTGCAGGACATCCCCGATCCAGACCTCGTTGGGCCGGCTGGCCTCGTAGCGGCCGTATACCGGCGTGGCGGCGCCCTGCGCTCCTCGCTGCACCCCCAAGCCGGCGGAAGTGCTCCCGCAGCGTCCCCGCGGCCACCGTCAGCCCGTGCTGGGCGGCCAGGATGTCGGCGATGTGGGCCTTGCTGCGGGCGGGCAGCTCCCGCCGCAGGGCCACCGCTTCGGTGACCAGCTCCGACTGGCGCCGCACCGCGCCCTCGTCGGACCGGCCCTGCGGCCGCAACCCGGCCAACCCCCGCCCCCGGTAGGCACGCACCCAGCGGTCCACCGCGGGCCGGATCACCCGCGCCACGCGGCCGTCCGGGCCCGCTGGCGGGCGCGCCGTGGTCGCCCGCACCACCCGGCCGCGTTCGAGAGCCGTGAGGCCGCATTCCCTCATTCAGAATCTGAGTCTGGCCCGATCGTTCCCGCATCAAGGAATCTAGTTGGAGCCCGGGAGGGGCCGGCCCCCGCCGGGGCCGGGGGGGAGCGGGAGATGCGAAGCGCGGAGCGGTACGAGCGGGCAGCCGACTTGCGGCCGCGGTACGGGGAGACCCGGCGCCCGGCTCGGGGCGACCTGCTGGACGCGTTGTGCCTGGCCACCGGCTCTCACCGGCGGTATGCCCTCAGCCTCCTGCGCGGCCGCCCGCGACGGGCCCGGCAGGCCCCGGGGCACCGCGCGCCCGCCGCTACGGTGTCGAGTTCCGAGCCGAGGTGCGGGTGTGTTGGGAGGCCGCGGACTACCTCCGTGCCGAGCGGCTCCGGCTCTGTCTGCCCGACCTGGCCCAGATCCGGGAGCGCCATGACCAACTCCACGGCACGTCCGAGACCCGGCGGCAGCTGGCGACCGTCAACTTTGCCACCGTGGAACGGACCCTGCACGACCTCCGCCGCGGGCTGGGGGCCGGGCGGATGGCCCAGACCAAGCCCGGCGACCTGCTCCGCCGCCAGATCCCGATCGTGGTGGGCCACTGGAAGGCGCTCGACGTCCCCGGCTACCCCGAGATCGACCTCGTGTCCCCCAGCGGCGAGGTGGCGGCCGGGGACGGGATCTGGCCCCTGTGCGCCACCGACCTCTCGACCGGGTGGACCGAGCGGCTGCCGGTGATGGGCAAGGGGGAGCGCGGCATCGTGACCGCCCTGGAGCAGGTCCGCACGCATCTGCCGGTGCCCCTGCTCGGCCTCGACCCCAACGACGGCAGCGAGTTCCTCAACGGGCATCCGGTCCGGAACTGGCAACGGACCGGGGTGGCCCTGTCCCGCTCCCGGCCCGGGCACAAGAGCGACAACGCCCATGTCGAGCAGAAGAACTGGACGCGGGTCTGGCGTCTGATCGGCTATCAGCGGCTCGACACCCCCGCCCAGCTGGCCTGGCTCGCCGCTCTCTCCAGCGGCCTGCTCCGCCCCTTCACCAACTGCTTCCCGCCCGTGATGAAGCTGGTGCGCAAGGAGACCGCTGGCTCGCGCGGGCGCACGGTCGACGACCGGCCCACCCCCCTGGCCCGCGTCCTCGCCAGCGGGGTCGCAGATCCGGCCACGATCCCGGCCCTGGTCCCGCGCGACACCACCGTCAGCCCGCTCACGCTCACGCGCCGCATCGACCGCCGGCTGGCAGCCATCCCGGCGACCCTGGAGGTCACCCAGAGTGCCTGACCCTGGCCCCACACTCCGCCCGCTGCCCCCTCACCCCGCCGCCCGACCACCTGCTCGACGCACCAGCGGCCCAGAAGGCACGCCAGGCGGGACGCCCCGACTCCCCGCACCTCGGCCGTTCTCCCCGCCCCGCCTGGTTCTCCACCCCCGCCCCCACACCCCCGCCCCATGACGACGACGACCCCACCCCGATTCCTTGATGACGGAACGATCGCCCCAAACCAAGATTCCTGCCTGATTGACTACGGGGGCAACGCTCGCCGCGCGGCCCGCGCCGCGGGGCTCGCGGCCGCCTACGCCGCTCACCCCGAGCGCTTCATCTGCGGGGTTCCCCACCGCCGCGGCTCCCGGGCCCGGCCTGGATCAACGAACCCGCCGACCTGGAGGCTTTGGCCCAATGATTCTCGACTCGACCTGCCTCACAGGGGTTGACACGCACCCGAGCACCGCTTCGGGAGAGGGCAGGCGAACCGCTGACGACAGCCCCGGGACTGGCAGCGGGAGGGTCGGGAGGCGGATCACCCGGGCGTCGCTCGGTCCGGCACCCCTCCATCCCGCCCGCCCCTTGACATGGTCGTGTCCAGCTCCGCCCTCCCGATCACGATCGGCTCCGGCGGGCCCGGATCACGTAGAGACCCAGGGCAACCACGATCCAGGCGCCGAGGGCAGCTGCCAGGGAAGCCGGAGGGGGCAGGCGACCGAGGCTCACGAAGGCCACGAGGGCGAAGGCCACGAGCGCCAGCGCCCCGAGGACGCTCCCCCGGACGTCGGCCACCGCCGCGGCGGTGCCGTCCTCCTTCTCGATCAGGGTCAAGGTGGCGGGCAGGATGGCCGGGAACGCGAGCAAGGCCCCACCGGCCCGGGAACCGGCCGCCTGGCCCACGACCCCGGCCACGACGGAGATGACCGCGCCGAAGGCGAAGCGCACAGCGAGGTCTCGAGGGCGGACCTGGCGCAGCTCGCCCAGGTCGAGCTCGAACAGAGGCTCCGACGAACGGGTCACCGGACCACTGCCCAGTAGGCCCCCGTCGCCACCACCAGCCAGGTGAGCCACATGACGCCTGCCCCTCGCACCGCTCGCCAACGCCGCACGGCGAGGACCGCCACGATGCAGGCGGCCACCATGGCAGCCGCCCCCAATATCATCCCCTCGGCCTCGCCAACCGTCCGGCCGCGGCTATAGACGAGCGCGCTAACGGCGAGGCCGCCCAGCGCCACCGAAGGAGCGGCCCCAAAAAGCCCGGAGAAGCGCTTGGGCTGGACGACCTCGCCCACCACAGCGAAGAGCACGACGAAGAGGCCACCGTTCACGGCCTTCACGGCGAGGACGAGAAGGAGCTGGCTCACGAGGCCATTTTCACCCCTCGTCCCACGCGAGATGCGCCCCGCTCCACAATGGCTGAAAGGAGTGCCTCAACATGGTCTGGTGTGCTGGCAAAGTCAAGCGCGAGCTGGACTGAAGTGGCGGTGCCCCACTGCGGTCAGCTGGAAGACCAGTTGGCTGAAAGCCGGCAAGGCCGCGTCACCACGGCCGCCCGCGTCCGCTCCTTCGACTCGGCGCTATGGCCACGGACAGGGACCTGCTGTCGTCCCCCGTCATGAGCCCGACCCACACTTAGCGCGAGCGGGGCTTGCCTCATCCATAGTAGACACAGAAGGGGGTTGGCCGGTCCGTGGCCGCCGGGCAAAACCGCAAAAGGCCAGGATCAGCTAGGCCGTGGAAACGGAACTGGTGAAGCCGGCGGGACTCGAACCCGCGACCTCTTCCATGCCAAGGAAGGGCGCCGCCTGGCACGACCCTTCAATTCGGGTTCGGTCTGTGGCGACCTGGTGCGCACGTCCATTCCGTAGCCGCTTCAGCGCACGCGGTGCCGCTCCCACCCTACTCGGCAGAGACTCGGTCTGATCAGCGCCATCGTCGGTGGTACCTACCGCGCCACCGCCTGCGCCGCCGTACTCTCCACCCGCTGGCGCACCCGCTCACGAGCCGCGACTCGAGTACGCCGATGGTGAGGGACGGCCAGCGGGATGGCCGAGGAAGCCGAGTACGGATCCCCGGTCCAGCCATACTCTCAGCTATAATCAAGATATGTCCAAGGTGATGGTTTCCCTGCCAGATGAGCTGCTCCACCGCATCGATGAGGCGGCGCGCCAGCGGTCGGTGAGCCGAAGCGCGCTGATCGCAGCCGCCGCCAGGCGGGAGCTCGCCCGCCGCGACCCTGATGCCGTGGCGGCTGCGATCGCACGCTCGGAGAAGCGGTTCCAAGCCGCCGGCGGCTTCGAGGCCGCAGTGCTGGTGCGCGGAGACCGCGACGCCAGCCCCCGATGACGCTACTCGTCGAGACCTCGGTCCTCATCAAGTGGTTCCACAGCGAGGGCGAGGCAGAGGTGGCGGAGGCTCGAGCCATCCGGGACGCCCATCAGCGTGGCGTCCTCAATGCACGGATCATCGACCTCGCCCTGTACGAGGTGGGGAATGTGCTCCTGACCTCGCTGCGGTGGACCGCGTCCGACGTGGCCGACCAGCTCGATGATCTCATCGAGATTTGTGGTGTCCCGCTCGTCATGGCTTCGGGGTGGCTCCGCGAAGCGGCATCCCTTGGGTCCACCCACGGGCTCACCTTCTACGATGCGGCGTGGGCCGCCGCGGCGCAAGCTCTTGGTGTCGCCCTGGTCAGTGCGGACACGAAGCTCCTAGCCGCAGAACTCGCCGAGTCGCCGACGGCGACCACCCAACGGCTGCGCCTGCAGCAGCGCTGACTGAGTCAGGGGCCGCAGGGTAGCTGGAGTCCGCGTGGCGTCCGCTCCCGGCAGCATCAGGGCCGTCCTGCCGACGGTGGTCCCCGGCTGCCCCGTCAAATGTATCGTGACCACTCTGACTCCCAAAGCCCATCTCTGAATTCACTCTGGGGATGAGCGCCCGATGGTGGAGCCGGCGGGAATCGAACCCGCGACCTCTTCCATGCCAAGGAAGCGCGCTCCCGCTGCGCCACGGCCCCATCGGCGGCTCCCGCAAGGTCCGGACCCGTGCCCCCCGGGAGGCGCCAAGCGTAGCAGACGCATCAAGTGGCAGCCACCGTCCAGTGGCGCGGGCGTCAGCTCCCGGTGGCGAACGCCTCCGCGAGGCGGCGGTGAGTCTCGTCCAGATGCTCGGGAACCACCTTGACGTCGGCGACCACCGGCATGAAATTGGTGTCCCCGGCCCAGCGGGGCACGAGATGGACGTGGAGGTGATCGGCGAAGCCTGCCCCGGCCAGGCGCCCCTGGTTCCAGCCCCCATTGAAGCCGTCGCATCGCAGGGTTTGGCTGAGGACCCGGGCGGCGAGCCGCACCTCCGCCGCGACCGCGGCCCAGGCGGCCGGCTCCATCGACCCGAGGTCACCGCCGTGGTCGTAGGCGGCAACCATGAGGTGGCCGGGGTTGTACGGGTAGCGGTTCAGCATGGCGAAGGCACCCGACGCGCGGTGAACCACCAGCCGCTCACGGTCCTCCCCCGCCCCGGCGCCGGGAATGCAGAAGATGCAGGCAGCGGATCCCGGCCCAGCCGCGGCCTCGATGTAGCTCATCCGCCAAGGAGCCCAGAGGTGGTCCATCACGGTCCAGTCTGGCAGGCGAGGAGGTCCCTCGACGCGCCGGCGGCTCGGGACCGGCGGGTCGCCCACCTGACGGGAAGGGGCCGGGGGTCGATTTGACGTTCCGCCAGACCGGCGCGTAAACTGCCGGGGACACATGCCGCCGAGGTGCCGGCAAGGCACGCGGTGGCTGGCCGGCCGCCCGCGGCGGCCACACAGGGGTCTTCTGTCTTCTCATGGGCTCGGTGATCAAGAAGCGTCGCAAGAAGATGCGCAAGCACAAGCACAAGAAGATGCTGAAGAAGACCCGGTGGCAGCGTCGCAGCAGCTAGTCGGCCCGGCGGCCTCGGACAGCTGAGAGCGAGGGCGGCCGCTCGCGCATGGGCGGTCAGGCGACCACCCGCCTATACTCGGGTCTCCACGGGGCGATAGCTCAGCTGGGAGAGCGCTGCCCTCGCACGGCAGAGGTCAGGGGTTCAAGTCCCCTTCGCTCCACCAGGCGCCTCGAGCCCGTCCGCGGGGTCCCCACAGCCGGGGGGCACCGGCCCCGCAGCCCGCCTCGCTCCAAGAGTTCGCCCACCTCCGGGTCGCAGGGGGCGGTCCGCCGACGGAGCGCCCGGCTGCCCTCAGTAGTCCTCGTCGGTGAGATCGGCAAAGTAGGCGCTGGCGGCGTGGTCGAGCAGCTCCCGGGAGAGCTCGGGCTGGATCCCGAAGTAGTTGGCGCCGTGAATCAGGTGGTCGACCAGGTCGCGGGGGTGGCAGCCGTGCAGCGTGCGCCCCTGCTTGCGATAGTGATCCTCGATCAGGTAGGTCACCATCTCATCGTCGTACTCGAGCCGGCGAGTCGCGCACATCCGGCGGAAGATCTCCCGGTACTCCGCCTCGGTAGGGTTGGGCACCTTGACCTTGTAGCGGACCCGACGCAGGAACGCCTCGTCGACGAGTTCGCGCGGCTGGATGTTGGTCGAGAGCATCAGGATCTCGGTGAACGGCACCGCCACCGTGGTTCCCGCCCGGGCGATGTTGAGGAAGTCGTACCCCGCCTCGAGCGGCACGATCAGCCGATTGAGCAGGTCGCGGGGCGAGATCGACTGGCGCCCGAAGTCGTCGATCAGAAAGAGTCCCCCGTTCGCCTTCAGCTGCAGTGGCGCCTCGTAGAAGCGCATCCGGGAGTCGAAGCCCAGCTCCAGCTCCCGGCCGTTGAGCTCGCCCCCGGCGCGCACCACCGGACGGTGGCAGAGCACCCACCGGGTGTCGTGAGCGGGCAGTGCCCATTCCACCGGGTGGTGGTGGACCGGGTCGAAGAGGCGGATCACCTCGCCGTGGACGTAGAGGGCATGGGGCACGAAGATGGGGTCGCCCAGCAGGCCCGCGCAGGCATCCGCGATGGTGGTCTTGCCGTTGCCCGGCGGCCCGTACAGAAAGATCGCCTGGCGGGCGCTGAGGCCGGGACCGAGCCGCTGGTAGACGCTCGGCGCCAGCACTAGGTGCTCCAGCGCCTGGCGCAGCATCGGGTGCGTGATCGTCGGCGTGTACTGGCTCTGGTGGCGCACCACCGCGATGTAGACATCCAGCGGCACCGGCGCCGGGCCAGCGTACTGGCTGAGTTCGAGCACCTCGCGGGCCCGCTCGCGGCCGGCCTCGGTGATGAGGTACTGCAGCCCCTCGGCGAAGGCCTCGTGGTCCCCGACGGCCCCGCGCACCCCGGTGGTGCCGCAGTAGCCCTCGTTGCTGAGGGTCTTCAGGACCTCCCCCGCCATCACCCAGGGCAGGCAGACATGGCGGGCCAGGTCGCGCCCGAGCATGCCGCCATTGAAGTACAGGACCTTGAGCACAAGGTCGGTGACGAAGGAGAAGGGCAGCCCGGTCTCCTGGGCGCTCTGGGGGATCGGCGGGAAGCCGACCTGAGGCTGGGGAACCGACGCCGAGACCGGGATGGCGGACATCTGATGTCGACTTCCAGTGAGGGCGGTCCCGACCGCCCGGCTGCCCTGTCGAGGCTAGAGATACCAACTCCCGGGGCCGTCGCAGCCCACCGCTGCCGGTCGGTTGCCGGGTCGTTGGCGGCACGGGACACCGCCGTCACGCGCCGTCACGCCCCGGCGCTCCGGGGGCGCCCGCGGCCCCGGGCCGCCTGCCTGGGGCCAGCCCCGCGGCGCTCTGCTTCCCCGCCGGGGAGCGCCCGGGGACTTTGGCATACTGCCCCCGGTCCCGCCGGCCGGGCGCGACCCCGGGGCCGCCCGCTCCCTTGGGAGCCGGCGGCCCCGGCCCCCGTGCGGCCGCCGTGCCGACCCCGGAGCCCATGCGCGCGCGAAGCCTCGGCCCCACGACCCCCCGCCCCCGCACCGTACGGGCGGGCCTGCGCCGCCCCCAGCCCCCTCCCACCGGGGGCTTCCTCGCCCGCCACCGGGCCTGGCGGCTGATGGCCTGGCTGGCGGGGATGGCGGTGCTGCTCTTCGTGATCGGGACCGGCGCGACCGCCATCGTCTACGCCTCGTTCCAGGCCGGGCTGCCCTCGGTGGCGGGCCTGCTCCAGATGGGCCCGCCCCGCGACAGCTACCTCTACTCCCAGGACGGCATCCTGCTCGCCGTGCTGCACGAGCCAGGGGTGCACCACATCCACGTCCCCCTCAGCCAGATCAGCCCCTACGTGATCGACGCCACCGTGGCGGTCGAGGACCGCCACTTCTACCAGGGGGGCAGCGCCACCATCGGCGGCACCGACCTCCCCCGGCTGATCGAGGCCGGCCTCCATGACCTGGTCCACCGCCACAGCCTGCAGGGGGCGAGCACCATCCCCGAGCAGCTGGCGAAGATCTCCTTCCTCTCCGACAATCAGTCGCTCGCCTACAAGGTGCGCGAGCTCTTGCTGGGCGCGGAGATCTCCCAGCGGTACACCCGCAACCAGGTGATCCAGATGTACCTCAATCGCATCGACTACGGAAATCAGGCGGTGGGAATCGGCACCGCCGCCGAGCTCTACTTCCACATCCCGTCAAGCCGGCTCGATCTGGCTCAGGCCAGCATGCTCGCGGGGGTGCCCGACGCCCCCACCCTCTTCGACCCCCTCAACTACGTTGGGGTCCGCGGACCCAACTATGCCAAAGAGCGCCAGCAGGTGGTGCTGGAGGCGATGGTGGCCAACCACTACATCTCCCAGGCCGCCGCCAACCGCGCCTATGCCCAGCGCCTCTCCTACTTTCCGTGGGAGGACAGCGAGCCGCAGCGCGCCTCCGACTTCGTCGCCTACGCGGTGAGTCAGCTGCAGCAGCAGTTCGGCGAGTCCTACCTCAATCCCGGGGGCTGGACCATCATCACCTCGCTGGACATGCACGACCAGCTGATGGCCCAGGGGGTGGTGCAGAACCCGGCCACCCGCGCCCAGCTGGCCACCGGCTACAACATCCGTGACGCCGCCTTGGTCTCGCTCGATCCCCGCGACGGTGAGGTGCTGGCGATGGTGGGCACCAGCAACAACAACGGTCCCTGGGGGCAGATCAACATGACCACCACGCCCCGGCGTCCGGGGTCCACGTTCAAGCTCTACACCTACACCGCGGCGATCGCGTCGGGCGAGTTCACCATGACCACCCCGGTGCTGGACGCCCCCATCGACATCAACGGCTACACCCCCCACAACTACGACTTCCTCTACCACGGGCTCTGCCCGGTGCAGAGCTGCGTTGGGAACTCCTTCAACATCCCGGCGGTCAAAGTTGAGATGGCGCTGGGCCTGCCGGTGGTGGCGAGCATGGCGGAGCGGATGGGGGCAACCTCGCTGCTGAGCCCCGGCAACACCTATGGACCGGCCCTCACCCTAGGAGGGCTCAGCCAGGGCCTCACCGAGCTCCAGCTCGCCACCGGCGGTTCGGTGCTCGCCAGTGGCGGGGTGCTGCATCAGCCCACCGCCATCCTGCGGGTGAGCAGCGGCGGCGCGACCCTCTATCAGTACGACCCGGCGCTGAACTCGGCCCAGGTGGTGGCCCCGGCGGTGGCGTACATCATGAACGAGATGCTCTCCAACAACAACAATCGGATCCAGGAGTTCGGCCTCTACAGCCACCTGACCCTGACCGGCCGCAAGGTCGCGGCCAAGACCGGGACCACCGACTTCCAGTACGCCAACGGTGCCTACAGTCCCAACATCGAGGACAACTGGACGGTGGGGTGGACGCCCCAGCTGCTGACCGCGATGTGGGTGGGCAACCCCAACGGAGCGCCACTCTCGGGGGTCGCCTCGGGGATCACCGGCGCCGCCCCGCTCTGGCAGGCCTACATGCAGGCGGCGCTGCAGGGACGGCCGCTGCTCTGGTATCACAAGCCCGCCGACGTGGTCCAGGTCGGCTACGGCTCGTCGGCAGAATACTACCTGCCCAGCACGGTCACCTCCGCGTACTCGGACTATCCCTGTCCCAGCGCGTACCAGAGCGACTGGAACGGGGTCTGCCCGGCCGCCCCCGGCTGAGGCGCGAGCGGGTCAGCTGGCGGCGGCGGCCCGCAGGCGTGGGGTGCGCGGGCGCACGGGTCGCGCCGGCCCCCACAGGCCCTCCAGATCGTAGTAGGCGCGCTCCCCCGGCAGGAACACGTGGGCGATCACGCTGTCGAAGTCGAGGCAGGCCCACGACCCCTCGTCGGTGCCGGTGGCGGACAGCGCCGCGTTGCCCCGATGCCGACCCTGCTCCACCATCGCCTCCGCGATCGCACGCACCTGGCGGTCGGTGTCGCCCTCGCAGATGACGAAGTAATCGGCCAAGGTGGTGCGCTGGCGCACGTCGATGCGCACCACGTCCCGGGCCTTGCGGTCGAGGGCGGCGTCGGCGATGAGGCGGCTCAGCTGGAGTGGGGTCACGGAGCGCGATTATCCCACCCGGCCGCCGCCCTCGCGATCGCGGCGGGCGGTGAGCCCCGCGCGCGTCCTCGGCGAGCGGGCGGGTCCCCGCTCCCGGTAGAGGCCGTGGGCGGCGATGTAGGCGGCGACCGCGGCGGGGAGCACGTCGTCGCAGCGATCCCCCCGGCCCAGCCGGGCGCGCACCCCGGTGGCGCTCACCGCCGGGGTGTCGATCACCACCCGGGTGAGCCCGGTCGGCTCGTCCCGGCCCCGGAGCCAGCCGGGGGCGAGCGGCGGAGCTCCGGGGCGCTCGTAGAGCAGCAGCGGCACCCGCTGCAGCAGCTCGTCGACGTGGTCCCAGGTGGGCAGGCCCCGGGCGGCGTCGGCGCCCAGCCCGAGCCAGAAGTGGACGCCAGGATGGCGCGCCTGGAGCTGCGCGACCGTGTCGCGGGTGAACGAGACCCCCCTGCGCTCGACCTCGCACGCGCTGACGCCGAGGCGGGGCCGATCCGCCACCGCCAGCTGCACCATCTCGAGCCGATCGCCGGCGGGGGCGGCGGGGGCGGGCCGGTGGGGCGGCATGTAGCTGGGAACCAGCCAGGTCGCCTCCGCCGCGACGGCGGCGGACAGCCCCTCGGCGGCGGCCAGGTGGCCGAGATGCACGGGGTCGAAGGTCCCGCCCAGGAGGACGACCGTCTCGGTCATCTCACCCGGCGGGAGCGGCCGGCCCGTCGGGGACGTAGGTGAAGGCGTGCTCGCCGATCAGGACCTGGTCGCCGGCGGCGGCGCCCAGCCGCCGCAACTCGGCCTCCAGGCCGGCACGGCGGAAGCGCTGCTGCAGTCTCAGCGTCCCTTCCGGGTCATCGAGGTCGGTCATCGCGGTCAGGCGCACCAGGGTCGGGTCGCGCACCACGAACCCCTGGGTGGTGCGGAGCACATCCCCCACCGTGCCCCGGGCAGGCGGGCCCTGATACAGCCGGAAGGTCGGGTCCCGGCCGCGAGTTGACTCGCGGCGCAGCTCCCGCCGGCTGCGGGCGCTTGCGGCGGGCCCGAGCAGGGACGGTCCGGTCGTGGCGGCGGGCGCATCCACAGCGCCGGAGACGGCCGCCGCAGCCGCCGCCAGCAGGCGGTCCGCCCCCGCGCCGGTGAGAGCGGAGACCGCATGGGCGAGGTCGGGGTCCACCCGGGCGCGCTCCAGGCTGCGCTGCAGCGAGCGGAGCTGTCGCGGCTCGACCGCATCGACCTTGTTGAGCGCGAGCAGGCGGGGCTTGGCGGCCAGCTCGGGACTGTGCGCGGCCAGCTCGGCAGCCACCGCTCGGATGGACCTGAGCACCACCGGCGCCGGCTGGGTGGCGTCGACCAGATGGACCAGCACCCGGGTGCGCACCAAATGGCGCAGAAAGGCGATCCCCAACCCGGCCCCCAGGTGCGCCCCCTCGATCAGGCCGGGGACGTCGGCCACCACCACCGGACGCCCGTCGGGCGCCTCCGCGACGCCGAGGTTGGGGCTGAGCGTGGTGAAGGGATAGTCGGCGATCCTCGGGTGGGCGCCGGTCCAGGCCGCCAGCAGGGTCGACTTGCCGCTGTTGGGCAGCCCCACCAGCCCGATGTCAGCGATCACCCTCAGCTCCAGGCGCACCGATCGGGCTTCGCCCGGCTCGCCCAGCTCGCGCAGCCGCGGAGCCCGCTGCACGGCGCTGGCGAAGGCGGCATTGCCGCGCCCGCCCCGGCCGCCGCGGGCCACCACCACGGCGGCGCCCGGGTGGGCGAGGTCGCCGAGGCCGGCCCCTGTGACCCCATCGGTGACGACCGTGCCGACCGGCACCGCCAGGCGACGCTCGTCTCCGGCGGCGCCGTGCTTGTGCGCCCCGGCCCCGGGACGGCCATCGCCGGCGTGGACCTGGTGGGCGGTGAGGTAGGCCTGCAGCGAGGTGAGGTGCGGGTCGGCCACCACCAGCACGTCGCCGCCCCGGCCCCCGTCACCCCCGTCGGGTCCGCCCTGGGGAACGAACTTCTCGCGCCGGAAGCTGGCGGCGCCCGAGCCGCCCCGACCGGCCGCCACCGCGACGGTCACGTCGTCGACGAACATCGCCCGCTGTCAGCCGGGGGCGGCCAGGATCGCCGCGCCGGACTCAGGCCGCAGCTGGGACGATCCGGACCCGGGTGCGATCGGCGCCGTGGCGGTCGTACACGACCGCGCCGGCGGCGAGGGCGAACAGGGTGTGATCGCGACCCACCCCGACGTGCTCCCCGGCCAGGATCCGAGTTCCGCGCTGGCGCACCAGCACCGCGCCCGCTCCGATCACCTGGCCCCCGTGAACCTTGACCCCAAGCCGCTGCGATTGGCTGTCGCGGCCGTTGCGGCTGCTGCCGCCCCCTTTCTTATGCGCCATCGCTCGGCGCCTCCGGGGCGGGCCGCCGCCGAGCCGGGGGCGCGGCGGGAGCGGGGACGGCGGTGGGAGCAGGGGCGGCGGTGGGAGCAGGGCCGGCGGCAGCCAAGGACTCGGCCTCGACCGCGGCGGTCGGCCCGACCTCCCTCACCCCGGCGGGCACGGCGGAACGGCGCACCGGCTCGGCCGGCGGCACTCCGGGCCCGTCCACCGAGTCGATCCGCACCTCCGTGAGGGCGGCCCGGAATCCCATCCGACGACGGTAGCGCTTCTTGGGCTTGTACTTGAAGACGATGATCTTCTCGCCGCGCGGGTGCCCCAGCACCGTGGCTCCCACCCGGGCCCCGGCGACGACCGGGGTGCCGACCAGGGCCTCGCCGCCCTCGGGGACGAGCAGCCGCACGTCCTCGAACTGGATTGTGCTGCCCGGCTCGGCGAACATCCGGTCGACCATCAGCCGCTCCCCGGGCTGGACCCGGTACTGGCGACCGCCGGCCTGGATGATGGCGTACATCGCGTCCTTTCGCTCCCGCTGCGCCCGGGTTGGTGCCGGGCGGTGGCGCCGGACCGCGGGTCCGGACACGGGCACGCACGACCACCGCGCGGCCCACCGTGCCCTGGGAAGTGTAGCAGAGATCCAGAGCGGATCCGGGCGCGGCCACGATCCCGCGCCGGCTCAGGAGACCGCAACCGCAGCCAGCGCCGCGAAGTTCTGCAGGGTGGCGACCGCGGTGCCCGACCCGCTGATGAGGCTGGCGCTGCAGGCGTAGCTTCCGGACGGGTCGACCGCCGCCACCTGGACCTGGAACGTCAGGGAGAGCAGCCCCGGCCCCGCCCGGCCCGCCCCGGGGACGTCGTACCCGGTCCAGATCGGCAGCGTGGAACCGACGATCGGCGCGGTCGCTCCGCTGGTGCTGGCGGTGCCGCCGACGGTGCGGGTGCCAAGGTAGGTGAAGCCCTCGGGGAGGGTCAGGCTGAGGACCGTGTTGACGGCGGTCCCGCTGCCGCTGTTGGTGATGATTGCCTGGTAGGTGACGACCGTGCCGGCGGCGGCGAGGGCCGGGGTCGCCCTTAGGCCGAGGCTGAGGCTGGGCGCCGGCTGGACGGCCACCGTGACCGGCCGTCCGTCCTGCTCCGCGCTGGTGGCGGCGGTGAGCACCACCGGGGTCAGCTGGTACCGCCCGGGCGATCCCTGGGCCAAGACCTGGATGGTCACCGAGACGAAGGCGGGCGCGCCGGGACTCGACGGGGGGATCGTCCACGCCCCCCACACCGGGCTGGGCGCTCCGCTCGGGGGGTCAACGTCGGCGGTGCGCACCGACCCTCCGACCTCCGCGATCGAGAGGGTGGAGAGGTAGCGCAGGCTCGCCGGCAGCGCGATCCGCAGGGCCACCCCGCTGGCGGCCTGCTGGGTGTCGTTCGCCAGGGTCACCTGCAGCGAGCCGACCTGTCCTTGGGGGATCGGCGCTGTGGTCGGGTTGCCGCCGCCGTCCACCAAAGAACTCGTGACCGAGAGCGTGACCGCGCCGCTTCCCCCGCACCCCGCCAGCCCCAGCCCGGCGATCAGCACCGCCCCCGCTCCGCCGGCGAGGCGCCGCAGCCGCCTCCCCCCACCGCCCCCGCGGCGGGCCCGCGCAGCCCCGCTCGCCGTCACGCCCGCGCGAGCGGACTCAGCGAAGCCCGAGCCCGCTCCGACTCGCACTCGCGAGCGGCCGGCGGGTCGCGGCGGTCTTGCCCAGGACCAGGTGCCAGTCGGGAGCGGTCGGCAGCGGGTGAGGGTAGCCCACCTCAGTGAGGAGACGCACGGCGAGCTGGCAGTCCAGCCCGATCACGGTGTCCATCCGCCCGGCGACCGCGTCCACCAGGGCGCCGCCGAGCCCCTGGACGGCATAGCCTCCGGCCTTGTCGAGGGGCTCCCCGCCGGCGACGTAGTGATCGAGCTCGCCGTCCTCGAAGTCACGCATTCGCACGGCCGCCCGCGACACCCCCATCCGCTCGGCACCGGTGCGGGTGGCGAGCGTGCAGACCCCGGTGAGGACGGTGTGACGCTGCCCGCGCAGGAGCGTCAGCATCTCGCGCGCCCGCTCGGCTGTCAGGGGCTTGCCCAGCGGGCCGGTCGGGCCCACGACCATCGTATCGGCCGCCACGATGTAGACGTCCTCGCCGCGGAAACCTTCCGCCACCTGCTGCGCCTTCATCCGCGCCACCAGCTGGATCGCGAGTTCGGTGCAGAGCCCGGGCTGGAGCGTCTCGATGGCAGCCGGATCGACGACTCGGAAGCGCAGCCCGAGGCGCTGCAGCAGATGGTGCCGCCGCTCAGAACCGGATGCCAGGACCAGGTCAGCCACCGGGTGCCTCCTCCCACGGTGCGAACCCGGGGCGCGTCCCGCGTCCACGCCTCCTGCCTACTGCCCCGAAGTCTAGCATCAGGGCCACTCGCGGCCGGGAGCAGCGGGCCGCCAGCGGGCGACAAGACGGTGGGCGGCGGCCAAGCCCGCCCCCACCGCGGCCCACAGAGCGACGGCCGCAACCGGGTCGAAGCGGCTGATCGTGGGCGCCATCAGCACCGTGACGATGGCGCTGTGGGCGGCCCAGGACACCGCGCGGGGCCGATCCCCGTGGTCGCGCGCCCCGGCCAGCCCGGGCAGGATGACCGCGATCCCCGCCCCGGCTGCCAGCCGGAGCACGGTGGGACCGGTCCCCGCGTGCGCCAGCAGGGCCGGCCAGCCGGCCGATCCGGACCACACCCCACACCCGAGCAGCCCGATCGCCCAGCTGGCGCGCAGGCCCGGACGAGGGGGTCCGGCGATGCTGTCGGCGATCCACAGCGCCGCCACCGTCAGCGGCACGCCGAGCGACCCCACGGTCGCCGCGGCCACGCCCGGGATCGCCCCCAGGGGGGAGTCGGGCCAGGGCAGCGCCGCCACCGCGAGCCCCGCGAGCGCGATCTCCACCCCCACCATCCGGGCCCGAGCCACTCCCCCGCCCGCCTCGGGCCCGGGCCCGACCGCCCGATGGCCGCTGCCGGCGCGCACCGCTAAGGCAGCCGCCGAGCACGCGACCAAGGTGAGACCTGCGGGATAGACGACGAGCCCGGCGACCAGTCCCAGCAGGGGGAGGAGGGCGCTCACGAACGGGCTCCGGTCCGATCGAGCGGCCTCACCAGTGGACCCCATACACCAGCGGGATCACCAGCGGTCCGAGGGGCCCCGCCCCGAGAGCGGCCGCCGCGACCAGCCAGCGTGATACCCCCGCGAGGCGATGGGCGGAGCTCGACGCCTCCTCACCGCCCTCCGGGGGGGTCCTCAGTCCGCGCAGGGCCCCGCGGACGCCGGCGAGGAGCAGCCCGCCCATGGCGAGCGTCACCAGAGCTGTGGGAGTGAACGCGACCGTCGAGACCGCGGCCAGGATCAGCAGGCGGGCGGGGAAGGCGCCCAGCGGGGGGAGACCGCCGGCCGCGAGCCAGCCGGCGACCCGCACCGCCGCGGGCGCCCGGGCCGTCAGGG
>Ga0307374_10000512_pt1 | contig 74165 bp, 65 predicted proteins | sample OX3MG_FD_202532 | JGI IMG/M metagenome (GOLD analysis project Ga0307374, IMG submission 202532) | Soil microbial communities from Risofladan, Vaasa, Finland - OX-3 | ecosystem: Environmental > Terrestrial > Soil > Coastal area > Acid sulfate soil | place: Finland: Risofladan, Vaasa | collected... | reverse complement strand
TTGCTCGATGGCTACGATGCGGAGCATCGCGGGGGAACGGGCGAAAGCTTTAACTGGGACATTGCGCGCAAGGCGAAGCGGTATGGGGTTGTGATTTTAGCCGGCGGCTTGCGTGCGGAGAATGTCGCTAAGGCGATACGGCAAGGGAAGCCTTTCGCAATTGACGTTTGCAGCGGGGTCGAAACGCGGCCGGGGAAAAAGGACGTGAAAAAAGTGAAGCAATTGATGGCGAGAGTCAAGCGAGCGCGCCGAGGAGACGCATGACCACAAAAATGGAGATCGTGCCCGACGCGCGCGGTCGATTTGGGGCGTACGGCGGACGATATGTTCCCGAGACGCTGATGGCGCCGCTCGAAGAACTGGAGCGGGCGTACAACGAAGCACGCGCGGATGCGAGTTTTCAGAAAGAGCTTGACGATATGCTTCGGGACTTTGCGGGGAGGCCGACTCCGCTGCAATTTGCTTCGCGGCTGACCGAGCATCTGGGTGGGCCGCGTATTTATTTGAAGCGGGAAGACTTGCTACACACGGGGGCGCACAAAATTAACAATTGTCTGGGGCAGGGGTTGCTGGCCGCACGAATGGGGAAACGACGCGTCGTGGCGGAGACAGGCGCTGGGCAGCATGGCGTGGCGACCGCGACAGTAGCCGCCCGGCTTGGCCTCGAATGTACGGTTTACATGGGCACGGAGGACATGGAGCGGCAGAGGTTAAATGTTTTCCGCATGCGGCTTCTGGGTGCCGAAGTGCGTGGCGTCGATGCGGGAAGCAAAACGCTCAAGGATGCAATCAACGAGGCCATGCGCGATTGGGTGACAAACGTGCGCTCAACGCACTACTTGCTGGGATCCGTGCTGGGAGCGCATCCGTATCCAGCGATGGTGAGGGACTTCCAAAGCGTAATCGGAAAAGAGGCTCGTGCGCAGATTTTGCAAGCGGAAAAGCGGCTGCCCGATTGGCTTTTTGCGTGCGTCGGTGGTGGGTCTAACGCGATTGGACTGTTTAATGATTTTCTGGATGACGCGGATGTGAAAATGGTGGGCGTCGAAGCCGGAGGACGCGGAGTGGGAATCGGCGAGCATGCGGCGAGGCTGGCTGCCGCGGAAGGATTTTCAGGAGCGAAGCCCGGCGTGCTCCAAGGGACATACACGTACGTGTTGCAAACACTCGACGGGCAGGTTTCGACAACGCATTCGGTCTCGGCGGGGCTCGATTACCCCGCAGTCGGGCCGGAACATGCGTGGCTCGCGGACCGCGGGCGCGCAGAGTACAAAGCGGTGGGAGACGAGGACGCAATCGAGGCCGTGAAGACCCTCGCGACAATCGAGGGAATTATTCCCGCCCTGGAATCGGCGCACGCACTGGCGGAGTTGATGCACCGCGCTCCGAAGATGAAGGGCGACCAGCTCGTAATTTTGAATGTTTCCGGGCGCGGCGACAAAGATATGGAGATCCTGGCGCGATATGTCTGAGCTGGCAGCGAAAGCAAGTACCACGGTGCAAACGCGTATCGGGAAGCGATTCGAACAGCTGGCACGCTGGGGCGAGCTGGGATTGGTCGCGTATATCACCGCCGGCGATCCGTCGCTTGCCGCGACAGGAGAGATTGTGCTTGCCGCGGTCGAAGCAGGCGCTGACGTGATTGAATTGGGCGTGCCATTCAGCGATCCGGTGGCCGACGGACCGACGATCCAACGCGCCAGTGAGCGCGCATTGCGCGCCGGCACGACGCTGGCACGCGTGGTGGATTTGGTCGCGACGCTTCGAGAAAAGACTGACGTGGCGATCGTGCTCTTCAGCTACTTCAATCCGATTTTGCAGATGGGTTTGGAGGTTTTCGCATCGCGGGCCGCGGCGGCGGGCGCCGACGGTGTACTCGTCACCGACATGACTCCGGAGGAGGCAGGCGAACATTGCGCGGCGATGCGCGCGCACGGGCTAGATACGATATTTCTGGCGGCGCCAACCTCGACCGATGAACGTTTGAAACGGATTGTCAGCGCATCGAGCGGATTTTTATACATGATTTCGCGAACGGGCGTAACGGGCGCGAAGGAGTCTTTGCCCGAGGAATTGCCGGCGATGGTGAGACGGGCGCGCAAATTCACATCGCTGCCGATTGCCGTTGGATTCGGGATATCGTTGCCGACCCAGGTGACCGTGCTCGGAGGAATCGCGGATGCGGTTGTCGTGGGGTCGGCGCTGGTTGCGGAAATAGAAAAGGCTACGACGACGAGTTTGGCGGCGACGGCGGTGGCTGAACGTATTCGACTGCTGAAGAACGCGGCGCGGCATGGAGTTAGCCGGCGGGAAGCAAATTTGTGAGCGGCAGCTTATGAGTGAACTGGCATCATGGCTCCAGTTGTCAGGCAATATGTGGTTTAGGTCATGAGCGATCCCCCGCCGTTTAGCCGCGTTGCAATCATTGGCACTGGATTGATCGGGGCCTCGTTCGCCCTGGCCCTGCAAAAGGCTTATCCCCAAATCTCCATTGTGGTTTACGACAAGCCCGAAATTCTGCGGCGAATCCGCGCAGAAGATTTTGGCTGGGAAATTGGGGAAGGCATTGCCGCCACGGTCCGTGATGCGAACTTAGTTTACCTGGCATTGCCAATTGGGACGGCAATCGAGTTGCTGCCGTCGATTGCCGCCGAATGTGATGCAGAATCGCTGGTGACTGACGCGGGCAGTACAAAGGCGGCGATTTGCCGCGTGGCGGAAGGTGAATTTCGGAACAGCGCGAAGTTTCTGGGAGGGCATCCGATTGCAGGGAAAGAAGTCTCTGGAATCGACAATGCGGACGCAGCGCTCTTCCGCGGTACCCGCTACGTGCTGATCGGCAATCAACGCGAGAACGATACACGCATAACGCGGTTCACTGAATTAGTGCGCGCTATTGGCGCTGAGCCAGTTTGGAGCGACGCGGATACGCACGACTGGGCAGTGGCGGTTGTGTCGCAGATGCCGCAACTACTTGCGGTGGCGCTCGCCCGGGTGATTGCCGACGAGACGGACGAGACGGGCTTGCCCATGTCGCTGGCTGGCAGCGGCCTTTGCGACCTTCTGCGGATTGCGGGAAGTCCATATTCCATGTGGCGCGATATCTGTTTGACGAATGCGGACAACATCGGACGTTCACTGGATCGCGCGTCGCAGGCGATCGACTTTCTTCGCAGCCACCTGACGAGCCGCGAACTTGAACAAGAGTTCCGCGCGGCAAACGAGCTGTACAAACTGCTGCACAACAACCGCCGCAATTTGCAGTAGACTTCCTTCTGACTATTAGAAGTTGTCTGTGTGCATTGCATCGACCGGAGGTGCAATCGAATGGATAAGCGCGTGGCAAACGCAGACGTGGCCATTGAACGCGTGCAGGATGGCGCAACGATTCTGGTCGGTGGATTTGGGATGTGCGGCGTGCCGGAAAACCTGCTGCGAGCGTTGAAAAAGCGCGGAACCAGGAATTTGACGCTGGTTTCGAATAACGCCGGCACGGACAATTTCGGGATCGGATGGCTGCTCGAATCGAAACAAGTGAAGAAGATGATCGCGAGTTACGTGGGAGAAAACAAGCGCTTCGAGCGGCTGGCACTCACCGGGGAAATCGAAGTTGAGTTGAATCCGCAGGGGACGCTTGCGGAGCGGATTCGCGCGGGCGGCGCTGGAATTCCAGCGTTCTTTACGCCGACGGGATATGGCACGCCCGCGGCGGAAGGAAAAGAAACCCGAGAGTTCGACGGAAGAAATTGCGTTATGGTGCCGTGGCTTCGGGGAGACTTTTCGTTTATCAAGGCGTGGAAAGGGGACCGCTGGGGAAATCTGGTTTTCCGGAAGACAGCGCGCAACTTCAATGCGCCCATGGCCGCGGCAGGGAAGTACGTCATTGCAGAAGTCGAAAAACTTGTGGAACTCGGGCAGCTCGGACCGGACTGCGTCCATACACCGGGGATTTTCGTGGATGCGATTTTTCAGGGGGACAGCTATGAACGGCCCATCGAGAAGAGAACGTTGCGTACGAGGTAACAATCGGGAGCGAAGATGGCGAAAGACATGGATAAGCGGGAATTTATAGCGCGTCGCGTCGCAAAAGAATTGCGCGACGGCAATTACGTCAATTTGGGGATCGGCATGCCGACGCTGGTCCCGAGCTTCCTGCCTCCGAATGTGGAAGTCGTGTTGCAATCTGAAAATGGGATGCTGGGCGTGGGACCGTATCCCTACGAGGGCATGGAAGACCCCGACTTGATCAATGCGGGCAAGGAGACGATCACCGAAATTCCAGGCTCCTGCTATTTTTCGAGCGCGGATTCATTTGGCATGATTCGCGGAGGTCGAATTGACGTTACCGTGCTCGGCGCGTTGCAAGTGGACGAAAAGGGAAATCTGGCGAACTGGGCGATTCCCGGCAAGATGTTGAAGGGCATGGGCGGGGCAATGGATCTGGTCGCGGGCGCCAAACGCGTGATTATCGCGATGGAGCATACGAACAGGGATGGCGAGCCAAAAATCATGAAAAAATGCACGCTGCCTTTGACGGGTCTCGCTGTGGTGAAAGTGATCGTGACGGAAATGGCGGTGATCGACGTGACGCCGCAGGGGTTGTTGCTAAAGGAAGTAGCGCCAGGATTGACCGCGGAGGACGTCCAGAAGGCGACGGAAGCGCGGTTGCGGATTGCCCCGGATGTGAAAACGATCGCCGTCTAAATGTGTGCAATGCAGCGAGCGACGCACGCAAGAAGGTGCGCGCGATGCGAAAATGGGATAGCATCAAAAACAGAAGTTGTTCGAGGCCATTATGGATCCGCATTCCGTTGTGGTAGTGAGCCTGCATAGCCCGAAAGAACGGATTTGGGGTGAGCTCGCGGAGATTTCCGTCGCGGGAGTGACCGTTAGGGGCATCGATCTCAATTCCTTCGACGATTTCATCATTCAGGTGATGCACCCGGAAGGCGAACGGATCGGCCTGCCCACGCTTTTCTTTCCCATGCAGCGCATCGAGAGGATCGCTCTCGACGAAGCTCGCGGCTCTATTCCTTCGTTGGCGGAGAAATTTGCGGCGAAGGTGGGCCAGACGCTGGGAGATTACCTCGCGCAATTCGCTTGATCGCCTTTCGGAATCAATTCATGGACAAGCACATTTTTTCAGTGCCGAACCAGCTTACCTTCTTGCGGCTGGGATTTCTGCCGTTCTTTATCATTGCAATCCGATATAGCCGCTACGATTGGGCATTAGCGCTGTTGATTGCAGCGGGACTGAGCGACGGTCTCGATGGTCTGCTGGCGCGGAAAATGAACCAAAAAACGCGGCTCGGATCGTTTCTTGATCCGATTGCGGATAAATTGCTGCTGTCGTCATCCTATTTCATGCTCGCGTTGAAGGGGAAAATCGCGTGGTGGCTGACGATTTTGGTGCTAGGGCGTGATGTGCTGATTTTGACCGCATGCGCCGTGATTCTGCTGGTGGTCGGGCACATGACGTTCCCGCCAAGCATTTTCGGGAAGTTAAATACCACTTTCCAAATTCTTCTTGTGCTTGTTGTGATTCTGGCCGCGCTCGTGGAGAATCCGGCACTGCGAATGGCGCGCGTGCTACTGATCTATCTCGTTGCTGCGTTCACGATCATTTCCGGATTTCACTACAGCGTGACCGTGGCGCGAAAACTGTAGGCTGTATATCCCCCGATGGCGTGTGCTTCCTAGCGGTGCAGGAAAATCTGGCCACCCCTGAAAATCATGAAGCCGAAGCTGACGAGGAGCACGACGGCGGCGGCCCAGCCGAGTGCGTAAGCGCGCTTGCGCTCGGAAGGCGCTGCAGGCGCGCGATCCATCATGAATTTTGCCAAAATGAAACCTGTAATGCCGCCGCCCAAATGCGCCATATTGTCCACGCCAGGAAAGAAAAATCCCCAAAGGACAAGATAAATGATCCAGCGGTAGACCTGCGTGCGAAGCTGCTGCATTCCTGCTCCGCCCCGGCGATACGTTACGGCCAATAAGACGCCGATCAGACCGACAATCGCGCCAGACGCTCCGATACTGAAATGGCCTACACGGCCGCTGAGAAGATAACCGCCAATTCCGCAAACGGTGTACAGAAAAAAGAACCTCGGTGAACCGTACAATTCTTCAATCGCCGGCGCCAAATCGATAAGCACCCACATATTAAAGACGATATGCAGCAGATTCGCATGGAGGAAGCAGGCGGTGACTAAGCGCCAGGGCTGCACGAGATCAATTGGCCAGGGCAGCGATGCCCCCAAGCGAATCAGGATCGGAGAAGCGATCGAGCCGATGCCGAAGAGCGTGCTGAGCATGCCGCCGCCCTGTGGCGCGGTCGGAAAGCCGGAGCGCATGGTGAGAAGCAAACTGATGCCGTAGATCAGGCAGCAGACGCTCAGAATGAAATAGGTGACCGGAGCCGTAGTGGGCATAATCTTACTGAGCGAACGGCTGACGGCGGCGAGCGAAAATGTGAGATTGGCGCCGCATTGATGGCAGCGCGTGGCCGACGAGCCGACGAGCGTGCCGCAGGCGGGACAAAGGCCGGGGCGTCTTTGTTTTTCCTTCGATTGAAACATGGCGGAGAGGCTTGCGCGCAACCGATCAAGTTTCAAACGCCAACGGAGCGGAAGTGGCAAAGGTTTCCTTGCTGCGGCATCGCCGCGTTCCTATAATACCGGAAAAGTTAGAAAGCACACGTGGAGAACGATTCGTGAGATGTGCATAGCTAAAGCACCAGGACAGCAGGCACGGAGAACCGCCGAGGTGCGGCGCGGATCGTGAAGCTAGGGACTCTACATCGACGAATTTCAAGATGTGCCGTTGCATGTGGGCTGGCAATTGTGTGGATGGTCGGCGGGTGTGCTTCACGGCAGCCGGGCGGGCATCCGCCGGCTTCTCCGCCCACACAACCGTCGGGGCCACCGCCGGCGATCGAAAACATGCCCGCAGTTCCGGGGCAATATACAGAGCAGGGAGTGGCGTCGTGGTACGGCGCGCAATTCAACGGGCGGCGCACTTCGGACGGCGAAATCTACAACATGTTTCAATACACGGCGGCGCACCGGACACTTCCGTTTGGCGCCGTGGTGCGCGTGACGAATCTGAGTAACGGCAAAGAAGTGGAAGTCCGAATCAATGATCGCGGGCCGTTTGTCGCAAATCGGATTATTGATCTTTCCTACTCCGCCGCGGTGGCCATTGGAATGATCGGCACCGGGACTGCGCCAGTGCGACTGGATGTCGTCGCGGGACCCAATCCGAACGCGGGATTTTTCGCCGTTCAAGTGGGCGCATTCCAATCGCAGCAGAATGCAGAACGCCTGCGCGAACAGTTCAGTGCCCGCTACTCACCGGTGACGATCGTACCGCTGAACTTGCCAACTGGCGTTTTCTATCGCGTGCGCGTCGGCAGACTGCCCAGCGAAGCTGCCGCGCAGCAATTGGCTGCTGAGGTGCATGCGGAAGGGCAGGCCGTTGCGCTTGTCGTCCGGCTGGATAATTGATTGTTGTTTGTGTGTGGAGTCACCTCCCTATAAGCGACCTCACGGGCATGTGGCCGCCGGACCGGCGGCAAAACATACATGCCGACGATAGCCGACAGATGCTCGATCAACAAAACTTCAGCTTGGTGGCTGCTAGTTTTCGGGTCCAGCAAACAGCAGCAGATTCCCATCCGGATCCTTGACGACCAAATTCTTGGCGCCCCAAGGCTGCTTTTTCAGCGTCTGGTGAAAGGCAACACCAGCGGACTGAAACTCAAGAAACAGCAGCTTGATCTCGTCCGCTGTAGCGACGGTCATAGATACCGACAACAGTTCCTCCCGATCGCGGACCGTCGACTCGATTACTGGTCGCTCGACGCACCTTAGATTGAGACGCGCCGCGTCGCGACCTACCTGTGCATAGTAGGGAGGTTTGCCGTAACTGAATACAAGCGAAAAGCCTAACTTCTCGCGGAAAAATTCGCACGATCTCTTGATATCGGTGACGAACAGTTGCGGCTCTGCACTGACAATCGTCGCTTTGGATGGCGATGATTTCACCTTGGGCGACGTGGTCCAAAGTCCAGTTTTGAGGGCTTGCCAACTATCGAAGCCATGCTGTCTTGCGACCATTTCTTGCGCATCGCTGAGCTTAAAGCTCGCCGCAAGAATCTCGGAGTCGGGCATATTCAGGAAACGAGGCAAATGCCCGCGGATTTGTGCGGCGACGGGATAGCGGTGTTCGCGATGCCACCGCAATATGAGCTTGGCTTGCTTTTTGAGGTTCTCTAGATTGGGCATGTAGGCCTCCACGATGAGATCGTAGGTGGGCATTGCCCTTCGGCGACGTGCCGTTGCATCCTACATGCGCAGATTGCAGTATCTGCGACGGTGTTAGCAGTTGTCAATTGAGAACGACGCTCCTCTACGCGTTGTTGGGCCGCACTTACGCATCTTGCCGTATCACGGGCTCGGAAGGAATCTTCTGAGTTTGTGAGCGCCGCGGGCGGGTAGTGCGCTTCCTGGACGGGCAAACCGCCGGCACTATTTGTGCTGCATGATGTAGACGCCTTCCCAATCCTCGGGAGGTTCTTCCGCGATGTATTCCTCGCAGCGTTGGAGAAAAATGCGCGCGGGGCCGTCGTTGGGCCAGCGCGACAGGGCCTTCTCAAAACAAGTTTTGGCCTCGGGCCACTTGCGCAGCTTGTACGCTTCGTGGCCTTGCGTAAAAATCTCGCATAATGCGCTCAAATCGCCAGCGGATTCGCGACGGCCAAGCAATTCGTAAATCGTCACCGGCAATAACTTTCCTTTGACGCGAATGAGATCGAGCTCGCGAACCAGGAAGCCAATGTCGTGCATGGCGATGTATGTGGACTCGGAAAGAATGATGTGCGTCGTGAATTCCTTGTTGAGACCTTCGAGACGCGACGCGAGATTGACGGAATCGCCCATCGCGGTATAGCCGTAGCGTAGAGCCGAGCCCATATTGCCCACCGAAGCGATACCTGTATTGATGCCGATGCCGATGTCGAGGAGCGGCTGGCCGCGATTTTCCCACTGTTTTCGAAGATCGGCGAGGCGCGCCATCATGTCGAGTGCTGCCTGCGCCGCTAGATCGGCGTGGTTTGCTTGTTCGAAGGGCGCGCCCCAGATGGCCATCACCGCATCGCCAATGTATTTGTCGAGCGTGCCTTGCCGGTCGAAGACGATTTTCGTCATCGCGGTCAGGTATTCGTTCAGTAGAGCCGCGAGATCCTGTGCATCAAGAGCTTCCGAAAGCGTGGTAAAGCCGCGAACGTCGCTAAACATGACGCTAACGGCGGTCTTGCGTGGCTCGACCAGCTTCGGGTCATCTAGCAGGCGGCGAATCACTTCGGGGCTGACGTACTGCTGAAACGCGCCACGGACGCGGCGTTTTTCGTGCTCCTCGATCAGGACGCGATAAAGGGCGACGAGGCTGACGTTGGGGATAAGCGTGAAAAGCGACGGGACAATGAAGTTCAACCACCAGCCGTGAAGAAATGCCCAATACACGAGCGCCGTGAACGGCACGAGCAGAAAAAGTCCGGCGATCAGCCAGCGGGGTTGGACGAGTGCCAGCCAGATCCCGAGCGGAACGCCAAAAAGGAAAATCATGCCGAGGTCAACGAGTACTTGCGTGCCACCATGATGGAGAAAATTCTGATTCAGGATGTTGTCGATGACGTTCGCGTGAATTTCCACGCCGGGAAAATCGAGACCGCCAAATGGCGTGGTGCGCAAATCGCCGATTCCTGTTGCGGAAGCGCCGACAAGAACCAGCTTTCCCTTGAATGTGCCAGGCACGAAATTTTTATTTACGACATCGGCGATGGAAACGTATGGGTACGTATGCGACGGGCCCTGATAATTAATCATGATGCGGCCAATCGGATCGGGATGCACGGTTACGTTCGGACCGAATTCGAGCGCGACGATGCCTCCCTTGCCGTAATCGAGAACAGTCCGCTGGTCGGAGAGATTCAAGAAAAGTCGAATGGCCTGGACGTCGATCGAAGCGTAAAAGTCCCAGTTGGACGGGTCTGGATCCGTTCCGTAAGGTAGTGCGAGGAGGGCGCGGCGAACAACGCCATCGGGATCGGGCGTGACGTTGAAGAAGCCTGCGCCTGCGCGGTCCGAGGCAAGCGCACCCGTAAAAAGATCATCGTTCGCTTCGGCGCCCTTGGGAATCAGGCTGAAATCAGCGTAGTCGCGAATCAGTCGCACGTAGCTGGCAGGGCCTCCAGAGGATTTGAGCGCGCGCACCTGCGGATAGGGGAAAAATGAGACGAGGTCGGCGTAATGCTTTAGGGACTGCTGCGAGACTCCCTGCAAGTCTGCCTCGGTGTACAGAAAATAATTTCCAAGGACGACGCGGCCGAATCGCTGAATCGCGTCAGCGAATTGCTGGTCGTAGTTGTAGCGCTTCTGGAGCGCGGCGACTGCGGAAAGAAGCGCGGGGTCGACGGGCTTGTCTGCTTTTTTCTCCGCGGCGAGTTCTGACTGAAATTTGCGCAACGGTCCGAGCGTTTCGTCGGGTTTGCTGAAGGTGATGTCGAAAGCGACGACGCTTGCGCCATCCTCGCGAAGATTATCGAGCATGCGCGCGAAATTCTGGCGCGGGAATGGCCAGCGTCCGAGAACTTCCTGGGAGCGCTGGTCGATATCGACGATGATGATTCGTGGGTCCGGATGCTGACGCGCCCGGTAGCGGAAACGTGTATCCAGGCTGTTTAATTCCAGCCGCGACACGAAATCGAAAGCGGGCGTCGGGCGTTCGCCAATGAACGTGGTGAAGTAAACGAAAAACGCGAAGAGCGTGATGGCTAGGCTCACCGCTAGCGAGCCTTTGTGTTTCCACCAGGCGGGGAGAAAGTCCAGAAAGCTTCGGGTGTTCCAGTTGGACATGAAATGAAAGCGCGCGTTCGCATCCGACACGCTAGCGAGCGCTGCGATACGCACGTAAACGCAGGTAAGGCTAACAAACACGTCATCGTAGTTCAAGAAACGGAGGCTGCGCGATTTCCTTGCCCGCTGATAGCGCACAGAGATTCGACCGCCGAGGCGAGGCACGATAGAATCTGGCCATGACGCGCGGGTTGTGTGCTGCATTGCTGCTGATTGCTGCGTTACCGATTGTCGCCGCGCCGGGTGCGCAGGCGCCGATGCAATCGTCGCCGGAACAAATTGTGTTACCACCGGAACTGATGGCAGCGGAGCCTGCGACGTTGGCAGTTCTTTCTCTGGATGGGCGCGTCGAAGCGGGAGTCAAATTGGTTTTGTCAAATGGCGAAGTGGTCACGACGGACGAAAGCGGGCGCGCGCATTTTCTGGGGCCGCCGGACGCAGGAATTCTGATCGCGCGGATTCCGGGGACGGAGTTGCGCGCTGCCGCGGACGTGTTGCATCGGGCGGGTGCGGAGAAATTAGAGATCGCCACAGTGCCTGCGATGGTTGCGCTCAAGGATCGCTTCACCATTATTGGTGATGGTTTTCAGGGCGACGCGGATCGGAATCAGGTTGAACTGGACGGGCAGCCCGCATTCGTGCTGGCTGCTTCGCCGATCGAGCTTGTGATTCTCGCGTCGTCAAAGACCGCGCCGGGAAGTGTTCGGCTCGCCGTGAAAACGGGCGCAAACGAAGTGTCGGCGCAAACGACGCTCGTGGATGTGCTGCCCGATACGACTCACGACATCGTGAGGCCGGGGAAGAAAGGAAAGCTGGTTCTGCACGTAAGTGGGACCGCGCAGCCGGTTAACCTGGATGTGCGGAATATGACTCCAGGGATTCTCAGATTCAAACACGGCGAGCGCGAGCATGTGCGGACGCGCGGCGGAGCAGACAATTCCGCGATGATCGAAGTGAAAGGGCTACGCGCGGGAGATTTTTCGTACGTCGTTACGCTTGAGCCGAAACTGGGCGTGGCAGATGTGGAAGCGGCTCGCGATTTTCTGCAAGCGGCGGACAAGCTGGCTAAGGGTGATGTCAAACGACACATCGAGAAGATTTTGACGAAACTGCGCTCTGGGCATACCGATATTCGAGGAGCGCGAAAGGAATTTGCAAAAATAGCCACGGCGAATTCTGCCAGTGATTTGCAGGCTCTGATTCAAGCGGCGGGCAAGGCGCTGAACGGCGAATCGGCAGTCGGCCGCGAAAGAACTAATCCGTAGATGCCGCCTCGAGGGCCTTCACCAGCGGTTCGGGAAGTGCGCCTTGCGCCATTTGTTCCAGATTTCCTTGGGTGCGATCGAGCTTGCGCTCTGCTTCGTCGTAGCACTGCTGCGCGTGCCGCAGATGTCCACCGAGCGTGTCGTAAACTTTGGCGAACGAATCGAGCTGGCTTTGGAGGCCTGCGAGTCCGGCGAGAAGATGCTTGGCGTTTTCGGCCACCTGCATGCCCTTGAGGCCCATCATGATCGCGCTCAGATACGCGTGAAGCGTATTGGGTGAAACAGGCAGGATGCCTTTCCCGCGGCAGTGCTCGTCAAGGCGTCCGAGCTTCGCATCGGACGTCATCAGCAGTTCATAGTAGACGCCTTCGGACGGCACAAACATCAGCGCCACGTCGAGTGTATTTTCGTCCTGGAGAATGTATTTTTCCGCAACGGATTCTGCGTGCTTCCGCACCACTTGAAAAAATTCCTTGCGCGCGTCTTCACCAGAGTCCAACATGCGGCGATAGACTTCCAGAGGAAACTTCGAGTCAATCGAAACTATTTTTCCCCCGGTACGAACAATGGCATCGACGATTGTGCCAGTCGAGAACCGGTATTGCGTTTCATACGCGCTCCGCGGAAGAGCGTCCGCGAGAAGAGTTTCGAGGGCAACTTCGCCGAGCGAGCCTCGCGTCTTTGCGCCGCCCAAAACGCTCTGCAGAGTTTGCGTGGCTTGCGACAGGTCCCGGCCGGCTTGATGAATTTCTCCCAGTTGCTTGCCAACGCGACCAAGCACTTCTTGCGAATTCCGCAATTCTGTCGCGACGGCGTCGTGCGCCTGGGAAACCAATTGCCCTGAATTTGAGAGTCCTTCCTGCACGGAAGACCTAACTTGTCCCAGTTGCTGAAGAACCGTTTGCAGCATTTGCGCCATCTGGGTATTCACGGACTGGGAGTTAGAGAGAAGGGCAGCCTGCATCTCCTGACGGAGAATTTCGAAATCGCTTTTCGAGGAGTCGACGCGCCGCGCGGAAAGCCAAGCCACGCCGATTGCGAGCAAAATCACCAGAACCAACAGCGCTGCGACCAAGACTTGCATTATGCCCACTGATTCTCCGGGCGAAGATATGGCGAAGCTTTTGCTACTTTATCGCAGAACCAGCGCCGGCGAAAGCAATTGGTGGACGAAGGTCAGTTTTAATCCTGCCAGTTTCCGACGCCAACCAGAGCGCGTTTAATCGCGGGCGCGACCCTGTGACACCTGCACCAATGGTTGTGATGCCGGGGCAGTGCCCGAATCGATGGTCTGCGCCCCCCGCCAATTGTCGAGCACGGCGACCTGATGAACGCAGGAAACCGTGCAGTGCGGGGCGCACGATTTTTTCGTGTAGAACTCGCGATGGCGGTGCTCGGTGGAGTACTCGGCGAGCGGGATGCCGGGATAGCCGCGCTGCTGCGAGCAGTAATGGACCAGACCATCCTCGCAAATATAGAGATAGCGCGAGCCGGCACGGCAGCGCCAGTTGTTTTCGCGGCCCGCGGCGATATTGTGCTGAAATGAATTCACGCGTGAGAACGAACGCTTGCCGAGGCGCATGATTTCCTCGAAGATTTCGCGTTCGTGCGGCCCCAGCGGCTGCAGTTGTCCATTGCCGTCGTGAATGATGCCGACCGTCGACGAAAATCCCAGTTCTAGCGCGCGCCGGGCAACAGCGAGCGCGTCATCAGGGTGATGTATGCCGCTGCCCAGCACGGAATTGATGTTGACGTGAAAATCCGCGTGCTCGGCGAGCAGTTCCAGTTTTTGGTCCAGTACCTTCAGGCTTTTCTTCGAGACTTCGTCCGGCTGCGCGTTGTCGATGCTGATTTGCAGGAATTCGAGGCCGGCGGCGTTGAACCGCGCGATGCGATCCGCGACCAGCAAATATCCGTTCGTGATCATTCCAGCGATCATTCCGTGATGGCGGATGCGGCGGATGATGTCGTCGAGTTCGGGATGCAGAAGAGGCTCGCCGCCGCTGATGGTGACGATCGATGTACCGAAGGAGGCGAGGCGGTCGATGCGGCGGAGCATCTCGTCGAGCGGGACTGGCTTCGAGAAATCGTCGTATTCGTTGCAATAGGCGCAGGCCAGATTGCAGCGCCGGATGGGAATGATGTGCGCGAGCAGGGGATGTTTGGTCGAGGCGAGGGCCTTGGCGACCATACGCCAGCTTCGCGCGGAGCGGTGCGCCGCGAGCAGTTTTCGCCGGATTTTCTTGCGCGCGTCCATGGCTAACTCAACTAACTCTCTATGCTACAACAGAGCTACGCTGCAATGGTAAGCTATTGGGCATTGCCGTTTTCAAACGGGGCTGTAGCTCAGACGGATAGAGCAGCAGTTTCCTAAACTGCGTGTCGGGAGTTCGACTCTCCCCAGCCCCACCATTCTTAACTCCAGACGCAGTGCGGCGAGCTTAACGGGCCGACAACGATAGACAAAGGTGGCAATTCACCGGACAATCGCCGGATGAAGAACTGGTTCAAATCCCTGAAAGACTGGCTGAAGGCCCTTTCTTCAGAAACGCTTGTTAGCGCGTGTTGGATAATATCGGGCTGCAGCACTCTTTCCACATTTTTCGTGCATCGGTGGTCAGGATATCCGCGTCTGGTATTGGCGATCTCCGCGATCCTTGGTTTTGCATAGGCGATTGGGGAATTAGAGCAGAACGCAAGGATCACCTCAGACAACGGACGATACATCCTGGAGCCAGTTTCGACCGATGCCCGTGTCGGTGATTTCAAAGCGATTTGCTTAGAATTCCATCTGATGATTGAGAATGTTGGGCAGAGGCACTCTACGGTGAATAGTTTCGAAGTGGAGATCATGGAACTAGGGAAATCTTTCTGCGATCTGAAACCAATCGAGGGCCGGCAATACGTCCAAGGCCGGCATTGCGTATAAGGGCTGAGTCCCGATCGTGTCCTCAGCAAGACGGGCATGATTAAGATTGCGCCTGAGAATGCGACGGATCACGGCACTCTGCTCTTTATCGTTCCCGGGTGAACCTTGAAATGTTTGCTAACCGTGGCTTGCACACGAGCCCGGAAGGACATAAGTTCCCGCCGCTTCATTGCCGCCTCACATTGACCGATACAAACAAGTTCTCGGCGACCGCGGAGTTTGAATTGGATGAGGTATAAGGTCGTATCCGAGTCAGCCGGGGAATTCTTGGATTTACGAAACTTTCTGCTGTTCGGCGGCCAGATAATCGGCGTAGGGGCCGTTGAAGTCCTCGATGTGGCCGGCTTCGATGTGCCAGATGCGCGTGGCGACTTCGTCGATCACGTCGTGGTCGTGCGTGACGAGAAGCACAGTGCCGTCATAGCGCTGCAAGGCGATGTTGAGGGCGTTGATGGATTCGAGGTCGAGGTGGTTGGTCGGCTCGTCGAGGACCAGAAAATTCGGCTTTTGCAGCATCAGGCGGCAGAAAATCACGCGCGCCGCTTCGCCGCCGGAAAGCGCACGCGTGGGCTTCAACGCGTCGTCGCCGCTGAAAAGCATCTGGCCCAGGAGGCCGCGCAATTCCTCCTGCGAGGCTTGCGGCCTGAATTGATGCAACCACTCGATGACAGTGGTTCCCTTGGTGATGGAATCGGTGTGATCCTGCGCGAAGTAGCCGACGTCCACCGCGTGTCCCCACTTCACGGTGCCATGATCGATGGGGAATTTGCGGTCCTCGTCGCTGATGCTCCCCGACGCGCAGCGTATCAGCGATTTCAGCAAAGTGGTTTTGCCCGCGCCGTTGCGGCCCGTTAGCGCGATTTTTTCTCCGCGCGCCACATTTGCCGAGAATCCCTGAATCACTCGCTGGCCGTCATACGCTTTCGCGAGGCCTTTGAATTCGAGCGGATGGCGTCCCGAAGGGAGATTCATGTCGAAACGAATGTAGGGCCGGGCGATGTTGGACCGCGCCAGCTCCGAAGTCTGTATGCGCTCGACTTCCTTTTTGCGTGACATTACCTGCGACGAACGCGTGCCGGCCGAGAAACGCGCGATAAATTCATTCAGTTGCGCGATTTTCTTTTCGCGCTGGGCGTTTTCGGATTCGATGCGTGAACGAATCTGCGTCTTGGCAAGGACCATGTCGTCGTATCCGCCCGTGTACATGATGATGGTTTGGTAGTCGATGTCCGCCGTGTGCGTGCTGACGCTGTTGAGAAAATGTCGGTCGTGAGAAATCACGATCACCACGCCTTCGTAGTCGGCAAGATAATCCTGGAGCCAGTGAACGGAATCGAGGTCGAGGTGGTTTGTAGGTTCGTCGAGCAGCAGCGCAGGAGGACTGCCGAACAGGGCTTGCGCCAGCAAGACGCGAACTTTTTGTCCGCCCTGCAATTCGCCCATCGTGCGCTCGTGCAGAGATGAGTCGACTCCGAGGCCGTCGAGCAATATGGCCGCGTCGGCTTCGGCCGTGTAGCCGCCCTCTTCGCCGACGATGCCTTCGAGCTCGCCGAGGCGCATGCCGTCTTTGTCCGTCATCGACTCGTGCGGCTTGGCGTAGAGCGCGTCGCGTTCTTCAAGCGCCTTCCATAGAGCGGCATTGCCCATGATTACCGTGTCGATGACGCGGAACTTGTCGAACGCAAACTGGTCCTGGCGCAGGACGCCGAGTTTTTTTGGCCGGCCAATCGTGCCCTTGGAAGGCTCGATTTCGCCGGTCAAGATCTTCATAAACGTCGACTTGCCCGCGCCATTCGGCCCCGTGATGGCGTAGCGCCGCCCCGCGCCGAACGTGCAGGACACGTCGTCGAACAGAACTCTGGCGCCGAAGCGCATGGAGATGTTGTTAACGGTGAGCAAAACACTTAATTGTAACAAATAATTGCCGCGCGTGCTTGCCAGTTCGCGAGGCAATTCCACATAGCGCCGTTCGACATGCGCCTTCCGCAGCGGATTGCTATACTTTCGGCGTTGCGGCGCGGCTTTTTCCCTACAGCGTCACTATCGGCGTCGCGCAGATTGGTTTGGTCACTGATGGAAATTGTGGCACTGGCCGGCGGAGTTGGCGCGTCGAAGCTGCTGCTGGGCATGAAGGGCGTGATGCACGCTCGCGAGTTGACGATCATCGCTAACACCGGCGACGACATTGTGCTGCATGGCCTGACGATCTCGCCAGATTGCGACATCGTGACGTACACACTCGCTGGGCTGGTGAATCCAGAGACTGGCTGGGGCTTTTCGAACGAGACATTCCACGCCCTGGAACAACTAACTGTTTATGGCGGTGCGAATTGGTTTCATCTGGGCGATCGCGACCTCGCAACGCATATCCACCGTACGGCGATGATTCGCTCGGGCGCGTCGCTTTCGGATGCGGCAGAGTCAATTCGCGTGGCGCTTGGTGTTCAAGCAAGAATTTTGCCGATGAGCGACCAGCCAGTGCCGACCATGATCGACACGGATCATGGTCGCATCAATTTTCAGGAATATTTGGTGCAACGGCGCGCGGAGCCGGTGGTTCGCCGAATTTCATTCGAAGGAGTCGAACGCGCGCGCCCCGCCCCCGGAGTGCTCGAATCGCTGGAACATGCCGCTGGCATCGTGATCTGTCCAAGCAATCCGTTGATTAGCGTTGGCCCGATACTCGCGGTTCCTGGGATTCGCGAGACGCTTCGCAAGCGGCGGAAAGACGTTGTAGCGATCTGCCCAATCGTTGGCGGGAAATCGCTGAAGGGTCCGTCGGATCGCATGCTCGCGCAACTTGGCTTCGACGTATCCGCGAGCGGCGTGGCACGAATGTACCAGGACATTTGCGCCACATTTGTGATTGATCCTGTCGATGCCGGCGAAAGGGAGGTGATTGAATCCCTGGATATGAAAGCGATTATCCGGAAGACGGTCATGGAAACACTCGCGGATAAGGAACAGCTCGCGCGAAAGGTAGTCGATTTATTCGCGATCGGAGCGGAGAGTGGAAAATGAATTCCCGGTGCGCCTGCCAAAACGGAAGTACGGTATGAAGGCGATTCTGATTCCAGTGAAGAAATTCGGCGAGGCAAAGAAACGCCTGGCACCACACTTTTCTTCTGATGAACGCGCGGCGCTGGCGCAGGCTATGTGCGAGGATTTTTTCGAAGTTGTCGCTACCGTGCGCGGCGTGGAACGCGTGTTCGTCGTCAGCAACGAACCCGGCGTTCTTTTGCGAGCGCAACAATGGGGCTGGGAGACGATTCGCGAATCGCGTCAAATTTCGGAGAGTGATTCCGTCGACGCGGCTTCGCAATATTGCGCCGCGCAAGGCGTCAAGGCACTTCTGCGCCTTCCGATCGACCTTCCTTTAGTGCAGCCAGGAGACATCGAAGCCATTTTTGAGAAACTTGGTTCCGCGCCTGCTGCTGTTCTGGTCCCTTCAAGCGATGGCAGGGGTACAAATGCGCTGCTGCGTACTCCGCCCAGTCTTTTCCCGTCCCACTTCGGGCCGAATAGCTTCGCGCTTCACTTGGCGGAGGCAGAACGGTGCGGCGCGAGCGCTTGCGTGCTCCGAAATGAGCGGCTTGAATTGGATATTGATGAACTCGAAGACCTTCGCAGTGTATCCATGCATCTTAAAAGCAGTTCCGCGACCGCACGCTGGTTGATGGAGCGCGGACTGGGAAAGTCGGGAACCCGCGCTGCTGCGGCCGATATCAGCGAGGATTGGGAAGCGGAAGGCCCGTAAAGCGCAGGCCAGTGCGGTGGACTTTGTACTTGCTGTTGATGGAAAGAATAAGGGCGGTCATCTGCTCAACGATGCGAGCGTTTTCAAGTCGCCCTCCGTTGACGGCTCGGAGTCCAGGGATTTTTTCGACGAGTTCCGTTGTTACCTGCCGCGCCTTTTCATCGTCGGCGCACACAATCACGTCGGAATCGACGGGCGCATCACCGTTCAGCAGCCCCGCCGAGACATTCTGGAAAGCCGCTGCCACGCTGACGCCTTCCGGAACCATCTCCGCGGCTTGTTGCGCTGCCGAACCTTGCCAGACTCCCAGCGTGCGAGTAGGAAGGCCGCCGACGGTGGCTGCCAGCGGCACTGTTGTATCAATCAAAATCGTGCCGGTTTGAAACGAGGGACGCAGTTTCTTAAGGAGTGTTGCGTGGCCGGAGAACGGCACCGTGAGGACAACGATGCTGGTGTTCGCCACAGCCTCAGCATTGTCCGCGCCCTCGATATGGCCCGTCGTGCCGATAAGCGCGGCAATCTGAGCGGCGCCCTCACGAGCCTTCTGTGCGTCGCGGGAACCGATGATGACCGATTCGCCCGCGCGCGCCCAGCGAAGGGCCAAGCCCATCCCTTCCGCTCCCGTGCCTCCGACAATCGCAATCGTATGTTGCATAGCAATCAAACTGATGGAGATTTAAAAATCGGCCGACAGACACAAACAACAGAACCACCGCGCATCATACACGAACTGCACGCTCGGCCGAGCCCACTGTTTCCGCGCGCATAAGTCAGAGCATGCCTTTTATTCGATGATTTATCGAAGGTGACTTACCGAAACAGATCCAGCCTTGCGGGACGGATTAAATCGCGCCCGTTTCGTTGACCTCGTGCCCGTGCAAGACCTCGGATGATCGCAACGGGAATCCCCTTGGACTTCCCCATAACAAGCTCCGCGGCAGACGCAAGTTCATCAGCCGATGCAATGATCGTCGTTTGGAGAGCTTTTCCGTTCGCGTCGCGCATGCCGCGGTAATCCGTTAGCGCATTGATTCCCGCGACACCCAGGGCCACATTTACAAGGCCTTCGCGCCACGGCCGTCCAAATGTGTCGGAGATCAGGACAGCAATGGGAACCCCAAATTTTCTGGCGAGGCCCACTTGTAAACGCCGCGCCGAGAGGTCCGGATCTTCGGGAAGCAGTACTGCCGTGCCGCTTTCCGTGTTGGAAGTATCCACGCCGGCATTTGCGCAAATGAACCCGCAACGCGTCTCCGCGATAATCACGCCCTTTTCCATACGCACAATGCGTTTTGATTCGCGCAGCACCAGTTCGATCACGCGTGCGTCCTTGTTATATTTCGATGCCCAGCGGACAGCGCGTTTCGAGGGTTCGACCGAACTGAGCTGCACGATTTTTCCCTCCGACTTGGAAACAATTTTCTGCGCGACAACAAAAAGGTTCCCGGCCTGGACGGACAAATTCCGTTTTTTTGCGGCCTTGACGATCAGTTCGGTTAGGTCATCACCCGGCGCAATTTCAGGAAGGCCCATGAGCGGGATAATTTCGATCGACGGAAACGCTCGTGATTTTCTGCCGGAGCTTTGCTTTGAAGTTTCTGGCTTCATTCGTTTTTTCGATTTTCCAGCGCAGTAAGACGAAGAGAAAGTATAGCAGTGTCGAAGCAGATGCCGGATCTGCGGATCCAAATTACCGAGGAGCGCCCGGACCGCTGCCATGCTTCGGCTCTGGCGGCTCCGGCGCACGCTTTCTTTAAGGACCAATTCGAAGAAGCTTATTTTGAGTTTTCAACCTGCAAATTATTTGTCACGGAAAATACATTCGGCACGCTATTGGCCTGAAGACCAGCGACATTTTTGTCCATTTGGCTGGATACGAAGCCCTCCAGCGTTACGTGTCCATTCTTGACGATGATGTGGATGGATTGAAGATTTCCCACGCCATATCTTTGGAGTGAAGGCTGCGAATAAATTTTTCGGTACTCCGCAAACCGGATTTGGTTGTCCATGGGGCTGTTCGGCAGCACTTCGACCTGGTTGATCACCTTTTCTACGCCCTCGATGTGTTTTATTGCCGCCTCAGCATCGGACTTGAGTGAAGGATTAACGACTTGTCCCTTAAGCGTCACCGTGTACCCGTTAACGGAATATTCGAGATTATCGAAAACCGTGTACCACGGCAGCAGCATTAGTTGGTGGCGAACTTCCTGCTGGAGCCAGGCTGTATATCGCTGGCTGCCTTTTTCGGGGGGATTCTGGTGTTGTTTCGCTTGAGCTAAACCGGCAGCGAATGGCGGCAGAACCAAGATGCTGAGCAGCATTATCTTCGCGAACCGTATCATGAGTCTTCTCCTCGTAGGTATCGCTGCATGATTATTCCCATATGGCAATGGCCCAAATCCAATGACAAACCTATTGCTGGTGGCCGCGAATATCAATCCAGAAGGAGAGGTATTTGAGGATGGGGAAACGCCTTAGCCAGCCGCAAGGGGCACGGTTACCTAATCATCGGGTCACGCTCGAACGCGGTGCCAACTCCGTAAATTGTTGGATCTGCACGACTGCCTGGCCCAACGTCGTAATGATCAAGTCCGAATCTGTGATTCTAAGAAGAGTTTTCATGGTGTCCACGTCCCCGTCGTAGCTCCACAGCGCGATGGCCACTCGGGACTTCGGGAACCGGCCCCGCACCCTCTTGTAAAGTCGCCGGATGGAAGAAATTCCAAGGGGAGGAAGCGCCGATATGTATAGAATGCCGCACTCTTGGTCCGCAACCTCATCGAGCATATCCGTGTTTGATCCAAGGGACACGGCATGGGCATCGTATCCAGCTTGAACAAGGAGGTGGGCGAGCATTATTCCGGCGACTTCATCACCTTCATCCCGGGTCGCCAAGCAGCAAACGCCGATTGAGGGGGCACTAGCCGATCGATCCGATAGTATTTGCTCTGCTGAGCTCACTTGTTGGGGAGCGTCCGTCTGGCCGCCTTCTTTCGTGTAGCGAACAGCAAGGTCTTCGACGATCGCTTTTAACTCGTGGAAAAGATATCCGCTTTGATCCCCGCCGAACGCCGGGTCATGCTTGTTTCTTTCAGCAAGAACCAAAACAGGTATGAAGACGGAATCGTATAGATCACGCAAAGACTTTTCATGCAAGCATTGCTCAATGACGCGCTGTGCCTCCTCCTTGTCCAGGGCGTTCAGACTTTGATAGAGCTGCACTTCGGTCGCCAACACGCTCTTATCCCCTAGGAGAACGCTCAGAAACTCTAGTTGTGGGATATAGCGTCCCATGACAACCAGGCAGACAGTTAACGGGGTTGAGAGCAACAGACCCACCGGACCCCACAAAGCAGCCCAAAAAATAGCAGCGACAAGAATTGCTAATGAAGAAATCCCAGTGTGCGCCGCATAAAGCAAGGGCTCCACAACGTAGCCAACAAGTGCCTCCAATGTTGCGAATAGGCCAAGTGTGAGAAGCGGGCGCGCCCATCCGTCGAAGATGGCAAACGACAGAATCACCGGCAGCGCCGCGCCCACCAAGGTCCCAACATAAGGAATGAATCGAAGAACCCCGGCGAGAACACCCCAGAGCAAGGCATTCGGGAGTCCGATGAAATAAAGCGCAAATCCAATCGTCACTCCAAAGCACAGATTTACCAATGACTGCAACCACAGGTAGCGCACCACGCGATTTGCGGCTTCACCGAAAGCCTGCCTCGTGACGTGAATGCGGTTCAAGCCGGCCAGTGTGAAGAGCCGGTCTCGCAAGTCTTCGCGCCTTAGGAGCATGAAAGCAGTGAAGACGATGACGATGCCAATTGTTGCCAAAGGGCCGAGCACTGGACCCAAAAGGGATCTGAGTGAGTCGAGGGAACCACCTTTGTTGGCTACAACTTCGACGGGAACCGGGTTCTGAGTTGTTGTTTTTGTCGGCAAGGCGGCGCGCTGATGTGCCGTCCCGGGGGCCGAGCGCGATTGCAGGGCTGGCGAAGGCGATTCAATCGTTTTCGAGAGCTCAGCGCCCAGTTGATTGACAGTTGTTGCGGCTCTTCCTAAGCCGCCATTCCTCATCCCCCGAATTGTTTCAATCTTTTTTGTTATCGTATCGCTGTAGTCCGGGATCTCCCCGGCGAGATGGATTGCCTGTTTGCCTACTATCCAGCCCAAAGCAACCAACACCAGTATCGTAGTCAGCACAACGACGACCACCGGCCCCGTACGGCCAAGGTGCCATCGCTCCAGCAGTTTCACCGCCGGTGCAAGTAGAAACGCCAGCAAAATCGCCAAAGATACTGGAACAAGAACGGCGCGAGCGAAATAAAGAGCCGCAACACAAATGACCGCAGTGACGATCGGCGGGAACGGCGCACGCTGCTCTTGAGAACCGGAACTGGAGGAATTCATAGGGTGCTCAGCCAACGCTATTTAGATTGAGGGGCTCGGCATTAAGTGACTCCAGCAATTTTCGGCGGGGCAGGCTACCCGAATTTCCGATTTTTGATACAGCGTTCACTCGATTGCCGTCGCGGGACGTACCGTTCTAGCCTCAAAAATGCGACTTAGCCCAGATCAAACTCCTCTGCGTCGGAATCGAGACGAATCCCAAATTCGGAGGTTGCAACGAAGCAAAACACCCTAAAAGAACTATCGTTGACGAATTGAGAGATCTATACGATGGAGAACAACAGCTCATCAAGGCGCTCCCCAAAATGGCCAAGGGCTCCAATTCAAGCGAGCTTCGCAGTGCTTTCGAGCAACATTTGAAGCAAACCAGGAACCATGCCATGCGTCTGGAGCAGATTCTCGAAGGGCTCGGGGAAATCACGAAGGGCAAGAAATGCAAAGGTCTGCGTGGCATTGTTGCCGAAGGCGACGAGATCATGCGCGCGGACTATGAGCAAGATTTGAAAGATGCGGCCCTGATCTCCGCCGCGCAAAGAGTTGAACATTACCAGATTGCCGCCTATGGAACTGTCGATGCGTTTGCTGAATTGCTGGGCGAAAGCCAAGCCTCTTCTTTGCTTCAACAAACGCTAAGTGAGGAAAAGGGAACAGACGAAAAACTCACGGAGCTCTCCCGGAAGATTCACTCGCTAGCGCTTAGGACTGGCTTCCGCATAGTCGATAAAGAACAACACAAAGCCGCGAAGGCCGGCGGCGCCGACTGATCACCGAGCCGTTGAGAGAATGGAAACCTAGTTGTGGAGAGCGGCCTCGTTTTAGGAGGTGTAACGCCGATGCTCTTGCTCATCCTAGCGATCGTTTTGTTACTCATGCTGTTTGGCACCCTCCCTACTTGGCCGCATAGCAGATCGTGGGGTTATTACCCAAGCGGGGGAATCGGCATCCTTCTCATCGTTCTGGTGACTTTGTTCCTCTTCGGGTGGTTATAAACGTACATCAAGATCTAAGAGTACTGGCCTCGTTTGCGTCGCGCCGCACAGAGCTAGGGTTGAGCAGAGCGAGGCGGATGCGGTCGGCGGGGCCCTTTGGTCTATAGGGTCTTGTCTGCGCCGATATCAATATTCCTCCGTATTGTCGAATTTGGCTCGATGTCCTAGCTTTGGTTCGTTACGTAACCACCGCCGCAGGACGGACTTGGAAGTGCGGTGGCCGCGTCCAGTAGGAGGGGACCTTGACTATGGCGGGGAAAAACCCGGGACTGTTTGGCATTTATCTGAACCTTACAGGCTTGCAAAAATGTGTGGAGTGCCTGACGGCTATCGGTGTTAGGTCGAATGACGTCGCAGTACTTTTGCCCCACTCCGCAGCGCGAAATAACAGTCAGGTTCGGCACGACTTCGCGGGAGCTACGCCCAGCTTCCTGGGCTCAACAACGCGTATCAGCGTTTCGGTCTCCGGTGTGCTGATCGACACCCTGATAAATCTTGGGATGCCAGTATACGACGCGGAGCGGTATGAAAACCGCGTCCGGAACGGCGGCGTTCTCATATCCGTGCGGTGCGCCCCCCCCTTGTGGATGGAGCGAGTGCGGGAAATTCTCAAACAAACAGGAGCGGAAGACATTTCGCTGAGCCGCGACGCCCGCGCGCACATGCGCTCCGCGCGCGTCGAACCCTATTTGTCGTACGCACCACCCCGAACATCAGGCGGCGATGGGGCGCTTCTACTTCAGCGAAGCTCTGGCTTACAGCCGTCGACACAAGGTGATTAGCGCAAAGTAATTGGACAACATGAAGGGTGCTGCGGACCTGCGGTTTCTCTTTGCGGGTGCCACTCGTGAGGACCCAGCGAGGATTAAAAATGGAAGCGTCGCATAAAAGCTCGCGCGGTGGTTGCCCGAGATGCCATTGCAAGAGCGTGCGCCGCTCGCATCGAGTTGGGTTTATCGAGCGAATTGTTCTGAACGCGTTTTCGGTGCGACCCTATAGGTGCGCCGACTGTGATAAACGCTTCTATCGCCACGATGGAGTTTTCCTAAGGCACCTTAGCGGGCAGCTCGCCGTAAGGCGCTGATCTTTCTTTCTGGGTTTCCTCATTTCTGGGTTTCCTCATTTTTGGATTTTGCCCTGCGAATGCATCGATCGGCCCGTCTAATGCTTGCGGTCTACTTCTTCGCGAACACCCGCCCGATCTCCACTTTGAATAAGGGTTTCTCTCGTGTGCCGGTTATTTTTATCGGCAACACCGTGCCTGCATCTTTCGAGCTGAATAGAGGATCCAGCATCTTGAGGAATAATGATTTTACTCCCTTAGTAGTCTGGGAAAGCTTGGCCTGAAGACGCAAGGACCCGCGGAAATTCAGGTCCCCCGCATTCAGGCCGTATGTGCCATCCAGCAGAACTTTAGCCCCTGAAACTCCGAACGTCAGCTTCGAAAATTTCGCGACTCCATTTCTCAAAGTGAAATTTCCCTGAAGACTCGATATAGCAGTTTCATCGTCGGTCACGTTAGGCTTACCTCGGCCCCGCCGGCTTAAGGCATTAATTTTCTGCTGAACGGTATTCTTGGTGAAGCGAACGGAAGCCAAACCGAATCTGCCGTTCAATCGAAGCCGATTGGTGATGTCCTGCTCGTCCGCTTTGTGCGAGGGCAGCGCAAATTTTGTGTGCAGACTCACGTTTCCGGTCATTATCGGCTTTTCCGATTTGACCACCAGACGCAACAAGTCTTCAATTCGCGCGTTCTCCGCGGTGACGTCCAGCACAATCATGCGTCCCGGATCTCCCGGCATCTTCGCCACTTGACCCCTGCATAAGAGCGAGGAGTTCAGCAATTGCACGTCGACGTAATTCAGAATCGTGTTTCCGTTCACTCCGTCCACGATGGCGTTGAATTCCGTGTTCAACGGGACGCTGTGCTTGGTAAGCGTAAGTGCGAAGTCCGGCGTCTGTGTTTTTCCCTGAACCTGAATGTAATCGAGAATGCCGTTGAACATTCCCTGCGAAGATAAAAATCCGGAGATGCCCTTAAACGTCGCAAGGTCAGCTCGTGAGAAAATGTAGGTTCCTTTCACGTGGGTCTGGCTGGGCTCATCTCCGTCCCAAGGCCCAAATTGGCCGTGCGTTTGAATTTCTCCCACGGGTCTGGGGTTAGTCAGCGCGGCATAAAATTCGGCAGGCTTTTCCGGCTGAAAATTGGCCATGTCGAGTTGGTGAAGCAGAAATGTAAGCGTGGGTTTGTTGTCTTTTCGCAGAATATCCAATTCTGCGTTTGAGGAACGGATTTCATCGATGATGAAGTTGGTACGGACCGGTGGTTTCTGTTCGTGTGACTTTTCGCGTGGCGGTATGTTTATTTGCAGACCCTCAAGCCGCAGAATATGGAAATGGGGCGGGCCCTTGGATAATCCCAGCCACTTTGCATCCAGAAATAGCTCTCCCTTCCAGCTTAGATCAAGCGAGAACTTTCGCACTGCCATGAGCGGAAGCACATCGGTTCTTCCACGGTACCTCAGGGTCAGTCCTGTTCCTTCTATTCGCAAGCGCGGGAGCACCGAGACATTTAGGGACGCTAGTTGCAGGTCGCTTTGGAACCGGTCGCGCATCACGCTTTCCGCTTTTCGCTTGATGTAGGCATCGAACGGATGCGTGCGATGCGCCCAGATTCCGACGGCCGCCGCAAAGATAGCAGCGGACAGTACGCCGGCCGCGAGGTACTGCTTGGAGTTAAGTGAGACTTTCATCCCGCCACTTCGACTTTTTGAAACTTGTCGAGGCTGTAAATGCAGCCCATTCCTACAATTAACTCCAAGATGTCCACTGCTGCAATACGGTGAACCACTGATGCGCGGCACGATCTAATCGTAGAAAAGCGCAAATTTTTTAATTCGGGGACGGAGAAGACGAAAAGGAACAAATATAGCCGCAACTAGCATTGCAACGCGGGGCAGCCATGCTGTCCTCTCTTTTGATACCTCAATATTATTGGCGATTCCGTTCCAGAAGCCAGAACAACAACATGTAATTTTTCAACGTGTGGGTGATGAGGAAGTTTTCCTTTACGTGTTCGTGGCCCGTTTCTCCCAACCTTTTGGCCAGCGCGGGGTTCGAAAGCAAGTATCGGATCTGGTATGCGCAGCCCTCCACCGAGTGCACCAACATCCCGGTAACTTTGTGTAGCACCTGGCGGAAAATCCCTCCAACCGCGGACGCGACAACCGGCTTCTTCTTCCACAGTGCTTCCGTCACCGTCAAACCAAATCCTTCCCTCAGCGACTTTTGAACGACAATCGTCGAGGCGCGCTGCAGCGCATTAATCTCCAGATGGCTCCAGGGAGGCAGATTTAGCAGAAAGATATCGCTGTCGCCTTTCGCGGCTTCCTGTACTTCAGCGTACACGACAGATCCCTCCGGATCATCGCTCGCCCCGCCGCCGGCGAGGATCAACTGGCAATCCTGATACTTTTTCACCATCTTGTACGCCTGTATCACTCCGAGTGGGTCCTTCAGACGGTCAAAGCGCGATATTTGGCTGACGATGGGCCGGGATGCATCGATTCCGAATTTTTGTACCACGCTGCTCACAAATTCGGGTTCGAGCTCTCGATTTTTATCGGCCAGTGGATCGATTGTGGGAGCGATAAGATACTGAGGAATAGGCAGCGCGTGCGTGAACGCCGCCGAGGAAAATATCGAGACGTCGAATTTTTCGACAAAGGGCCGAAGGAATTCCCACACCCGCTCATTGGGCTGCGACAGGTCGATATGACAGCGCCAGACCCAGTGATTGTTTTTTCCCGTGCGCGCCTCGACCAAAGGCAGAGGCTGTGGGTCGTGGATCACCACGAAATTCTCATCGAACGTCATGCGGCGCCGATTTTCTTCATTGGTCGCCAGAAAAACGTCAAACCAATGCGGCCGGTCGTCATACGCCATCCCGTGAAGCGCGTTATGAAAGGCTTTCGTCACTGAGAAGAAAGCATCCCCGCCGGTGATGACGTCCCACTGCGTGGGAAGCCCCACTTCGTTAAAGAGGGGAACAGCACGGTTAAGAATCTCGGCCACTCCGCCGCCGACGGCAGTGGAGTTCACCATCTTGACGGTCCGATTCTGCAGAGATTTTGCCAGTGTCCAGAGTTCGTCGATCTCCGGTTGTCCGACAATACTGGCGTAGTCTTTCAGCGGTGGCACAGAGGACTGTGGCGCCGGAGCTTGGCTGCTCATCGGTTGATCCACGGCCGAATGCACTCCAGGATTCCGTCGCGCACTCCCTGCAGCGTATTGGTGTAAAAATCCACGCGGGCGATTCGCGCGGCGAGTTCTGGGAAATCGAGCTCCTTTTCGATCCAGTGCGAAAAGTCATTGGTGCGCAGGTGAAGTCTCAGACGGGAATTCACGAAGTGATAGTGCAGTGATTGCAGGCTCAGCCGTCCAATGCCTTCTGACAATTCCGCCAGATTTGACGCGCGCATCTCAAGCGGCAGGGTAATCTCGCGAGTCTCAGAGAAGAAAAACGGTTCGAAAGCCGGGCGGTCACTGGAGCGCGGCTGCGCGTGAAGGTAGCTGTCGATCGTATGCAATAGGGCGGAGCGAAGATCCTCGATCGCTACGAATTGCCGGACATCGATTGCTCCGAGTCTTTCTGCCAGTTCTTGTTCGTTGCACGCAGCCATTGCCCACTGCGCGAAGTCGCTCGAGTATGACGTGTAATGGTACGTCGAAAGGCTGTGGAACGTGTGGCAGAAAATTGACGCGTCGGATACTCTGGCAATACTCTGCGACAGATCGCGGAGCGTCGTAGGCCGGTCGTGCCCTATGCATACCAGATACGACGCGGTAACGAACTGGAATGGATCTTGTGCCTGTTTCATCAAATTAGCAGATCGCGTTTAGTAGGGCAGTTCATACGCAGCGCGGCAGCACGCCTGAGAAAGTAGTTCAGTCACACATCAGAAATGCAAGGCGCTGTCTTCCAGTTGCAAATCGGTCCACGGATGGCGAAGTGGACTCCGGAACGACTTCGTGAACGGTGTCACCGCCAGTCGTTCCGGCCGTCTTTAGATCTGCGCTCGACAGGCACAAGGACGCGCGCAGGATTGTGAATCTACCTATCCTTGGTTTCCGCCGGGGATCCCTCAGGAGATGCCTTGTCCAGCAGGGAAACCAGAGTCTCGGCGGCCTCAGGAGTCCGCGTGTCGTGGCCTATTACGATATCCCTCACATTTATCTTGTGTCCGTACAGTTGCTGGTTGCCCTCATTATCCGGGTGTAGGCTCGCACCATTGAGAGAAACGCCGGCGAAGAGGCCGCGCGAACGAGAATAGGTCAGAATCTCTGCTCGCATATACGCGTCAGTGCTTGCTGCTGCTGAACGCCCAACGGGTCCAGCTGCGGCAGAGACACCTGCCCCGAGCTTCACTTTGCTACTCATCAGGCTTCGTGCGCCCTCTGCGTTCATCACGAGCAGTACGAAATCCGTAGCCGATCCGCCGATTTGGAATCCGACGCTGCCGCTCTCTAAAACGTACATCGACGGCGCGCCCCATTCCCCGGTGAAATTGTCCCCCGACCGGCAGACCATCGCGCCGCGGCCGTAACTTCCGCCCACGATAAAAGCGGCCTTCAGAACGGACGGAATCACGACGACGCACTTTGCCTTATTAAGCAAATCTCGCGGTATGTCGTCCGGGATATTCAGAATTTCGCTCAAGACCTGGCCGGCATCTTTTAACCTCTGTTCCTGTTTCGATCTGTCATTGTCGACAGCACTGGCCGTCGTGGTCATCAGCACAACTGCGATCAATAAGCTGTAAAAGCGTCTCATCTCTTCCCTACCTCCCCTTGCATACGTTTCTGCCAATTCGCGGTTTCGCGGGCCTAGATCCGGAAGTTCTTATATTCCCGCATGATTGTCGCAGCGGACTGCCTCAGCCATCAATACACACAGTCGCGTATTTCGTCATGCTAGATGACCTGACTCGCCGCGCCGGTAAAAGTTCGCAAAAACAGAATCGTGCGTACCATAAAGGAACATCGAGGGGTTTTTCGTCACGTCGACCATCTCCGGAGTTTACGAGTAAGCAATTCGCCAGTTCACCATCCCATATTCGGGCCGTTGAGATACAGCAACCTCCGCGCAAAGTTACAGCATGCCTCGGATAGACCCAATTGGCCCTTTCGGTTACGGTGCTCCAGACCGAGCAGTGCTCGAAGTTCTAAGTACTGCGGGCCGAGAAGAAAGAATGAATCACTCTTTATATTCGTATTTACGTACCGGTCGACCCGCCTCGCAATGTTCGCCGAGGCTCACGAGCTGTTTCCCGCGCTTCGTGAGTCCCACTCATTCGCTTAATAAACGAGGCGGGGAGACCGTCCATCAAACCAAAGATTCGCGCTCCGCTATGGAGCGGGGCCTTCCGCTTTCTGCAGGGCCAATTGACCGTCTCACAGTCCGAGCTCGACTCAGGCACACCAGAAACCTTTTTTCTTGCTGCGGCACTCGAATTCAAATCTTGCTAGCTGATGCCACGAGGTAATCCCGTGCCAAATGACCCTAGGAATTTCGAACAAGTTGCCGCACGTCAAATTCCCCACGACGCCACGGATGCAAGTGCCATTGACGAATCCCTTCTGGTACTCCAGGCGCAATCCGGCGACAGCGCTGCGTTCTCCAAGCTTATCGGCCCCTATATGCGCAAGGCTTACCACGTGGCCCTGAAAATCACCGGGAATCGCGAAGACGCCGAGGACGCGGCGCAGCAAACCTTATTGAAGGCGTACGCGCACATTGATCAGTTCCACGGAGATGCGCGCTTTTCGAGCTGGCTCATTCGAATCGCCATCAATGAAGCGCGAATGAAAGTTCGCAAGCGGCGCTCCGAGGACTGTTATCTGTCGTACGACGTTAGCACTCCCGGAGGGGGTCCCAGCAACATCGAAACGCTTTCCGCCGGTGAATCCTCACATCCCGAGGTTCTTTATTCGAAGTGTGAAACTCAGCGCGTGCTTCGCGAAGCGATTGACGGCCTCCGTAGCTCTTCGCGGGTCGTTGTGTGGCTGCTTGGCCTCCAGGAACGACAGACAAAAGAAGCAGCCAAAATTTTGAATCTCTCGGAATCAGCCGTAAAAACGCGCTTCTTGCGTGCCCGCCAGCAATTGCGCGAATGCCTGACCGAGCGCGTTTAGGAGTAGGCATGGAAGCGAGAGAAAGATTGCAATGACCAGTGTCTCTGCGACAAGGCGAAGCGATAGGCGTCACGGCAGCCCCGCCGTGTATGTTTCTCATTCCCGGCAGGGGCGGGCCGAATGCGTTCATATGTCTCAAGACGGCCTTAGCGAATCAGCTGAGCCTTCAAAGCTTTTCGGCAAAACGTCATCGCCGCAATCTTGCTTCCGGCAAGAGGCCATGAACTCTTTATTCCCGGCGTGCAGCACCATACGTCGCAAGTAGAAATTTATCCCGCCGGTTCTCTAATCGGCGGCATACCCAGCCGCAGGAGTAGTTTTTCGTATCGTTTTCCCCCAGCCCGGTCTTAAGTCGAATTTTTCTTGTGTGAATCTCCTCGGAGGAAAAAATCATGAGACGCGTCTTTCTTTGTTTCCTTGCAGGGTTGTTTGTTGCTCCATTCGCACTAGCCCAGTCGCGAGGCGGTGATCATGTCGAGGCCGGAGTTTTCGTGGACTATTTCCGGCTTAATCCGCCGGACTCGAATTATGCTGGTTTGGGAGCGCGGCTGGGTTTTAACTTGTCAGCCAATGTCCAGCTAGAGGCCGAGATGAACTACGATTTCAATCGCGTTTTCACCGAATCCTTCAACTCGAGTGGTTCAATCACCACCTCACAATCGAACTTGCGAATCCTGCACGGACTTATAGGACCCAAGTTTCAGGTTGGTCATGCCGTCCGCCTCTTCGCCACCTTAAAGGGCGGCTTTATTAACTTCCGGTTCGACCCGCGCGCTGCGTCCTTTTCGGGGTTCACCAGCAGCGTTGAAGGACTCCGCGATGACAACATTAGTGGCGTTGTCTATCCCGGCGGCGGTGCTGAAGCCTTTCTCGGACCGATCGGGCTCCGCCTTGATGTCGGCGACGAAATCTTTTTCAATCACGGAGCTCATAACAACCTACGTGTAACGTTCGGTCCGTCGATTCGTTTCTAACCTTCCAGACAGCCGTGCAGCATCTACATCAAAGCGGCCCGCTCCCAGCCGTATCGTTTCCAGGAGGGCGGCCATTTGCATTCCTAGCGATCGGCATTCCAGCGGCTTGGCAGCGCCTTTGAATCTTTGCGGTGAATGTAGAAATGGAAGGATGCAGGAAGATATTGCTGAGGTTCAGTACCACACACGCGAAGCGAACATTTGCGATAAAGCCCGCGATTCTGCGGGCTTCGCCAATTTACGCATCTTTTGAAACGGCTGTGGTACCAGTATTGCAAGTAACACTGTGTAGTTGAAAATTCGAGGAGGTTAGTCACAATGAAGAATGTTCGCAATATCGCCCTTTCCATTATATCGAGCGCCCTGCTAGCTGGCGCAGCGTGGGCTTTGCCCGCGGCTTCGGTGCATGCAGGACAGCAATCAGGAACGCAAAGCCAGAACGCGGCGCAACTGCAGTCGGCTTCCGGAAAGATCACCGCAGTCTCGAGCAGCTCCTTTACGCTCCGGACGGCGTCGAGCACTCCGCCGAGCAGTGCCGTTTCCGCGCAGAGCCAGGACCCCAATCAGAGCAAGGCAGCAGAGGGTAAGGATATGACGTTTACGATCGACCAGAACACCACGGTTGACGGCAAACTAGCTGTCGGTGCAAATGCAGATGTCAGCTATCGCACGGACGCCAGCGGCAACAACGTTGCAGTTACGGTCCACGTGACTCCACAGTCCTAAAAGTTGTTGTGCACTAACCTTCGTCTGGGGACTCCTTGGAAAAGAACCCGAGGAGTCTCCCGACAGGGACCTACCTGGATCCTTCGACCTCCGATCTGGCAGACGCTAAACATAAGCGCGTATGGTATAAACGCCTGCAGGCTCGCCGCGCGCGGACAATTGGTGTTTCCCGAAAGAAAAAAGTCCTTGGGCGGAAGACTCGTTGAGTGAATGTATTTTGACCACTTTGACAGTCGGTGCTAAGCTGATACTGCGGGCCTTAATCGGACAGAGACTTCACCAGCTTTGCGAGCATGGTCGTGTGTCGTCACATAGCGAACGGAACGCTGGCCGGATAATCATATGAAGACCCTTCGTATCTTGATCGCCGATGACCACGACCTCATGCGCCGCGGGGTCAAGGCACTCCTTCAATCCCACGCGGGTTGGGAAGTTTGTGGAGAAGCTCATACCGGTCGCGAGGCAGTCTCGAAGTCCGAAGAGCTCAAACCGGATGTGGTCATTCTTGATATCAGCATGCCTGAATTAAACGGTGTGGAAGCTGCTCGAAGGATTCGCAAAGCCTCTCCGAATACGGAAGTCCTTATTTTGTCCGTGCACTATTCCGATCAATTGATTCGCGAAATTCTGGATGCCGGCGTGCGCGGATATATGGTGAAATCAGACTCAGACCGCGATCTCATTATCGCCGTGGAAACTCTCGCCAGTCACAAGCCTTTCTTCACGCCGCGCGCCACGGAAGTCATCCTTAGCAATTTTAGCGGCGGCTCTCGTTCGGAGCCGCCTGAATTAGTGGGGGACAGGCTCACGTCCCGGGAGCGCGAAATTGTTCAACTGCTCGCCGAGGGGAAAAGCAGCAAGGAAGTGGCTTCCTCGCTTTGCATCAGCGTTAAAACTGCGGAGACCCATCGCGCCAATATCATGCGCAAGCTCCAATTGCACACCGTAAGCGAATTGGTTCGCTACGCCGTGCGCAATCAGATTATCGAACCGTAAGTCTGGCCGCCCTTCTTGAAATGATCCATTGTTCGCTAAGAACGCCTCCACAGCGCGGCCCGATCCAAAACTAACACACTCGCCCTTCGGAAAAACTGCCCGTACGTGCCCTACAGCAAGTTCCCGCGCCTCTCTAACGAATCGACCCTATTGTCCGCCGCACGGATCGCGAGGATTATGCGTGTGCGGAATATTAATTCCGTTTCATAGGACGAAGAAGACAGGAAGTCGAGGCGCCTTGAGAGATCAAGGCCAGAAGGGCTGGGCCGGCTTCCTTCTTCTTCTCCCAGAGGTAGATTCGAAAGGTTCGGCTATGAGTACCGTGTTAACTGCTACCGAACAACTTCACGGCGTCCACTCCACAGCGGATTTCCGTGTGCTTGCTGAAGACCCTACAATTTTGGTCGCAAGCGGGGAACCGGCAATCTCGGATCATTTGGCGAAGCTCCTGGAACCGTACCCCATCAACACGGTTTGGGTGAAGGGATCGGTGGACGCAAGAGTCTGGCTCGCAACCGGGAAAATCGCGGCTTGTCTCTGCGGCTTTTGGCTTGAGGATGGCTCCTATCGCGACTTGGTCAAGCAAGCCAAGCGTCAAGTCGTGGCAACTCCGGTCGTCATCGTTTCCACGCCCGCTTGCACAGATGAATACCGCGAGTACCTCGCCGCGATGAACACGGGAGCTTTCGATTTTTTCTGCTATCCCTACCGGCGCCTGGAGCTCGCGAGAATTCTTCGCCGCGCCATAACAACGCATGTCCGCAGTATGGCGGGTGAACGGTAATCCAGCCGCGGATAGGGCGCAGCCGCGCATATTTTTTGCTTCGAGAAAAAGCTTCCGGAAAATGGCCGAACTGGAGTTATATTTTCCCGTTCAATCCCCGCCCAGTCCGGCCTTTTCTGGACTATTAGCTTAACTTTCCGAGCACTTCTTATCTCCTTTCCAATCGCTCGGCGCTCGCTGAAATCAGTAAGGCAATATCAATTCCGTTGTACTTTCTTCGCTGTATTCTGCCCCGCCAGCTTTTGTGGTTTACTTCACATGGCTTCGGCCGCTCTACCCAATCTTCTCGAGGCAAAGCAGCCCGATGAACGGGTGACAACCCAACAGGAACTGCGGCCTCGCCCGGAAGGAGACCTATGCCGGATCAGGAAACGTTGCAACGCGCACGCGAAGACGCGCGTCAGAGAAAGTCGCCGTCGACGCAGGCGGGCGAATTTGTCCGCGAAGAAATCGAACATGTCCGCGAAGGCAAGCATGGCGCCCGCTCCGCCAAGCAGGCGATCGCAATTGGGCTCTCGAAGGCTAGACGTGCTGGCGTGAAGCTGCCTGTGCCTAAGCGCGGCGCCATTTCGGCCCGTACGCGTAAACAAGCCGCTCGGGATTCGCAAAAAGCCACGCACGCCCGGAAACCCTCGCGAAAGCGCTCGCAAGCCGTGACGGCCGCGCTTCGAAGGGAAAGCACCGCGACGACTTCGAAACGCGCGCTCGCACGTCAGACGCGTTCAGCCGCCCGGCGCAGGGGAGCCGCGGCGAGGCGTAGATCCTCGCGGAAAGCGGTGCGCACCCGGCGGCGGCGCGCTTCGTGAACCCTGTCAATCGCGCGTCCGGGTTTCCATGGTAGCCGCGGCAAGTTTTCGATTCCTCGGTAACATGTTCGACGATGAACCCTAATCGCGCGAGTGGATCCAGGTCCTATTTTCAGGATTTTTAGGAGCGATCTTTTGTCCGTTGTCCTATTTATCCGGTAAGATGACGCTCCGCAAATTCCATGGATAAAATACTGGCCATGTTGTCCAAAACATCGTTGGGGCCAACTGTCCTGGAAGATGGTTCTTGTTCTTTTCTTGTGTGGGCACCTTTTGCGCGAAAAGTGGAATTGCAGATCTGCCAACCCGTACAGCGAATCGTTCCCATGGAAAAATGGGAACGCGGCTATTTTTATTATTCCGGCATCGATGTCCATCCCGGCGCTATCTACAATTATCTCCTGGACGAGACCACTGTGCGGCCCGATCCGGCGTCCCGCTATCAGCCTCACGGGGTACACGGCGGGTCCCAAGTCCTTTGCGCGAAGTTTTCCTGGTCTGATTGGCACTGGAAGGGAATCGCACTGCCCAGCGCCGTCTTCTATGAAATCCACGTGGCCACCTTCACGCCGGCAGGCACTTTCGACGCTATCATTCCACGCCTGCCAGCGCTGAAATCGCTTGGAATCACCATGCTCGAATTAATGCCCGTCGCGCAATTTCCCGGCGACCGCAATTGGGGATACGACGGCGTTTATCCCTATGCTGTCCAGAATTCCTACGGCGGTCCTGAGGGATTGAAAAGGCTCGCTAATGCCTGCCATGAGGTGGGCCTAGGGCTTGCCCTCGACGTCGTTTACAACCACCTCGGGCCCGAGGGGAATTATTTCGGCGATTTCGGACCCTATTTCACCGATCACTACCGCACCCCGTGGGGCAATGCGCTCAATTTCGATAGTCCTGATAGTGACGAAGTTCGCCGCTACTTTGTTGAGAATGCCCTGTATTGGATTTCCGAATTCCATGTCGACGCTTTGCGGTTGGACGCAATTCACGCCATCATCGACGCATCCGCCAAGCCATTCCTCGAGGAGTTGACTTCGCGAGTTCACGAATTTGCAGCCCGCACCGGACGAATGATTCACTTAATTGCGGAAAATGATCGCAATGACGCGCGCACCGTCGAATCCCAGGACTCCGGCGGGTGCGGCTTCGACGCCCAGTGGAATGATGATTTTCATCACGCGCTCCATTCCCTGGTTACTGGCGAACGCAACGGTTACTACGAGGATTTCGGATCGATTCACGATTTGGCAAAGGCTCATTCGGAGGGATTCGTCTATTCAGGACAATATTCGCATTTTCGGCGTCGCAGGCACGGGAATTCATCCCAAACAACTCCTGCGCACCGCTTGATTGCCTTTAGCCAGAATCACGATCAGATCGGGAACCGCGCTCAGGGCGAACGCCTCGCTCAGATCGTCTCTTTCGACGCTCTCAAGCTGGTTGCTGGCGCAGTTCTACTATCGCCTTTCGTCCCTCTTCTATTCATGGGAGAGGAGTATGCCGAGACTTCTCCGTTCCAATATTTCGTCAGCCATGGTGATGAAAATTTAGTGCGCAGTGTGCGTGAGGGCCGTAGCAGGGAATTCGAGCGTTTCAAGTGGCGAGATTCCGTCCCGGACCCACAAGCCTACGAAACTTTCATGCGCAGCAAGCTTCATTGGGAGCAGAGGGGACAGGGTCAACATGCGGCCCTTCTGTCGTTTTACACGGAGTTGCTCACGCTCCGTCGCGTCATCCCCGCGCTCTCTCATCTCGACAAACAGAGAATGCAGGTGACACCATTCGATCCCCCAGCCCTTGTCATTGAGCGATGGCACGACGCAGATCGCGTCTTCATCGCTTTGAATTTCGATCGTTCTCCAGCCCGCCTTACATTTTCCATATTTCAGGGAGTCTGGACAAAGAAGCTCGATTCAGCCGATCCCCGCTGGGGAGGATCCCCTACCGAAACACCTGCAATGCTCGATTCCAGAAACCCGGTGACTTTGGATGTTGCCGCAACATCATTCATTTTGTTCCGCCTTGACGACGGGGGTTCTTGTTGAACGACCGTTTTCTTTGTGTCCATGCTCATTTCTATCAGCCCCCTCGTGAGAATCCGTGGCTCGAGGCCGTGGAAGTGCAGGATTCCGCGTATCCGTATCACGATTGGAACGAACGGATCACGGCGGAGTGTTATGCGGCCAATGCGGCGTGCCGCATCCTCGACGGCGAAGGCCGCATCGTCGACATCACAAATAACTACGCCAAGATCAGCTTCAATTTTGGTCCCACTTTGTTGGCCTGGATGGAAGAAAAAGCCCCCAGCGTATATCACGCGATTCAGGACGCCGACAAATTAAGCCGCGAGCAACATCGCGGACATGGTTCAGCAATATCCCAAGCCTATAACCACATGATCCTTCCGCTGGCGAACCCGCGCGATAAATACACGCAAGTGGCGTGGGGTATTCGCGATTTCGAGCATCGCTTCGGGCGTCTGCCAGAGGGCATGTGGCTTCCCGAAGCAGCTGTAAATATGGACTCACTCGAAGCCCTGGCATCCAACGGGATTAAATTCACAATTCTCTCGCCACATTCGGCGCGCATGGTTCGCCGCATCGGCGAAAAAGAATGGCGCGACGTCAGCGGTGGCCAGATCGACCCTTCCATGGCTTACAAAGTCCAACTTGCATCCAGGAAACAGATGGCCGTGTTTTTCTATGACGGCCCCGTCTCGCGAGGAATTGCATTCGAGAATCTCCTCGAAAATGGCGAGATTTTCGCCCATCGCTTGATGAGCATCTTTTCCGATTCGCGGGACTGGCCCCAATTGGCGCATATCGCCACTGACGGCGAGACTTACGGACATCACAAGCCGCACGGAGACATGGCCTTGGCGTACGCCCTTCGATTTATCGAAGAGAACAAGCTCGCCACTTTGACGAATTACTCCGAGTTTCTTGAACAGCATCCTCCCACCCACGAGGCGCTGATTTTTGACGACAGTTCCTGGAGTTGCGCTCACGGAGTTGAACGTTGGCGCAGCAATTGTGGCTGCAATTCAGGAGCGCACGCGGGATGGAACCAAAATTGGCGCGCGCCGCTTCGCGAAGCCATGGATTGGCTTCGTGACGCCCTCGCTCCAATATACGAGGAAAAGGGCCGCGAACTATTTCAAGATCCTTGGCGTGCGCGGGACGAATATATCCGCGTGATCCTTGATCGCTCGCCAAAGAATGTCTGCGATTTCCTGTATCACGTTTCGGGGCGCGGGCTTTCCCTGGATGAAAAGCTACGCGCTCTCAAGCTTCTCGAGCTCCAACGCCACGCCATGTTGATGTACACCAGCTGCGGTTGGTTTTTCGATGAACTTTCCGGCCTGGAAACGGTGCAAGCGATCCAATACGCTGCCCGCGCCGTTCAACTCGCTTCTCAGCTTACCGGGAACGCAAACCTTGAACCCGAGTTTGTCGAGCGTCTCTCCCGCGCAAAAAGCAATATTCCAGAGAATCAGGACGGCAGGCGCGTCTATGAACAATTTGTGAAGCCGGTCATGTTGGACCTGAACGGTGTGGGCGCGCACTTTGCAGTAAGTTCGCTTTTTTCCAACGGCGGGAGCGAAGCGCGCACGTATTGCTATACCATTTCGCAGCAGGATGTTCGTAAACTCTCCTCGGGAAAGACACGATTGCTCGTCGGCCGTGCACATATCTCTTCCGATATCACCACCGAATCGGAGGATATTTCATTTGGCGTCATATACCTCGGCGACCACAATATCACCGGAGGTGTTCGCAAGTTTGCGGGCGAAGAGGCATACCAAGCCACGGTTAAGGAAATTATCGAGGCATTCGAGCGCGGCGATTTCACCGAACTCGTTCGCGTCGTCGATAAAGCATACGGGAGCGGAACATATACGCTGAAATTCCTTTTCCGCGATGAGCAGCGCAAGATCGTAAACCAGATTTTGGATTCCGCATTGGAAGAAGCCGAACACCTCTACCGCCAGCTATATGAGAATCGCGCTCCGCTGATGCGCTTCATAAACGCGCTGGGCATGCCCCCTATTCCCCGTTTCCAAGTGGCGGCCGAATTCACCTTGAATGCTGACATCCTGAGAACCATCGAATCTGACAATCTGAATATCCAGGAAATGCAAACGCTGCTCGATGAGGCGAAACGCACCGGTGTGCCCCTGGACGGAACTACTCTCGAATTTGCAATTCGCAAGAAGCTGGAGGGGATGGCTGCACGGTTTCAGGCTGATCCGCACGACCTCGGCCTTTTGGAAATGCTCGATTCTGCCGTGGGCGTGGCCAAAACGGCGCCTTTCCGAGTGCAGTACTGGAGCGTGCAGAATATTTACTTCGACGCTTTGAAGAACGTGTACCCACAAATTCGCGATGGGAAACTGGAGCCTCCGATCGATTCTGAAAAATGGCTCAGGCTCTTTCGCTCCCTCGGCGAGAAGCTCTCCATACGCGTGGAATAAGCTCGCATGCGAATCCCCTCCGCCACGTATCGCATTCAATTCAACGCGGACTTTCGATTCACGGATGCCGAAGAGATTATCCCCTATCTCCATGACCTGGGAATCACGGACCTTTATGCCTCGCCTCGATTCAAGGCGCGCACGGGAAGCTCTCACGGATACGACGTCGCCGATCCGCTTCGAATTAATCCGGAGTTGGGTACCGAAGACGAGTTCAACCGTCTCTCCGATAGGCTCAGCCAATACGACATGGGTCTCCTCCTTGATATCGTCCCGAATCACATGGCCGTCAGTGCGGAAAATCCCTGGTGGATGGATGTCCTCGAAAACGGCCGGGGATCCCGCTACGCGCGTTTCTTCGACATCGATTGGCAGCCCCCAGGACCCAAAGTCAGTGTCCTGCTGGCTAATCGGGTAATACTTCCAATTCTGCCGGAGACGTACAGCCGTGTCCTCCTGCAACAAGGATTCAAACTGCTCCTCGATAATCGCGGTTTCTTCATTCAATATCAGAACAATCGACTGCCCATCAACCCAAATACCTATCCGTTAATCCTTGACCTGGCCGCGGATTTATTGAAGGAAAAAAATGAAGCTAGATCTGCCAAGCTGAGAGAGTTACGGCTGCCCGCGAATCCTGTGCCGCACGACGACGCAGAAGTCCAAAACGCCGCGGAAGAAAACGAGAAGGCAAGTGCCCGCCTCAAAGCTGAACTTTGGCATTTGCATCAAGACGACGATGCGATTCGGCAAGCCTTGACGGACGCCCTCACCACATTCAATGGGGTCCCCGGAGAGGAGGGGTCGTTCCTTCGGCTGGACGCGCTTCTGAACGCCCAGGCGTACCGTTTGGCGGATTGGCGCCTTGCTAGGGATGAGATCAATTACAGGCGATTTTTTGACATCAATGATTTAATCGGTCTGCGCACCGAAGATCCCATCGTCTTTGCCGCCAGGCACGCTTCCATCATGCGCTTGATTCAGGAAGGCAAAGTGTCTGGTCTGCGGATTGACCACATTGATGGATTGTTTGATCCGCTCGAATACTTGCAGCGCCTGAAATCCATTCCCGTTTCCGGCGCCGGAGAGCATAACGGCGCATCGCCGATTTATACCGTCGTCGAGAAAATCACTTGCGGCAGCGAAGAACTTCCTTCCGAGTGGCCGGTTTTCGGCGGAACAGGGTACGATTTTCTCAATGCCGTCAACGCTGTCTTCATCGACCAGAGCGGTTATCGCGCACTGGAAAAGTCGTATCGAAAATTCGCCGGCTTGAAGTTGTCTTTTGCGGATGCATGGTACGTTCAAAAAAAAGATGTCATGAAGCAACTCTTCGCTACCGACGTAAGGTCATTGGCGTACCGTCTTGCCAGGCTGGCCGCTGTGGTGCCCGCCGCACGAGATCTGCCCGCCGGCGAATTGATACGAGGGCTGAAGGAAGTCACCGCGAGCCTTCCCATATACAGGACTTATTACCGCGATGCGAATTTGCGCGCGCAGGATCGCGTGTTCCTCGAGCAAGCCTTGGCGAACGCGATCGGCCGCGGTGCGCCTGCGGCCGTCAGCGAAGCGGTTTGGAATTTCTTGCGTGGCGTATTTCTTTCGGAGCTCTCGTTCGCCACGGATTTGGAACGCGCAGCGTGGCTGGATTTCATTATGCGATGGCAGCAGTTTACCGGCGCCGTCATGGCAAAAGGGCTCGAAGACACCGCTCTCTTTACTCATCACAGCCTTATTTCCGTCAACGAAGTCGGGAATAATCCGTTCCACGATGATATTTGCTTCGGCTCCCAATCGTTCCACGAATTTAATCGCCGCACGCTGGAGAATCATCCGCATACCCTCAACGCGACTTCCACCCATGACACGAAGTGGAGCGAGGATGTACGCGCTAGACTCAATGTCCTCTCTGAAATTCCGGGTGTATGGAACAAACGCCTCAAGCGCTGGTCCCACTGGAACAAATCGAAAAAGACCCGCTTGGGCGATCACGTCGTCCCAACGCCTAACGAGGAAGTCATTCTCTACCAATCCATGCTCGGAGTATGGCCGACAGAATGTCCCAGTAACGCAAATTGCGGGAAACTTGAGGCACGAATTGAGGAGTTCTTCATCAAGGCCGCCAGAGAAGCCAAGACCGGCACATCTTGGATTTCTCCAAATGAGCCACACGAAGCGGCTCTTCGCAAGTTCGTGCATTCCATTGTCGATGGCTCCGGCGACAATCGATTTTTGACTGATTTCTTGACCCTACAAAAGAAACTCGCATTTTATGGGGCCGCAAATTCTTGGTCCCAGCTGATTCTAAAGATCACTTCTCCGGGCGTCCCTGACTTTTATCAAGGGAACGAAATCTGGAATTTCCGCTTAACCGATCCAGATAACAGGCAACCGGTGAATTTCAAGAAGCGAATAGAAATGCTGCAGGAGTTAAAATCCAATGGCAGCGATGCGTTTCCTGACTTATGCCAGGACTTCCTGAGCCATTGGCACGATGGACGTCTCAAACTCTATATCACCATGTGCCTTCTGCGACTTCGGAAAGCCCACGCCGACATGTTCTTGGACGGCGACTATATTGCCCTTGAGGTTCGGGGCAAGAGCGAATTCGTACACGCTTTCGCGCGGCGTTCTCGCGGCGCCTGGGCTGTAGTCGCCGTCCCGCGATTGTTGACAAATTTGACCGCTCAGGGAGGTTTCCCCTTGGGGCGCAAGGCGTGGGGCTCGGCGGCCTTAGTCCTACCCTCGGGCGCCCCTCCCCGATGGGTCAACGTCCTCACCAGCGAATCATTGACACCAACGGCCAGAGGAACGAAACTATTGGTGCCCCTGAGTGACATATTCCGCCATTTGCCTTTTGGTGTTCTCACTCATATCCCGTCCGATGAATCGAAGAGCTGAGTCCCGAATTTCGACAGAGATCATCTAATTATCAGAGGCTCCGATGCCCAGAAGATGCCGCAGAAATTATCCTCAAGAGTCGAAAGCTCTGGCGAATTTCACTCCCGAGAGGGCGCCCAACTTGCTGCCCCTAAGGTGGGGACTCAAATCCGCCGCGGTTCTCGTGTTACTCTTCATATTCACGGTCCAGGGCTCGCAAGGCTTCTCCGTCCTCAGTCACGAAGCGGTTATCGATAGCGAATGGGATCCCGTTATCAAGCCCCTGCTTGCACAGCGATTCCCGAACGCCACTCCGGACGAACTGAAGGAGGCCCATGCATACGCCTATGGCGGAGCCATCATTCAGGATATGGGCTACTATCCCTTCGGAAACAAGTTCTTCAGCGATCTCACTCACTATGTCCGCAGCGCTGATTTCGTCAGAGCTCTGATTCGCGATTCCAAAAATCTCGACGAATACGCCTTCGCGCTCGGCGCCCTCGCACATTACATTGCCGACAATGACGGCCATCGCCTCGCCGTGAACCGCGTGGTCCCGATGCTTTACCCAAAACTTCGCCGCAAATTTGGAAACGTGGTCGTTTACGATCAGGACCCCGCGGCACATTTAAAGACGGAATTCGGATTCGATGTCTTGGAGGTGGCCAAGGGCCATTACGCCTCGGACAACTATCACGATGACATCGGATTCGAAGTCTCGCAGTCTTTGCTGCAGAGAGCTTTCCAGGACACCTATTCCCTTGACCTGACCTCCATAATCACCAAGTACGACCTTGCCATCGGGACGTTTCGTTATAGCGTCAGCACCGTGATTCCTCAAATGACCAGGGTGGCATGGCAGACCAAGAAAAACGACATCCGAAAGGAAATTCCGGGCATCACGCGCCGTAAGTTTATTTACAATATTTCGCGTGCCAGCTACAAGAAGAGTTGGAAAGATCAGTACAAGAAACCTGGGTTCGGCACAAGGCTCCTCTCTTTCCTGCTCCGCATCGTACCCAAGATAGGGCCATTCAGAGCTTTATCGTTCCGTGCCCCTACCCCCCAGGCGGGGCAACTCTTCATGCTCAGTTTCAATGCCACGATTAGGGACTACGCGGACGCTATCCACCAAAAAGAGCAGACTGGCCATTTAGATATTCAAAACGACAATTTCGACACGGGCACTGTTACCGGGCCCGGCCAGTACCCTCTGGCGGACAAGACCTACGCCGAACTGGTTGACCGTCTGGCCAAGAACCATTTCCAACAAATCTCACCAGAGCTCCGTGCGGACCTGCTTTCTTACTACAGCAACCTCGACGCGCCCTTTGCCACCAAGAAAGACAAAAAAGAATGGCCTCGCGTGGTCAGCGAGATTGACGAGTTGAAAGCGATAACCCCTACGGTCGCCTCGGCAGCGGCGTCCGCACAGCACTAAATTCTTCGATACCTTAGGTTTACCGGCTGGGATCATGCGAGCGGGCAGGACACAAAATAATGATTTAGAGCGTCGCGCTGCTTATGAGGCATCTATCTTTCTTGAAGGCTATGCTTTTCCCCTGCTACCCGCCACTACCAGAATAATTCCTCCCACCAGCAGAATGCCGCCGAATATGGGCGACAACGGAATCGTCTTGTGCTCGGTTGCGGTGGCCTGTATGGGCCCTAAGTCCACCACTTTTTTATGCGTGGTGTACGTGATTCCCTGATATGCGAAAGAAATTACGGCAAGAACAATCAGTACGATGCCAATGATCGTAGCGGTCTTCATCAGTACCTCTCGTAAGACAGGCTGGGTGTCGCGGGGATCTGGTCCCCGCGATCCTTCTTACACGTGCTTCCATCTACTTGCGCCGTTGGTTCTTGCGATGCTACGTCCGGCGCATTAATCCGCCAACCAGGGACACCAGGAACAAAATGATGAAAATGAAGAAAAGGATCTTGGCAATTCCTGCCGCTGCCGCCGCAATCCCGAAAAACCCGAACACCGCTGCGATAATCGCTACGATAAGGAATACGACTGCCCAGCTCAACATGGTGCCTCCTCGAGGGGCAATTTACGTTCTCAAGCTCTTCTGACACACGCCCCTGTACCGCAACCCTTTTAGGCTCTTTCCCGGCCGGGCACAATACACCTATTCACGTATCGTCGGTCAAGCTTTGCTGTATAGCCCTATCACTCATAGTCCTCAGTTCCCGTAAGCCCAATCCAACGCTGCATTGTCAGCTCCTGCTACTCGATTCTACCCACGGCCTATCAGGCTTACCCCGTATTCCTTAACGACCCCCGAGTGGTGTCTCCTGTTCATAGCGTGCAATGGCTGAGCGCGCGTTGCCGGCGAAGACCCGTCGGCGATTAGTCGAAACCGCTTCTCTAAACGGAGGTAACAATGAACTGGGATCAACTTGAGGGAAAGTGGAAGCAGTACAAAGGCAAGGCCAAAGTGAGATGGGGCAAGCTGACCGACGGCGACCTCGATGTCATTGATGGGAATCGTCAGCAGTTGGTCGGAAAGCTTCAGGAGTATTACGGTATCACCAAGGACGTCGCTGAGAAGCAAACTCAGGAGTTCGCGGATACTCTGAAGACCGAACAGGAAAAAGCTCAGCGCGCAGGCCGCTAATCGCCGTCCACGTTCACCGTTAATTTACTATTCCAATTTCGGGCGAAACGCCTTACCCTCGGGCGAGGCGTTTTCGCTTCCATACTCCAAAGGAGCCGCATGGCCAGAACACCGTCAAGCTCAACTTCCAGTGAAACCGCTTCTACTGCCCCGGGTTCGAATAAGCCTGCCGTGTCGCGTGGCCAACTCATCGAATTATTGAACAAAGACCTCGCCCGCGAATATCAGGCCATCATTGCTTACATCGTATATTCCCAGGTCCTCAAAGGGGCTGAGTACATGAACATTGCTGCCGAACTTGAGAAGCACGCTCAGGAAGAGCTCAACCACGCCCTGATCATTGCCAAACAGGTTGATTATCTCGGTGGAATGCCCGAGGTGAAGCCCCTGCAGGTTCGTACTTCCGAGAGAGCCACGGACATGCTTCGCTACGATCTGGAGCAGGAGAACGAAACGATTCGCGACTACCGTGAGCGCGTGCGCCAATGCGAAGCCCTCGGAGAGTTCGCTCTGGCGGAACATATTCGCGACATTCTCGTCGACGAACAGGAACACCAAATGGATTTGGCGACCGCCCTTGGCGAAGATACACCCAATGCCGCCACCACGAAATAGCTGTAGGACGCGTAGCGTGTAGTCCGCTGTCGCCTACGGAGATTCTCCCTCAGAATTAAAGTGCTCCACCGATAGCATTGTTTCGCAGCTCTGCGTATCCTGACCCTGTAATGTTCACCCGACCGCAACACTCACTCGCCAATCGCCACAACCCTCCACAAGGGGCCGTTGCACTTCCACCCGATAACGACGGCCCCTCCTACCTCTTCTAATTCTAACTCCTCCGCTGAGATACATTCTATTTCGCGCGATGTTACAGCTTATGCCGGATGGATTGCGGTGCCACCGTGCTTCAAACTAACACGAGTTCGGAAAAAAAAGGCCCAGGCTCAATTCTCAAATACGGAGAGACAAAATGCCAACTCAGCAGACCAACACAACAAATGCCCGGGTGGAAGAACCACTCCAGCCGGATCCGCGCCAGCCCGATCCAGACCGGCGGCGCAAGCCCCGGCCAAGCGATCCAAACAGGCCTGATAATCCCGAGCGCCGCCGCGATAACCCCAGCCCTGAAATCCCTCACGACCCCCAGGACGTTCCGACCCAGGAGCTCCGTTGATTGCGACGGGGAGCCATCTTTTAACTCGGCAAACGGCCCCAGCTTGACAATAGATTCTCTGAGGAGAAACCGAATGAACATGGTGACAAAACTCATCCCGCGAGCCACTTGGCTTGCGTCCGTCATCTTTCTCGCCTCCGTGGCGCTGTGCTCTGTACCCTCTCTCGCTCAAGCTCAGCAAGCTCCGCCGGACAACACGAAGAGAAATCAAAACGCCGGCATGACGGCGGACCAGCAGAAAAACAGTTCTTCCGATATGGAAATCACCCGGCGCATCAGACGCTTGATCATGAACGACAAGGCGCTGTCCACGTATGGCCACAACGTCAAAGTGATCACCAGAAATGGTCACGTCACCTTACAGGGCCCTGTCAATTCCCGCAGAGAAAAAGAAGCAATCGCGGCGAAAGCCTCGGAAGTAGCGGGCAAGGGAAATATCTCAGACGAAATCCGGATAGTTCCGAAGCAGTCGGGTCAGTAAGCGATCCCCAAATAAATTGAACATAGGAGAAAACAACAATGGCTGGTAAAAACACGGCAGTGTTCGGTATTTATGCAAACCGTCCCGGCGTTGAATACGCGCTCGGAAGCTTGAAAGATGCGGGATTCCGGAACGCGGATATTTCGGTTCTCCTCCCCGAGAACCTCGGTTCCAAAGATCTGCTTACGGAAAAAAATACGAAAGCTCCCGAAGGCGCAACTACTGGTGCCGGCTCGGGTGCTGTAATCGGGGGAGCCCTCGGCTGGCTGGTGGGAATTGGGGCCCTTGCCATTCCAGGACTTGGTCCATTTATCGCTGCAGGACCGATTCTCGCTGCTCTCGCTGGCATTGGCGCCGGCGGCGTAGTAGGCGGTTTTGTCGGAGCCCTGGTCGGAATGGGAATTCCTGAATACGAGGCTAAGCGCTACCAGGGACGCATGGAGAAGGGCGGAATTCTTTTGTCCATCCACTGCGACACTTCAGATTGGACCAAAAAAGCCAAGGAGATTCTGAAGAACACTGGCGCCGAAGATATTTCCTCGACCGGAGAATCCTCCGCGGACTACGCGGAGAGCGACCGGCCGTTCTCTCGCGGTGCAACCAATTAGCCACAGGTTTTTCATACCCTTCATACCGTTTGCGCGAAGACTTCGATTTGAAGTCTTCGCGCATTCTTTTTTTTAGGCCTGTCGCAGCCAATCGTGAATAAGCTGTAACAATCCTCCGCTCATCTTGCTGATACACATGCCTTCCGTTATGCTTTCGCTACCGTGAATCCTCAGTCGCGAATTCTGATCATCGAAGACGACAAAGACATCGTGGAACTGGTCCGTTACAACCTCGAAAAGGACAGTTTTCAGATTGTCAGCTGCGGTGATGGCGTCAGCGGGCTCGCCCAGATCAGGAAGTCATCTCCGGATTTGCTGATTCTCGATCTAATGCTTCCGAAGCTCTCCGGCCTGGAAATCTGTAAGGAAATTCGCCGCGACGAGAAATTGAATCGGCTACCCATTCTTATGCTCACGGCGCGCGGTGAAGAGGCGGATCGCATCGTGGGTCTTGAACTCGGCGCCGATGACTACGTCACAAAGCCATTCAGTCCCCGTGAACTCGCCGCGCGCGTCAAGGCGCTCCTCCGCCGCGTACATTCCCCCTCCGAAGAAACCAGGCTCATCGAAGTCGGCCCCCTCCGCGTCGACCCGGTTTCCTACCGGGCTCAGCGTCAAGGTAAGACTCTCCCGCTCAGCACCCTCGAGTTCCGCCTTCTTTATTATCTTGCCGCTCGTCCCAATCGTGTGTTTTCGCGGGATCAGTTGCTCGATGCCGTCTGGGGCAGCGACCGTTTCGTGACGCCGCGCAGCGTGGATGTCTATGTCCGCCGCCTGCGTGAAAAGGTTGAAATAAATCCCGAAAAGCCCGAATACCTAAAAACGGTTCGTGGCGCTGGGTACATTTTTGAAACCCGTGAGAGCTAATCCTTTCTGGAAGCTCGGACTTGCTTACCTCATCCTCCTGGTCGCCGTAACCATCGGTGCAGACTTCTGCGTGGTGCGCGTTTTTCATAGTGACGCGATTCTTGTGGCGGCGCCGGCCGCTCGAATCAATCACGGCCTCGCGAATGTGCGCCGCGATCTGTGGTTGATTTTTTTCGTGATCCTTCTCATAGGCACTGGTATCACTCTGCTCTTCTCTCACCGGTTTGCGAATCGCGTTCACCATCTCAACGAATTTTCCCGCCGTGTGGCCGCCGGCGATTTCCGCCCATCGCCGCAAGAGTCGGCTAATGACGAGCTGGGCGATTTGGCACGCGCGCTGAACGCCGCCGCGGCGCGCTTGAATACCACGATTCTCTCCCTCACCGAGGAACGCAACCGCTCCGCTGCCATCCTTCGCAGCATGGTCGAAGGTATCGCCGTCGTCGATGCGCGTGGGCGCGTCACTTTCTGCAATGATACATTCGCGAGGATATTGAGCATCGGCTCTGTCGGTATCGAAGGCAAGCCTGCTCTGGAAGTTATTCGCCAGCCCGATATCCTCGCATTGATCCGCCAAGTCCTTGCAGGCAGCGAAGCTCTTGATGGCGAAATTTCTTTCGGCAGCACGAACCCTCGAAGTTTTTCGGTGACCGTCGCGCCCATTCCTTCATTCCCTGGCGCGGTTGCCGCGCAGCAGGATATTGGCCCGTTTGGCGCTGTTGTTGTGCTTCACGAAATCAGCGACCTTCGCCGCCTCGAGCAAATCCGCAAGGACTTCGTCGCCAACGTTTCCCACGAACTCCGCACGCCGCTCACAGCCATTCAGGGCTTCGCCGAGACGCTTCTCACCGGAGCTCTGGAAGACCAACAACATAATCGTCACTTCGTCGAAATCATCCGTGACCACGCCACGCGCCTATCGCGATTGACTAATGATCTTCTGAAACTTTCCCGAATCGAAGCCGGAAAACTCGACATGGATTTTCAGGCAGTCGACCTTTGCCTGCTGATCGAAGCCACTGTCGAATCTGCACAAAACACTGCAAACCAGAACCATCTTTCTCTAACCGCCGGAAGTCCGTCGGCGAATCTCCCGCGCGTTCTTGGTGATGCCGACCTTCTTCGCGAGGTGCTGCGCAATCTGCTCGACAACGCCATCCAGTACACTCCTCCAGGCGGTCGTATCGAGGTGACCACAACGGCGAATGGGAACTCTGCCACTGTCACTGTGGCGGATACGGGTATTGGAATTCCCCAATCCGACCAGTCCCGTATCTTCGAGCGTTTTTATCGCGTGGATGACACTCGCTCACGCGAAGCTGGTGGCACGGGCCTGGGCCTTGCTATCGCCAAACATATCGTCGAAGCCCACGGTGGAGAGATATGGGTCGAGAGCGCCATTGGCGAAGGCTCGAGATTCCATTTCTCCGTCCCGCTCGCTGCATAGATCTCCATAATAGGTCCAACCCCTTTTATATCCGCAACTTCGTTGTTTCTACCCGAATGGTTGTAACCATATATTCATCTGCCTCTCACGACCTGTTCAAATTCATAGACCACACTTTCGTCGATCCATGGAGCAGATCTTGACCGAAACCCCACACCACCTACAGCGCGGAAAGGTCTGCTGCGTCACCCCGATTGGCTGGCGCCCCCCCGGTGCCAGCCACACATTTCTAGCTGCTAGCTTCTCACGCCGGTTTCTAGACCCGTTGCGTCGCCGCGGCTTGCTGATTCCAAGTATTCAATCTCTTTTAAAAAACGCGGAAGCATCCTCAAGGAGGAGTGAATGAGAAGGATCTTGGTTGGTTTTGTGGCACTGGCGCTCATTTCAGCGGCGTCCACATTTGCCAATTCGGATGGCGATAAGAGTAAGGATGCATCCGCCAAAAGCGGAAATATTTTGTCCACAGGCGTGTCCGTGCGTAGCACCAAGAAAAAATCGGTAACGCTCGGCAACAACGATTCATCGTCAGCGACAGACATCAGCGATTCCGCAGCGCCAGCAGCAGCGGCGAAGCCCGAAACCGTTGCTCCGGCCACGGAACTTCAAAAGCTTCGGATTTTGATTCAAGCGCAACAGCAGCAACTGACGGAACAGCGTGAGGCGCTGGACGACCAACAACGAGAAATAAACGCGCTTCAAGGGCAACGCCGCGACGGATCTGTTTCTCCTGCGCCGGTTACGCCCAAAAGCGGCACAAATTCCGCGAGCGTGTCGGCATCGGCAGCGGGCGTCGCCGAATCGATCTCGGCGGAGAAAAAAGCTGCAACGAGCAACGAGAGTTCATCATGGACGGCGAACACAAGCGCCGCCGATTCCGCAGCGACGGCAGCAGAGCCTAGGGCAACTGCCCCGACCCCCGCGACCGTGGCATCCTCAAAAGCGGCGCAAGGCGACCAAGCAAACCAGTCCCCCCTCTTCTTCAAGATAGGCGGCGCGGATTTCACTCCCCTCGGTTTCTTGGACTTCACCTCTGTCTATCGCTCGACCGATGTCGGCAGCGGCATCGGCACCGGATTCGGCGGTATCCCGTTCAACGCCTCTTCTCCAGCCGGGCGTTTGTCCGAGACTCGCTTCAGCGCGCAAAACTCACGCGTCGGCATCAAAGTCGATGCGAATCCCACGGACAATTTTAAAATCACCGGATACCTCGAGGCTGATTTTCTCGGTAACGCTCCCGGCAACCTCGAGGTCACCAGCCACTCCAGCACCATGCGTATGCGTCTTTACTGGGTTGACGTTCACCGCGGCAAGTGGGAAGTTCTTGGCGGACAGTCCTGGAGCATGATGACGCCAAACCGCACCGGAATCTCTCCCATGCCTGGCGACATTTTCTTCAGTCAGGATATGGACACGAATTATCAAGTCGGCCTGGTTTGGCTGCGCACTCCCGGTTTTCGCATCGTATATCATGCCAACAGCAACTGGACCCTCGGCTTCGCCCTCGAAGACCCCGAGCAATACACCGGCGGACTCGTCACTTTCCCTGTCGGCTTCAACTCTTCTCAAGTTGACGACACGGGCGGCAACGCCAAGACTCCCAACATTGGCCCTGATGTGATCGCGAAGATCGCCTACGACACGAAACTCAGCGGCCACGCATTTCACATCGAAGCTTCTGGCCTCTACCGAGCCTTCCGACTGAACACCGCTTCGACCAACGCAAACGTCACCAAATCCGGCGGCGGCGGTTCCGTCAACGTGAACTTCGAAGTGATCAAGAATCTCCACCTCATCGCCAATTCCTTCTGGAGCGACGGCGGTGGCCGCTACATCTTCGGTCTCGCTCCCGATTTTGTAGTCACCACAAACTCCGCCGGGAATTTCGTTCCTTCGCCGCTTCATGCCGGTTCCGGCATCGCGGGATTCGAATATCAGTACACTCCCCAGACGATGCTCTATGGCTACTACGGCGGCGCCTATTTCGGTCGTCGTTTCCAAGCCACAACCGGAACGGGCGGTACCACCACTTTCACGGGTTATGGCTTTCCAGGTTCGGGCAGCGCTCAGAACCGCACCATTCAGGAAGCCACATTCGGCGTCACCGAGACTCTGTGGAAGAACGTCAAGTACGGCGACTTGAAAATTATCACCCAAGGCTCGTATCTCTCGCGAAATCCTTGGTCCAGCACGGCTGCTCCAGGAAACGCGAAGAGCGCGCATCTCGGAATGGCCTTTGTGGACTTGCGCTACGACTTGCCGTGAACCTCTGATCACCATGAGTGTTCAAGGCGAAACAAATTGCCGGCCCCGAATTCCCTGGAAAGAAAGAGAAGAAATTGACATGTGGGCAATAACTCAAAAGCTCTCGAAAAAGGAGAATCAACTCGTGAAACAATCCCTTTGCGCTCTGTGCCTCGTCATCCTGGCCCTGGCGGGTTGCTCTTCGAAGACCGGCCAATCTTCCGAAAGCGCATCCCAGACAGTCCGGCTTACCGGTGCGGGTAGCACCTTCGTATACCCCATCATGTCGCAGTGGGAAAGCCAATTTCAGACCGCACACCCCACCGTGCAGATCAATTATCAGTCCATTGGCAGTGGCGGCGGAATTCAGCAGGTTAAAGCCGGCTTGGTCGACTTCGGTGCCAGCGATGCCGCCCTCGACGACAAGCAGCTCGCCTCCATGCAACCCATGATTCAAATCCCGGAAAGCGCCGGCCCGGTTTGCATCACCTACAATTTGCCGGAGTTGAAACAGCCGTTGCGCTTAACGGCGGCTGCGCTTTCGGGCATCTATCTCGGCACGATTAAGAGCTGGCGAGACCCCGCAATTACTCATAGCAACCCGGGCGTCACCCTCCCGAACAAGACAATCATCGTCGTTCATCGCTCTGAGGGCAGCGGTACCACCAATATCTTCACGACATACCTAAGCACTGTGAACCCCACTTGGGCCAAGAAAGTCGGGGAAGGAATTGCCGTAAACTGGCCTGCTCCGGGCGCCCTGGGCGGCAAAGGAAGCGAAGGTGTTACCGGCATCGTCAAGCAAAGTGAAGGCTCGATCGGCTACGTGGAGCTTAACTACGCAACCAACAACCATCTCCCGGTTGCCATGATTGAAAATAAGGCCGGAAAATGGGTTGCGCCAACATCGGCGAGCGCCACAGCCGCCATTGCGGCGTTCAGCGACGCCCTCGCGAAGGACGTCAGGACTCCCATCGTCGATCCGCCGGCATCCGCTCCCGACGCTTACCCCGTCAGCGGCTTCACTTTCCTGCTGATTCCCAAAGACGGAGCGAACAAAGCCAGTCGCGAAACTCTGAAAGCTTTTGTGCAATTCATCATTACCACGGGACAGGATCAAGCCGATTCGCTCGACTATTCCAAGCTGCCCGATTCCGTCGTCCAGCTCGACGGCAACTTGGTTGGCCAAATGACCGCGGGCGGCCAGCCGCTGCAGTAGCCCAGGAAATCGTTCGATAGGCTCTGGTTTCGTGGCGACACATGGTTCGTCAGGGCACGGTTTTAACCGTGCGCTCAAGTCTCGGACGAAAATGGACTTCAGCCCCTGAGGTAGGTGTTCTAAAACTCCGGGGGCTTTAACCTCTGAAGTCGCCGGGATATTCAACGAATCTGCAGCCCATCACACTAGCCGGGCTCGCGCAACAGGGGCACCCGTCCATCGTTACGGGATGCCCCATTTTCAAGCACCGTCCCCGCGCGGATCTTTACCTTGTTCGAGTTGAGTTGTAGCATCCCTGCGGTGATCTCTGAGTGTACAATGTCTGAGTTTTGCAACGCGTCTAGTTCTGGAAACCTAGCATGACCACCGCTGACCTGGCCGCCCCCACTGGAAATGGTTCCGCAGGAGTCTGGCGGCGATTAAGAAACTTCGATCTCGGGGACGCCATTGCGAATGGTGTCACCCTGCTGGCCGGTGCCGGAATTTTCGTTCTGGTAGGCATCCTCCTCGTCGAGCTTTGGGTGAACTCCCGCCTTGCACGCCATCAATTCGGATGGAAATTCCTCGTCACCAGTGTCTGGGACCCCATCGCCCAGCATTTTGGCGCGCTGCCTTTCTTATACGGGACGCTCGTTACCTCGCTTCTCGCCCTGATCATCGCCATTCCCCTCGGCCTCGGCACCGCAATTTTCCTTGTCGAACTCGTCCCCGCGTGGCTATCCGACTGGCTTGCCTTCATTATTGACCTTTTGGCGGCCGTGCCCAGCGTCGTTTATGGTTTGCTCGGTATTTTCGTTCTGGTCCCGGTCATCCGCTCGGTCGTCGAGCCTTTCTTGCAGTCGATTCTTGGTTTCCTCCCCATATTTCAAGGTCCTGCTTATGGCTTTGGATTCCTCGCCGCCGGCGTAATTCTCGGAATCATGGTCGTCCCGTTCATCGTTTCCGTGTCCCGCGAAGTGCTCCTCGCCGTTCCGCAGGAGCAACGCGAAGCCGCACTGTCTTTGGGCGCGACGCAATGGGAAGCGGCTTCGCAAGTTGTCGTCCCTTACGCTCGCTCCGGCATATTCGGTTCCATTTTTTTGGCCCTCGCGCGCGCCCTGGGCGAGACCATGGCGGTCACCATGGTCATTGGAAACGACCCTACCATTCACAAATCTCTTTTCGCTTCCGGCTATTCCATTGCCGCCGTCATCGCCAATGAGTTTGCCGAGGCCACATCCACGCTTTACATCCACGTCCTGATCGAGCTCGGTCTCATTCTCTTCGGGCTTACGTTTGTGCTCAACGCTCTCGCGCGCTTGCTGATCCTTGCCACCGTACGCCGCGGCATGGTGCGCCCATGAAATCCCCCACTAAGATGACCAGACGCTCCATCACCAACGTCGCCATGCTCACCCTCACCGGCGCCTGCGCTTTTCTCACCGTGTCGGTAATGGTTTACATTCTCGGGTACCTCGCCTGGCACGGGGGCAGTGCATTGAGCTGGAACTTTTTCACGAAATTACCCGCGCCCGTCAATGTCCCGGGTGGCGGCATGGCCAATGCAATCGTCGGCAGCGCTAAGCTATTGCTTCTCGCCTGCTGCATTGGCGTCCCTGTCGGAATTCTCGCGGGCATTTATCTTTCCGAGTTCGCCGGCCACACAATCGCGTCCGTCCTTCGCTTCACCGTGGACCTGCTCAATGGCGTTCCTTCCATCGTCATTGGGATCTTCGCCTATACCGTCATCGTCTTGCCGATGCACACTTTTTCCACTCTCGCCGGAGGCTTCGCCCTCGGAATCATGATGATTCCCATTTCCGTTCGCGGCACGGAGGAGTATCTTCGCGCCGTCCCTTCGAGTCTTCGAGAGGCATCCCTTGCCCTCGGCGCTGCGCGATGGACCACCATTGTGCGCGTCGTGATTCCCGCTGCGTTTCGCGGTATTCTCACGGGCGTCATGCTGGCGTTAGCTCGCGTTGCCGGCGAAACCGCTCCGCTCATTTTCACGGCTTTTGGCAACAATAATTGGAGCCAGGGATGGTCGCAGGCCACCGCGTCATTGCCTTTCATGATTTACACATACGCCGTTTCGCCCTATGACGACTGGCATCGGCAAGCATGGGCCGCGGGGCTGGTGCTGGTGGCCCTCGTCCTGCTCGTCAACATTGTCACGCGCTTGGCCCTCGCGCGCAAGATGCCGCTATCGAGGTAGAAAATTATGGCCAGCGTAGGTACAGTACACAGTGGGAACAGCGTGAACGTTAAATCGGAACATTCCGTGGATACGCCCCAGAGATTCTCCTTGCCGCCCAAGCCTTCCGTCACGGCGGACAGCCGCTTGCGTTTCAAGATCTCTGGCCTGAAAGTGTTCTATGGACCGAAAGAAGTCCTCCACGGAATCGACATCAACATTTCCACGAATATCGTCACCGCGCTCATCGGCCCCTCCGGCTGCGGTAAATCCACTTTCTTGCGTAGCTTGAATCGCATGACCGAAACCGTCCGCACCGCTCGCGTTGAAGGCAATATCCTTCTCGATGACGAAAACATCATGGATATGGATGTGGTCAAACTCCGCCGCCGCGTCGGCATGGTTTTTCAACGCCCCAATCCATTTCCCAAATCCATCTTCGACAATGTCGCTTACGGCCTTCGCATCAATGGTCACAAAGGCAGTCTCGCCGATTCAGTCGAGCGCAGCTTGCGTCGCGCCGCTCTTTGGGACGAAGTAAAAGATCAGCTTCACAAATCGGCTTACACCCTTTCCGGAGGTCAGCAGCAGCGCCTCTGCATCGCTCGCGCCCTCGCCGTCGACCCGGAAGTTCTCCTACTCGACGAGCCCTGTTCGGCTCTCGATCCAGTCACCACCGCGAAAATCGAAGAGCTTCTGTTTCAGTTGAAGCCTTCTTGCACCATCGTGATCGTTACCCACAACATGCAACAGGCCGCGCGCGCCAGTGATTTCACCGCGTTTCTTCTCGAGGGCCGGCTCATCGAATATCAGCCCACGCCGAAACTGTTCACCACGCCCGCGGATCCGCGCACTGAGGCGTACATCACCGGCCGCTTCGGCTAAAAGTTTTGCAGCATATTTTCGCCAAGGAGAAGCTTACAGCTTGTTGAAAAACCCATTTACTGTCATTCCGAGGAGCAATCGCGACGAGGAATCTGCGACTTCTTTGCGTTTTTGCAAACCACGACGCTGTCGCGGACAGTCGGAATCACAACCGGGCGCGTTTTCAATACACTGTTAAGGAGCTTTCATGGAACGCCATTTTGAACACGATCTCGAGGAATTGAAGGAGCGCCTTCTTTGGATGGCTGGCCTCGCGGAGCGCGCCGTCCACCAAGCCGTGCAAGCTGTCTTTCAAAAAGATGAAGCGCTCGCGCAGCGCGTACTCGATGAAGAAAAAACCATCAATGAAATGCAGATCGAAATCGACGACCGCGTCATGCAGCTCGTCGCCTTGCAGCAGCCCATGGCCGTCGACTTGCGCTTCATCCTTTCCGCTTCGCGCATCAACAACGACCTCGAGCGCATCGGCGATCAGGCCGTCAACATCGCCCAGTCCGCCCTGCGCATCCTCCGTCACCCCCAGGTCAAACCGTATGTCGATTTGCCGCGCATGAGCGAACTCGCCGAGGGCATGGTTCGCGATAGCCTTAATGCCCTGGTCAACCGTGATGCGGAGCTCGCAAAATCAGTCCTCATTCGTGACGACGAAGTCGATCATCTCCGCGATCAGATTTTTCGCGAGCTTCTCACCTACATGATGGAAAATTCAGCGGTCATCTATCCGGCCTTCGAGCTCGTTCTAATCACCAAGAATCTCGAACGCATCGGCGATCACGCCACCAACATCGCCGAAGATGTTATTTATATGGTCGCTGGCCGCGACGTTCGCCATCTAGCCGCCGATCGCCGCTAGCACCATCTGCGTAGCCGCTCAATTTGGCGACGTCACTTCCGTCCCGGAACAGTTTTCGAGTGCCCTGTCATCCGCGCAGGACAGGCTCACACGGCGGGGGCATCGCTACTTGATACCAATGACCATCGAATCGGGACCGATCAAACGTTCTGCTCGGGTTTCGCGGAACGCTGCTTCCTACTAGTCGAAACCGTCGGCGGTTTCGATCAGCATGTTCAGGCTCATCAGCAGCCCAAAAGCGCTGTCAGAGCGATCGTCGTCGATGATGCTTTCGTAGACAATGTATGCGCCGCCGTTCGGCAGCGCTTCGTAGGCCTTGCTCACCAGCATTCGCTTTGTCTCGAGGCTCCAGTCGTGCAGGATGTGGCCCATCATCACTACATCGGCTTTGGCTAACGCCTGCTCCAGGAAACTGCCAGGCGAAAAATTTAACCGCCCCGAAATTCGGTTGGCCTCCACGTACTCTTCGAAGATAGGCCCCACCTCCGGCAGATCAAAACCTGTTCCCTCAGTTCCCGCCCCAATCTATGATTTTTTCAATCGGTAATCGGATGCGCAGTCCCGCAAATTCAAATGACTCAAAATGCAGCACTTACATTTTCTTGATCGTAACGAGTTTCGTTTTTGCCCACTCCATTTTTTTGCCCCTCCCCATTTTCATATTCTCGCCGCAACATTCGCCCGGCGCCTGTATCCAAGGCCAAACCGGCAAGATTTCCAGTCGCTCCCGTCAATCCGAATCTAGCAGCTAGTCCCCATGCCCGCCCGAATAAAGAAACTTGGCGCTTCGCCGGCGCGTAGTACCATTGAGGGCTTGGGAATGTCTTCCGGTGACAATGGCTTTGCAATCCACGCTGACAATGTCTCGCGCCACTATCAAATGGGTGCGGCCCTCATTCGTGCCATCGACGATGTAAGCCTTCAGGTCCGCCCCGGAGAGTTTCTCGCCTTGCTCGGCAGTTCCGGCTCTGGCAAATCCACTCTCTTGAATTTACTCGCTGGCCTCGATCGTCCAACCTCTGGCGCAATTATCGTGCGCGGACGCAATCTAGCGGAAATGGATACGCACGAACTCGCGCGCTACCGCAGCCTCACCGTGGGCATGGTCTTTCAAGCCTTCAATCTTCTCCCGCGCATGACCCTCGAGGAAAATGTCGAACTCCCTTTGCGCTTAGCCGAAGTCGAGCGCGCGGATCGCGCCTCGCGCGTGCGTGAAGCGCTCGAGCACGTGCACTTGGAGAAGCGCCTAGCGCATCGCCCCAGCGAACTTTCCGGAGGCGAGCAGCAGCGCGCCGCGCTGGCTCGCGCTCTGGTCAACCGCCCCACAATCTTGCTCGCCGACGAGCCTACCGGAAATCTGGATAGCGCGACAGGCGAGGAAATCATGCTCCTGCTCAAGAATTTCAATCAGTCGATGGGCATGACCATCGTCATGGTCACGCATGAGCATCCCCTCGCGGAGCGTTTCGCGGATCGCATTGCCACGGTGGCCGACGGCAAACTGATCAGCGTGACGGCAAAATCCAGTAGCGGAGCGCACTCATGAAAATCGGCGACTTGACCGAACTCGCCATCCGTAATTTGCGCGAAGCCATTCTTCGAAATTCCCTCACCACTCTCGGCGTGGCCGTCGGCGTCGCTTCGCTTGTCGCCATGCTGTCGCTCGGTGTCGGCTTGCAACAGTTCGCCTCGCAGCGCCTCGCGAGCAGCGGCTTGTTCAACGCTATCTTTGTCGCTTCGCGGTACAACGCGCGCGACGAGGGTCGTCCTTCGCGTCAAACGCCGCCCGCCCAGTCTTCCATTCCACCGCGCCCGCTCGATGAATCCGCTCGCCAGGAAATCGCGCAATTGCCGAACGTCAGCGAAGTTTATCCTGAGATTCGTTTCATGACGGAGGTTCGCTACGCCGATAAGCCCTACCCCACGATGGTTGCCGGGATGCCCGATTCGGCGCACACAGACGGCGCATTCGACGGCATGCAGGGCAAGTTCTTTTCCGGCTCCAGTGCCGATGAAGCCATTCTTCAAATCGAGTTCGCCAAAGAACTTTCCACCCAGCCCTCCTCGCTGATCGGGAAAGATCTGATCTTGCGCTATGCCGAACGCCAAGCCCTCCCGGGGCGAAACGGCAAAGCCGCGCAATCTTCCGCCGCCGGCAGCAATAAAAATTCCGCCGGCGCGGGCTTCTCCGTTGTTCCGCACGAAAAGAGATTGCGCATCGTGGGCATCGTCTCCACGGAACCCGAAGGCGGCTTCGGCGGTTTCGGACGCAGCCGCGTATTTATCCCGCTTGCCCTCGCCGAAACTTTGAGCGCCACGCAAGTAAACGATCTTCGCGACGTGTTAAATGGCTCGAATAAAACGCGTAGCTATGGGAGTCTTACGGTCCGCGTGAAAAGTCCTACGCTGGTGCCGCCCGTCGAAGCCGCCATCAAGAATATGGGATTCACAACGTTTTCACTGCTCGATACGACTCGCAATCTCCGTTTGTTTTTCACCGTGATTGATCTGCTGCTGGGAATTTTTGGCAGTCTGGCTCTCGTCGTCGCCACGCTGGGCATTGTCAACACGCTGGTGATGGCGATTCTCGAGCGTCGCCGCGAAATTGGAGTTTTCAAAGCGCTGGGCGCCGACGATCGCGATATCAAGCAGCTTTTTTTCGCTGAGGCCGGTGTGATGGGCCTTGTCGGAGGAATTGCCGGAGTGGCGCTCGGCTGGCTCATCGGTAAAGGTATCAACCTTGGAACCGACATTTACCTTAGCCGCAAAAATCTGCCGCCTGTGAATATTTGTGCCGTGCCTTTGTGGCTCGCGCTTGGCGTAATCGTTTTTGCCATCGCCGTCAGTCTCGTCGCTGGCTTATATCCTGCGTCGCGCGCCGCTCGTCTCAATCCCGTCGAGGCTCTCCGGTATGAATAGCCGGTGGCGCGCCGCGGTTCTTGCGGCGTTCGTTTTCTTCGGCCTCGCGTGTGCTCAACCCGCGCGCGCCGCGCTGGGCCGCATCGAATGCCGTTCGATGCACAGCAAAATTCTGGGTCACGCGGTTCGCTACTGCGCGATTTTGCCGCCCAGTTACGATGCGAGCAAGATGCGGCGCTACCCCGTTCTCTATTTTCTTCATGGCCTCGGCGAAAACGAGCAGATGCTCGTCAGCTCCGGCGGATGGAACGTGATTGAAGATCTTTGGGAACAGCACCGGCTCGGCGAATTTCTCATCGTCACGCCGGATGCGGATACCAGTTTCTACATCGATTCTCGTGACGGTCACGAGCGTTACGAGGATTTCTTCATCCGCGAATTTCTGCCTTTCATTGAACGCACCTACCGCACGCGGCCGGGCCGCCATTATCGCGGCATCGGTGGAATTTCCATGGGCGGCTACGGCGCTTTGCATCTGGCGTTCCGACATCCGGATTTATTCGTGTCCGTCAGCGCGAACAGCGCGGCGTTGCTCGGCAAACTGCCTGACGTGAAATTCGCGAATCCCCGGCAATCACAATTGCTGCGCGTTCTCAGTGTTTTCGGCACGCCGCCGAACGCCGCATTCTGGCAACGCAACGATCCCATCACGCTGGCACGCACCGCTCATCTGGCGGGTGTGAAAATCTATTTTGATTGTGGCACGGAAGATGACTACGATTTCGAGAAAGGAGCGCAGACGCTTCACGACGTGCTCGCGTCACGCGGAATCCCGCACGAATTTCATCTCTATCCCGGCGGCCACGATTGGCGCTATTTCGCAGCGCATCTGCCCGCCGCGCTCGAGTTTCATTCGCGCGTTTTCGGCCTGAGCCCGTCACGATAATGGATTCCATGTCTTGTGATCCGCAACCCGCGATGCGGCGTTGCATCCAATACGCCGGACTTCGGCGTCTGGAGAGTTTTATCGGGGACAAATAACGAAAACAGGGGAGCATCGTCTAATTTCGTGCAGCCAGCATTCCGATTTTTCGAGGTGATACTTTGAAAGAACAAACTCTGGCGAATCATTCGCGTGTTGTGCCCGCTTTTCATATGGTGGCTTTGCCGATTTTGCTTCTCAACTTCGTGTACTCAATTTACGTGCTTGTGCATACATGGTTTTCGTTCGGAGCGCTGGTGTCGCTATTGGTTGCGATTGCTCTGTTATTGATCGCATCGTATGGAAGGATGTTCGCGCTAACGGTGCAGGACCGCGTGATCCGCCTCGAAATGCGTTTGCGTCTCGAAAAACTCTTACCCGCTGACCTGAAGCCGCGTATCCCGGAGTTCACGGTGGACCAGTTGGTCGCTTTGCGTTTTGCAAGCGACGCCGAATTGCCCGATCTCGCGCGCCGCGTCCTCGATGAAAATGTCAAGGACAGGAAGGCCATCAAGCAGATGATCAAGACTTGGAAGCCGGATTACCTTCGCGCTTAGCGCAGATTTTGATTTTATAGTTGCCGCGCCCTGGGACGGCCGCGCAATTGTCCAAAGGAAGCGCGGTTTCTCGGCGAAAGGTGTGAAAGTTATTTTTTGGTTTGGCCATTGCTGTGGCGAATGAAGAATTTCCATTTATCGACATTCGCCGGCACGGCCACGTCGAAAAATCCCACCATCATTTCGTCATACGTCTGGTCGCCCCAGCGCACCGCCGCTGTCGGATCGGGATTGTGCGGATTGCCGCGTGAATTGTCGTACCACGCGACCGCTTGCAGTTCCGTTCCCGCTTTCAGAAATCGCGGCTGCGTCAGCCTGTAACTCAACTGCCAGTAAAAATTATAATTGACGCGCAGCAATGTCTCGATCCTTCCGTCGCGATGAATGATGCGGTATTCGAATTTCTTTCCGCGCAGATGCATGTGCGGAAAAAAGCTGAGCAGCGTGCAATCATTCGGCAGCGTGCCATGGACCTCCACGCGAAAATCCGGCACGCCCGGCGGAATGATGAAGCGATCATTCGTCAATTGAAGCGTCAGCACGCGCTGCTTCGGCGACTGCTTTGCGAACACAAGCCCAATGCTCGTCTGATCCGTTGCCGCGTGTCCCTTCGTCACGTAATGCATTTGAAAGACCAGGTCCGAGCCTGCGGGAATGAATTTCGCCATCCCCGCCGGCCATTCATCCGGCGAACTTCCCGGCGCGTAAACAAGCAGAATGTCGCTGTCGGTCCATTCCGCATCCCGCCGGTCCTGCGCGTTAGTCAAGGTTGAAGCCGTGAATGGACTTCCAAGGGGCGCGTGTTGCAGCCATTTCGATCCCGGCGGCCGCACATATACGACAGCGTGATGCACATTTTGCCGGCTCGACGGTCGGATCTCCGACATTTGCACCCATTCATCTTTCTTGAATCCTGTGGGAACAATTTCGTACGTGTATTGCACATCGCCATGCGCGGGAATCGCAACAGGCTTCGGCATTCGGATCACATCGCGTGGCTGGGGAATAATCCATCCTCTTGCCCAGTGGCGCGGTGGCGGCGCGTCGTGAGGATTGCCCGCGGGCGCGCCGGCATCAACCCATGCCGCGAGTATTGCGATCTGCTCCGGCGTTAACGACGGATCATCCGCAAAGCGGCCGCAGCACGGATCGGCAAACCATGGTGGCATAATACGTCGCGTGACTTTGTCTCTGATCTCGCGCGCGTATCGTCGCGTTCCGTCATAAGTGACTAGTGGCATGGGCGCGATTTCGCCCGAGCGATGGCATGCCTGGCAATGCTGCTGCAAAATCGGCGCGACATCTTTATAGAATGTCGGCGTTGCATGAGTGCCGCTTCGGCCGTGACGAATTGCGGCGCCTCGAAGGTCTGCTGTGACGCAACTCCACGCCGCGACCATCATCAGCACAACCATCATTGGCGCAATGATCGTTGCCGCTGCGCGGTGATGTTTCGATTGGTGCCTATTCATTCTGTTTCGCAGTCAGCCTGTTCAATTCAAACTCCAGCCGCAAGACATCAGCGTATCCCGGGCGGGTGGCAACGCGATCTATAACCCTCGGATGGATGCCGCGTCATCTCAACTCGCTGCCCGAGCCCCTTTTTGTTGCGGGGCATCCCGAAACCGCTGAAAAATCCTGGAACTTTCGACCTCGCCCGCTTGAATACCGTATGTAAGGTTGCGGTACGCTGAGTTCTGCCCGCTTCGACGCTCTACATTACCAGCATGTATGATCCGCCGGCGACACGGCCCAGCCAGAAATTATTGCCAACACAGGAGGAAAGTCGAATGGGAAAAGAAATTCGGCGATTTTTAGGGATTTATTCTTTACTGGCGGGCTTAATTTTTTTTGCAGGCGCATCCGTTCGCGCATCGGTGCCCCCACAGCGGCCGCAAGGCCAGGCTGGCCCCCGGCGGGGAATGCCGTCCGCGGATCAGCGACTGCAAATGATGACTAAACAGCTCAATTTGACGGGCGACGAACAAGCGAAAATCAAGCCCATCCTAGAAGATGAGCAAAAAAAGATGGAAGACTTGCGGAACGACTCCACTCTCTCCCGCCAGGATCGTTTTCAGAAGATGCGGGACATTCGTGAGGACTCTTCAAAACAAATTCGTTCCAATCTCGACGACACCCAACAGAAGAAATTCGATGAAATGCAGAAGCAGCAACAGAAGCGAATGCAGGAAAGGCGAAGCAGCGGCGGTCCTGGGCCGGGAGCTGATTCCTAGCCACATCCGAAATCAACAGCAACGACCGTCGATTGATTGACGTCAAACAGTTGACGTCAATCAATTTTCGTCAAAGAAATGGCGGACAGTAAGTTCCGTGGCCCGGTTTGCGCGGCGAATTGATTCGAAAAGCGACGGCTGCACGTTCGACACGCCGCGGCGCCGGGCCATTTTTTCTCCAAGTTCGCGCGCGATGTAAATTTTGGAAAGGCAGCCTCGCCCTGAAGTCAACCATTGCATTTCGCTCGATTGTTGCGCTTCTACTCGCCGTCGCACCCGCCGTGCGAGCGCAGCAAAATCCCGCACCGCAGACGCCGATCGCGGTTTCTGGTGTTGTTCAAGCGGATGGCCAAATCGCGATTCCCGGTGCCACCGTCCGCATAGAGAACTCTTCGACCCACCAGCGGTGGGTCACCTGGACAGATGAGGACGGCAAATTCAGTTTCCCGGGCCTTCCGCCGGGGTCCTACCAAATCTCTTCGGACGCGCTGGGTTTTGGAACCGCGACTCTCGACAGTACATTTCAATCCGCCACGCCTCCCCCGCCGCCGGTTGTCCTTGTCCTTCACGTGCTCTCTCTTGCGGAAATGTCTTCCAACGGTTCAGGCGCTACAGCGTCCGAAAAACCGGCCGCTCCAGAAAATGTGTCATCTCCCGCAAATAGCAAACCCCCGATTGTCCAGAATGGCGTGCAAAATGGCATGCAAAATGGCGCGGCAGGCCAACCGCGTCAGCGCCAATCCGGCAGAGGCCGGCAAGCTGGCCCTGCCGTGCCTGCAGGACTGACAAATGCGATGCGCCAGGGCATGGGCGGTTTTCAACAAGTCGACGTGGATGTCGAAGGCGGCGGTGCTGGTGCGGGAGCTACTCCGGACCAAACTTCCGGGGCAACGAATTCTCCGTTAGGAGCGGCCTCTTCTTCCGATTCGCTTTTGCTCAATGGCTCCGTGGGTGTCGGCGCTAACACCTTTGGTCCTGGCTTTGGAAACGGCGGTCTCCCTGGCTCAAATTTAGGTGTTGATCTTGGCCCAGCGCCAGGGCAGAAAAGGATTATGTTTGCAGGCCGCGGCGGTCCAGGTGGCCCTGGTCGTCCGGGTGGCCCCGGTGGTTTTCGAGGAGGCGGCGGTATTTTCATCATTCGGCGCCTCAGGCAGCAGGTCAACCGCATCCATTATGGTTTCTTCGAGACGTATCAAAACTCGGCATTTGACGCGCGGCCCTATTCGTTGACGGAGCCCAATCCGCCCAAGATCAGCTTCTACAACGAGCGCCTCGCATTCAACGGTGGCGGACCTCTCAAGATTCCTCACATCTATGATGGCAGCGACAAGACATTTTTCTTTGCGAACTACACGCTCGATCGCCAGCAATCGCCCAAGGATATTTTTTCGACTGTCCCTACACAAGCCGAGCGTGGCGGCAATTTCTGCGGCGTCGTGGCGCAACTCTACAATCCGTTTTCCAATCCCACCGGGCCGCGCCAGCCACTCGGTTGCTCAATTCCGATTGGCATGCAGGACAACGCCGCGTTGGGCCTCCTAAAATACATTCCCGCTCCCAATCTTTCCGGCACAGTGCAAAATTATCATCTCGAGGCCACCGTTCCGGAATCGAGCGATTTCGTCAACTTCCACATCTTGCACACAATTTCGCGGCGGTTCAGTTTGAATGGCGGATATAACTTTAATTCGAATCGCGGCAGCACGCTGGGAGATTTTCTCACGCTCGGAGGCACCGATTCTTCGCGCAATCAGAATTTTGATTTGCACTTCGTCCAGACATGGTCGCCGCGTCTCACCAACGATTCTTTTATCAACTGGAGCCGCAGCCGCATTCGCATTCTGAGCGACAATTCCTTCGCCAATAACATTTCTGGACAGCTCGGAATCAATGGCATATCCACCTCTCCGATTAATTTCGGTATCCCGGGCATCAATTTCACGAATTTCACGGGCCTGAGCGATCCCATCCCTTCGCTTGTCCGCAATCAGACTTTGCGATTTAACGATTCTGTCACCTATGTCCTGGCCAAGCACACGATCACCGTCGGCGGGGAAGTCCGCCGCATGCAGAACAATACTCAGTCCGATCCCATTCCGCGCGGCCAGTTCAATTTCACCGGATTGATGACCAGCCAGTTGGACTCGTCCGGACAACCCGTCCCCGGCGAGTTGGGCATCGACTTCGCCGATTTCCTCCTCGGCGTTCCGCAAACCACCCAACTGCAATTCGGCAGCACCAACACTTACTTTCGCAACTGGGGTTTCATTGGGTACGCACAGGACGACTGGCGCGTTCGGCCCCGTTTCACGCTCGAATTCGGTTTACGCTATGAAGTGGAGACGCCCCCGATCGAGCTTTTTAATAAGATCGCCAATATCGATTTGAATCCGGACATTACTCAGGCGCAAGTCGTCGTGCCCGGGCAGAGCGGTCCGTTCAGCGGGTCCTTGCCCCAATCGCTTATTCGCGGCAGTTACAATGACTGGGCGCCGCGCTTCGGAATGGCTTGGAAGCCTTTTTCGAAACACGCGTTCATCGTCCGCTCGGGCTATTCGATTTTCTACAATGGATCGGTCTACAGTCATCTGACGACGGAACTCGCGAATCAGCCGCCGTGGGCACAGGCTCAATTCATCTCCACGTCCGCGAGCCAGTTTTTGACTTTGGAAAACGGGTTTCCGTCGCAGTCTTCGCAGTCCTCTTCGACGGCGATAACCAATACCATCGCGGTCGATCCAAATTATGCGGTCCCTCGAATTCAGATTTGGGATCTTGGATTCGAACAGCAATTCCCGAAAAGCTGGATTTTGGACGTTACCTACACCGGCACGAGTGGCGCCAATCTCGATATCCTTCGCGCTCCCAATCGGCTTGTGCAGCTCAATGGAAGTGTGCGCCAGATTCCGTACGCCGCCGGTTTCACGCTTGATCAATCTGGCGCCACTTCGATTTATCATGCCGTGCAGATTCGCGTGCAGAAGCGTATGTCGCGCGGGTTCATGCTTTACGGGCTCTATACTTTCGGTAAATCGCTCGACGACGCCAGCGCCATTGGCGGAGGCTCTCCCGTGGTCGAGCAGCAGGATGGCAACCTGCGCGCGGAGTGGGGACGCTCCGCATTCGACGTTCGCCACCAGCTCCGCCTGTTTGAAGTCTATGAGCTGCCGTTCGGAGCACGCCAGCGTTGGGCGCATCACGGCTGGCAGGCCTCGCTGCTGGGAAACTATCGGATCAATTCTGTTATCACCATGTCGAGCGGCTTGCCATACACGGCGCTTGGCCCTGCTTCAGACAATACCGCCAGCGGCGGGGGATTTTCCGAACGCGCCAATCAGGTAGGAAATCCCTGCTTGCCGTGGGCCCAGCGTACTCCCCTCGATTTCTTCAATACTGCGGCGTTCGTGGCTCCGCCGGTCGGGACGTTCGGCGATGCTTCCCGCAATACCATCTGCGGTCCGGGCAATTTCAATATCAACGCGGGAATTTCAAAATCCTTCGTCTTTGGCAAGGACCAGCAGCGCCGCATGAACCTCAGCTGGCAGGTTCAAAACTTGACCAACCATCCGAATTTCACGGGGCTTTCCACCGTTGTGAATTCGTTCACCTACGGCCGCGTGCAATCGGTAAATTCCATGCGCACGATGAATCTCGCTTTGAGGGTGAACTTCTGATGCGTCGCGTTATAACCAAACTCATGCCCGAAGTCCTTACACTGTTGCTGGCGTTTTCCTTGCTTACTCCTGTCGCGTTTTCACAGGTGCAGAAAATTCCTGCTCCGCCGCGGCCTCCGCTGCAGAGAAAACCCACGCCCGTGATGCGTACTAACGTGAATCTAGTCGTCATCGACGCGGAAGTGACCAACCGTGACGGTAGCCCCATTCGTGGCCTTCGAGCCGATCAGTTCACACTGCTCGAAGACGGCAAACAGCAGAAAATCCTCTCATTCGTTTATTCGGATATCGAATCTCTCGAAACGGCTGGAAAGACGGCGGGCCCTCCGGTGGTGATACCCATCGAATCCACGGAACCCGTCTCAAATGACGCCCTTTCCGCAACCGTTCGTGACCACCGCATGATTCTGCTGTTTTTTGATTTATCTTCCCTGCAGAATGACGAGCTTTTGCGCGCCCGCGACGCAGCCCTCCATTTCGTGCGCCAGCAAATGACCCCTGCGGATCTTGTCGCCGTCGCCGTGCTCGGAAATCAATTGAGTGTTCTTTCCGACTTCACCAACCAACACGCTGATTTGGAGAAGGCCATTGACAGTCTCACTCCGGGCATCAATTCGCAGCTGGCGGGACTCTCTACCGCGCCCGCGCAAAACGGCGAATACGACGTAAGCGAGGACACCGGGGCGGCCTACACACCGGACGACACGGAGTTCAATGTTTTCAATACCGACCGCAAGCTTTCCGCTATGCAGGGGCTCGCGGATCTGTTGAAGCACATTCCCGGTAAGAAAATAGTGATGCAGTTCTCGGGCGGAATCACGCAAACGGGAGAGGAAAATCGCACCGAGCTCGAAGCTGCAACCGACGCCGCAAATCGCGCCAACGTTTCGTTCTATACCGTCGACGCCCGCGGCCTGATGGCCGAAACTCCGGGCGGCGACGCAACGCAGGGCGCATCTTCCGGACAATCCATGTTCTCCGGCGCTTCCGTTTTCAAGCAGTCCGAATCGCGCCAGGATTCTCGCGACACGCTTTCGACACTCGCCACCGACACCGGCGGGCGCGCATTTTTCGACATCGGCGATTTATCCAAGGCATTTCGCCAGGTGCAGCAGGATACCTCCGGTTACTACCTGATTGGCTATAGCACGTCAAACACAAAGCCGGATGGAAGCTGGCGTCGCGTCACGCTGAAACTCAAAGTTCCCGGCGCGCGATTGCGCTATCGCACGGGATACTTTGCGCCGCGCGATTTCAAGCACATGTCTACCGAGGATCGCGACCAGCAGCTCGAAGAGGCTCTCCGCTCCGATTCGCCGCGCGTCGAACTTCCGATTGCCCTCGAAGTCTCGCAATTCAGACTTAGCAGCGGGGAGGTTTACATCCCGATTGCAGCCAAGCTTCCTTCCGGCGCTTTGCAATGGGCTGCAAAGCGCGGCAGCCAGGAAGACGAATTCGATTTCGCGGCGCAAGTGGAAGACGCTGGCACAAAGCGTGTGGTGGCGCAATTGCGGGACACCATCAACGTGCGCCTCGGCGCCGAGCATTTCGAGCAAGTGCATCGAAACGCCCTGCTCTATCAGGGCGGCATGATCCTCGCTCCCGGTTCTTATCGACTGAAATTCGTCGCCCGCGAAAATGAGACGGGACGCATCGGCACGTTTGAGCAAGCCCTCACTGTCACCGCTCCAGATCCAAAGCGCTTGGCGCTTAGCTCCATATTGCTTTCCAGCCAGCTCGCCCCGGTCGAGAAGTCCTCCGAGGTACAAATCAAAACCATGGGCTTGGCGGCCAGTCTGAAGAATTCACCCTTGGAATTCTCCGGTCAGCGATTGATTCCCAGCGTAACCAATGTTTTCCAGTCCCGGCAAACGATCTACGTTTTCTTCCAGGCCTATCTGCCCAAGAATGCGGACCCTGCATCGCTGCGCGGAGGCTTGGTGTTTTTCCGCGGTGGGGAAGAAGTCAGCCGCACGCCTCTTCTCACGCCAGTTCAAGTCAACGCAAAATCTCGCTCCGCCTCCTTCCGCATCAGTCTTCCTCCGGGTAAATTTCCGCCTGGGAACTATGCTGTTCAAGCCGTCGCTGTTGAAGCGGGCCAGCCCCTGGCGGCATTCGGGCGAGCCTATATGGCTGTCAATTCTGCCCAGAAACAGCCGGCGCCTCAGTAATCCCTTGCTAAGGCGGTAGTAAGAAACCCGGCAAGCTAACCAAAAGCGTGCGGAGGCTGCCACACGTAACGCGTGTACTATCTTTGGCGTGGCACTTCACGGCCTGAATCGCAAGATCATCCAGTCCACCGGCATCGTCATGGCGAGTGTCCTGCTCAGCCGTGTGCTGGGGTTTTTTCGCGAATGGACTGTCGCTCATCAGATCGGCTCCAACGCCATCACCGACTCCTATTACGCCGCCTTCACGCTTCCTGACTTTCTGAACTATCTCGTGGCCGCCGGCTCCCTGAGCATCACCTTCATCCCTGTGTTCACGAAATTCGCCGCTGTCGATCAGGAGGACGAGGCCTGGCACGTTTTCTCCACGGTCATGACGTTCATGGGGTTGCTCGTCATCGCCCTCATTTGCGTCGCGGAAATTTTCGCGCCCCAGCTAGTCTCTGTGATCGCGCCTGGCTTCGGCCCGGTCGAGAAACGGCATGTCGTTTTCCTGACGCGCCTGATGCTGCCCGCGCAATTCTGTTTTTATCAGGGCGGGATTCTAAGCGCCGTGCAATACGCCAAGGGAAAATTCATCGTCCCGTCGCTCGCCCCGCTGGTTTACAACATTTTCATTATTCTCGGCGGTGTTTTGCTCGCGTCGCGCATCGGAATCACGGGCTTCGCCGTCGGCGTTCTGGTGGGATCGCTTATTGGCAATTTTCTTTTGCAGGTTTACGGTGCGCACCGCGTGGGCGCGAGATTTTCTCCGGCCCTCGATTTGCGCCATCCCGGTTTTCGCCTTTTCGTCAAGCTCGCCGTGCCCATTATGCTCGCGCTCTCTCTTTCCTTCACCGACGATTGGATCATCCGCTGGTTCGGCTCTTATCTCGTCCCTGCGTCCATCACCTGGCTCACGTACGCGAAGACGCTGATGCGCGTTCCGCTCGGAGTCGTGGGCCAAGCGATCGGCGTGGCGTCGTTCCCGGTGCTTTCGCAATTATATTCGGAAGGAAAACTCACGGAATTGAATCGCGTTCTGAACGACACGTTCAAAGGCCTGATCTTCCTACTTATCCCGATTTCGGCATTCACCATTGCGGAAAGCCCGTATGTTGTGCATCTGGTCTTCTCGCATACGCGATTGACCCCTTCAGATTTGCATGCGACCGCTTCCACGCTGGCCCTTTTTTCCATAGGTATGTTCGCCTGGGGCGCACAGAATCTGATCGCGCGGGGTTTCTATTGCACGCGGGACACATGGACGCCCGCCATTGTGGGCACCGTTTTCACGTTCCTCGATATACCGCTCTATTGGTGGCTGGTCAGGCGGGCGCAGCACCTGGGATTGGCGCTCGCGAGTTCGACGGGCATCGTTCTCTTCACCATTGTGCTTTTCCTTCTGCTCATCCGGCGGACGGAAAATCACGATGTCGGCGACCTCATGCGCTTCTTCCTTAAAGTTTCCGCGGCCTCCATCCTTTCCGGCGCCGCGGTCTACGAGGTCGCGAAGTGGCTGTCACGCTCGATTGCCTGGCAAAAGATGTTGGGCTCTTTCGAAATTCTAATCATGGCTTCGGCGGCAGGGGCAGTGATTATCGTGGCATTGCTCAAGCTCTTTCGGACCAGCGAGCTCGATTCCTACCTCGCGCGGCTTCGCCCCAGGTTTTAGCGCTCGCGCATTACAGAATGCTTGCGCCAGTTCCGCACATCAGTAATCTTCCGATCGAACGTTGACTTTCACGCGCCGGGCGCTCGCGCGCCCCGCCCACGCTCGAATTGCGATGTTAGACTCGAAGCGTTTGCTGGACAGTACTTGGTCGTCCTGCAAGCGCAGCGGCACTCCCTTCCTCCGTGTGCTTGTCCGAGCGGATATTCATCGATTCGGACCAAAGGATTTCGCCGTGCCCGAATTCTGTTCCACACGCGTGCGCACGAAGCATTTTGTTTTTACCATGGCGGCTCTGCTTGCTTCGATGATCGCATCCATCACCAGTTGCGGCGATTACCATACAGCTGGACTTCATGCGGCGGACGATCCGGTGCGCCCGCTCGTGCATACCAATGAAGATTTCACGGCTGTATTTCCAGAATCGTTTCCGATGCAGGCAGCGGTTTACTGGACGAAATCCGATGAAGGGATTCTGGCTCTCATTCATTCCTTGCGCGAGATGGGCATTCCGTTCTTCGTCACGCGTGACTTGGATCGCGCGCTGCGTCACCGCCTCGTCGTGATCTCTCCGGCTGCGGATGGCGCCACGTTCACCGAGCCGCAAATCCGCCAGCTGACCGCCTACGTCGAGGATGGCGGAAACATTTTTGCCACGAATGTGTTTGCAGGCGCGCTCAAGGAGTTGTTTGGCTTCAGTAACTACGCGCCGTCACGGCGGCGCTATTACGTCAACTTCGTTGCGGGCGCTGATTCCGCCGAACGATACATTAATCGGCCGGAAGAATTGCAAACGCGCCTGGGCGATCCGCGTTACGGAAACATTTTCTGGACAAACGGCTACACATCCGATGGGACATCCACGGCGCTCGCGCACTTCGAGGACGGCACGGCGGCGGTTCTGCACAAGATCACCGGGAAGGGCAGCACATATCTTTGCGGCGTCAGCCTGCTCGACGTTGTGCTGCGCAGCCAGGTGAACGGCGACTACGATGCGGAGCGGCATTACGCGAATATTTTCGAGCCCGGCGCCGACGTGTGGATGCTCGTCTTGCGCGCCTGGTACGAATCGCACCAGCCCGGCGCCGTGCGCCTTGGCACAATTCCTGACGGCCAGCGTTCGGTTTTATTACTCTCTCATGATGTTGACTGGGAACGTTCGTTCGACCCCATGCTCGCGTATGCGCGCATGGAAATGAAGCATCACACGCGCAGCAGTTTCATGATTCAAACGAAATATGTCAGCGACGACAACAGCCGCTCGTTTTACTTCGGGAAGAACCTCGCGGATTTGCGGCAGGTTTACGCCTGGGGCTTCACGATCGGCAGCCACTCGGTGATTCATTCCGCCGGCTTCAATCATTTCGCGCTCGGGACCGGGAAGGAGACATTTACGAATTATCGCCCATACAGCACGGGTTTCGAGACGGCGAAGGGCGCCAGTGTCTTTGGAGAAGTGCGGGTCGCCAAGGAATTAATTGACGGCGAGTTGCCCGGTCAGAATACAATCTTTTTTCGTGCTCCCAATTTGCGGATACCGGATACCCTTCCCGAGGTCCTCCAGCGCTGCGGTTACGAATTTGATTCGTCGTTTACCGCCGACGATGTCCTCACCCATTTTCCCTATGCCCTTCCTCTCGGCTTGGAATATACCGAAGACAGCGGCATCGACGAATTTCCCATCACGATCGAAGATACGGAAGGACCCCCTGCGCCGCCTCTCGAACAGCGCATTCCCCAGGCGATGAATGTGATTCGAGCGAATGCGGAGAATGGCGCCATCAACGTGGTGCTGATTCACAGCAACGAAGCGGGAAAGAAACTCGCCGGAGAGGAACAAATCCTGGACGAATTGCCAGTCGGCGTCAGCGCCATGGACTTAATAACCTTCGCGAAGTTTTGGCGCGCACGCTCTAGCCTGCACTGGCGCGTCGGCCCGTGGCATGCCTCCCAAGGGATACAGATTGACGTAACTGCGGACGACCCAGTAGAGGGGATCACGTTCGAGTTTCAACGCGACATCGCAGCCGCCGACGCCGGCGCAAAGCTTATCGGGCAGCGCACGGTCGTTTTGCCCGCGCTGAAGCTTGGCGAGCGCCTCTCTGTGCACGTGATGTATTTACGCTGATTTTCTTACGCGCAATTTGGATTACAGGGAATTTCGACAATTATGCGGAATTTCCAGAGAAATGATCTATAAATTGTGAGTGCGAGGGGCTCGGTTGGCGAGCCCCTCAGCTTTGTGTGCCGAGCATGTTCAACAGCGGGGAGGTGCAAGTCCTCTACCCAACCTGATGGAGGTGAAGGGTCAGCGAAGCGCAAGGGTGAAATAACACTCGTCGCGAGGCGGGGCCTGAAAGAAGCG
>Ga0307374_10000511_pt1 | contig 74445 bp, 60 predicted proteins | sample OX3MG_FD_202532 | JGI IMG/M metagenome (GOLD analysis project Ga0307374, IMG submission 202532) | Soil microbial communities from Risofladan, Vaasa, Finland - OX-3 | ecosystem: Environmental > Terrestrial > Soil > Coastal area > Acid sulfate soil | place: Finland: Risofladan, Vaasa | collected... | reverse complement strand
GTCGCCTTCGGCGCACCGCGGCAGGAGCTGTGGCTCGACCGCCACCTGGGGGAGACCGGCGCGGCGCTCGGGATCGGCGTCGGCGGGAGCCTCGACGTGCTGGCGGGCCGGGTGCCGCGGGCCCCGGGCGCCCTCCGGGCCCGGGGGCTGGAATGGGCCTACCGGCTCTGGCGCCAGCCCTGGCGGCTGCCCCGGATGCTCCGGGCCGCCCCGTTCTTCGTGCTCTGCCTCGTGGAGCGTCGGCGGTGAGCCGGCCGAAGGTGGTCCCCGCCCTCAGCGTCGTGGTCCCCGCCTACAACGAGCGCCGGCGCCTGCCCGGGACCCTGGAGCGCCTCCGCCGCCATCTGGACGCCGCCCGCGAACCCTACGAGTGCATCGTCGTCGACGACGGCAGCGGCGACGGCACCGGCGACCTGGTGGAGGCGGCGGCGCCGACCTGGCCCGAGCTGCGCTGCCTGCGCCTTCCTTTCAATGAGGGGAAGGGTCGGGCGGTGCAGGCCGGGATGATCGACGCCCGCGCCGAGCTCCGCCTCTTCTCCGACGCCGACCTCTCGACCCCGATCGAGGAGCTGACGAGGCTCCGGGCGGCCCTCGCGGAGGGGGCCGACATCGCCATCGCCTCCCGGGCGCTGCCGGCGTCGCGGGTCGAGGTCCACCAGGCGTGGACTCGGGAGGCGATGGGCAAGACCTACAACCGGATGCTCCAGCTGCTGGTCCTGCCCGGCATCCACGACAGCCAGTGCGGCTTCAAGCTCTACACGGCCCGGGCGGTGCGCCTCTGCTTCGAGCCGCTCACCACCTTCCGCTTCGGCTTCGACGCCGAGGTGCTCCTGCGCGCCCGCCTGGCCGGGCTGCGGGTCGCCGAGGTCCCGGTGCGCTGGGAGGACCAGCGGGGGACCAGGGTGAGCTCGGTCCGGGACAGCTCCCAGATGCTGGTCGACCTGCTCCGCCTGCGGCGTCGGCTGGGACGGGCCCGGAGACCGGCGGCGGGATGACGGCGAGCACGGCCGAGCCCTGGGTCCCGGCGTCCGACGGCGGCGCCCCGCCCCGTCTGCGGGCGCCCTTGGTGGCGCTCGCGGGATGGTGGGCTGTCACAAGGGACGACCGCGCCTGGTGGGTCGGCGCCTCCGTCCTGGCGGTGGGCCTGGCGGTCGCGCTGGGGACCCACCCGCCGGCGGCCCCCACCCTCTTCTGGCACCTCGCCAACGGCGACGCGATCCGGGGCCTGGTCCTGCCCGCCCATGCGCCCGCGCTGGTCGGCGGCCGCCACCCGTTCGACGCCAGGTCGTGGCTGGCGGACCTGGCCCTCGCCCGCCTCGCGCCGCGGGTCGGTCCCGGCGGGCTGACCGCGCTCGGCGCCGCCGGCACCGTGCTGCTGGTGGGGCTGGTTGCGGCCGCGGCCCGGGCCGCGGCGGCGCCGGCCCGGCTCCACCCCGTCGCCATGCTGGCGGGCGTGGCGGCCGCCCTGGCCTCGATGCCGACCACCCTCGCCGGGCGCGAGAGCCTGCTCCTGCCGGTCTTCACCGCGGCCCTGGTCGGGCTGCTGGCGGTCGCGCGCCGGACCGACCGGCCCCGGGCCCGGCGCGTCACCGCGGCACGGGCCTCGGTCCCCGTCCTCCTCGCGCTGTGGGCCAACACCCAGAGCGATGTGGTGGTCGGGGTCGGGGCGGTGTGGCTGACCGTCGCGGCGGTGCGCCTGGCGGCCCGCGGCCCCGCCCGCGCCCAGCACCGGCTCCCCCTCTGGCTGCCGCTGGCGGCGCTGCTGGCCCCGCTGGCGAATCCCACCGGCCCCCATCTCTACGCCGAGGTCCCGCTCAGCCTCGGCGGGCTCGGGGTCCACGGCGTCCTCACCGGGTGGGCCAGCCCCGACCTGCAGACCTGGGGGCGGCGCTGGGCGGAGCTGACGGCGCTGGCGCTCGCCGGCGCCGCCGCGCTGCGGCCCCGGCGGTCCCACCCCGCCGACGGCGCCCTGGCGGTCGCGGCCACCGTCCTGGCGCTGTTCTTCAGCCACGACCTGGCGGTCTTCGCGGTGGTCGCCGGGGTGTGGCTGGCGGCCCAGGCCTCCAGCCTCGGCACCGGCCCCGCGGCCGCCGCCATCGCCCGTCCGGCCCGGAGCCGGCGGCTCACGGCGGCGGCGCTGGTCCCGGCCGTGGCCGGCTGCGTCCTCGCCGGCTCGGCGGCGGCGGCCGCGGCGGGGGCGGGCGGGCCGGGGGTGCAGGCGGCGCGTGGGCTCCCGGTGGCGACCGCGAACTGGCTCCTGCGCGCCCGGCCGCCCGGACCCTGGCTCACCACCGTCGACGTGGGCAGCTACCTCGCCGCCCGCCTCCCGGAGGGACACCGACTGCTCTGCCTCGGCGACCCGGTCCCGCTCGCCGGCCGCGGCCTCCGGCGGTGCGGCCAGCTCGCCGCGGTGGCGCCGGACACCCCCCTGCTCCTGCGCCGGCTCCACCTGCGCCTGGCGGTGCTCCCGGGGGACGCCGGGCTGACGTCGCTCCTGCGCAGCCGGGGCTGGCGGGTGGTGGAGCGGGGCGGGGCGGTGGTGGTGCTGGCGCCGCCGGCCGCCTGACGCCGCCGCTCGGTGGGGCGGCCGGCCCGGTGCCGGCCACGGCTCCCGGTACGATGGCCGGGCCCGGCACCAGGCCCGGGAGCGGTCGAGCGGGAGGCACGGAAATGGCGGGACGGCAGAAGGGATCGGGGAACCGTCCCGGCGGCACGGGGTCGCCCCCGGGGCGGCCCCGCTCGACGGCGGGCGGCGGCCGGCCCGGGCCGCCGGCCAGCGGCCGCCACGGGCCGGCGGCCTCGCGCCGGCCGGGCGGCCGCGCGGGCACCGGAATACGGCCCTCCGGCCTGACCGCCGGGGTCATCGCCGGGGTGGTGCTGGTGGTGGCCGCGGTGATCGGGATCAACCTCAGCCTCCCCAGCCCCGTGCACCGCGACTACCTCGCCAGCCTGGCCTCGGCCGCCAGCGGCCGCCACCCGGTGAACGGGATCACCTGCGCGGCCCCGCCCCGGCTCAGCTACCACTGGCACGCCCACGTCGCCATCTACGTCGACGGCACCCTCCGCTCCATCCCGGCCGGGGTCGGGATCGGGACCCCGCGCCAGACCATCAGCGGGTCGACCGAGGGCCCCTGCACCTACCCCGTCCACACCCACACCCCGGACGGGATCCTCCACATCGAGTCCCCCACCAGCCGCCTCTACACCCTCGGCACCTTCTTCGCGGTCTGGCACCAGCCGCTCAGCCCCACCCGGGTGGGGCCGGTGCGGGGCCCGGTCACGGTGCTGGTGAACGGCAAGCCCTACCACGGCTCCCCGGCCAGGGTGGTGCTGCGCGAGCACGAGCTGATCCAGCTCGACGTCGGCACGCCGGCGGTGCCCTTCCGCTCCTTCACCTTCCCGTCGGGGCTGTAGGGGGAGGGGGGCGCCCCGACCCCCTCCGAACCGGGGGCGGCTGACACCGGGGCGACCTGGGCCCCGGCCCCGCCGCCGACCACCGCGGGGCCGGGGCGCGCCGCTCCGGGTGCGGGCCGGATCCCGCGGCCGGCGGGGCAGGGGCCCCTCGGCGGACCTGACCGCGCCAGGGCGACGAGCAGGGCGAGCGCGGCCAGGGCGGGCAGGGAGCTCAGCTGGAGGAACGGCCACCAGAGCGGGGTCGTGCTCAGCTGGACCACCCCCGCCATGGTGAGGTGGGCGAGCGCCAGGGGCACCGCCAGCGCGGTGACGACCAGGAAGGCCGCGGTGGCGGCGGCGATCAGCCGGCGGTGGCGGGCGCCGGGGAGGACGGCGAGTCGCAGCCCCACCGCGGCCGGGATCAGCAGGCTGGTGTAGTGGGGGACCCAGGCGATGGTCGCGACCAGCACCATCGCGGTGACCCCGACGGCGAACTCGGTCGCCCGCTCCAGCGGACGGGCGTCCACCGGGCGCACCCGGAGCACGACCAGGGCCAGCACCGCCACATCGAGGCCCAGGACCGCTGCGTGCAGCAGGGCCAGCGGGGCCGCGAAATGGGTGACCGAGTGCCCGACGACGCGGCTGGCGACGCCGTCCAGGGACTGGTTGTAGATCCAGCCGTTGTCGCGGGCGAGGGCGGGGAGCACGTCGTGCACCCAGGTGGGAAGGCTGCCCCGCACCAGGCCGGCGGCCAGGCCCAGCGGGATGAGGCAGGCGGCCGCCATCGCCGCCAGCCCCCGCCACCAGCCGCGGCGGAGGAGGAGCAGCCCCAGCACCACCGGCTCCAGCTTGATGTCGGCGCCGAGGGCGAGGAAGATGCCGCAGGCCACCTGCTCCTCCCGCAGGTAGGCGCGCAGCGCCAGGGCCAGGCAGAGGAAGACGAGCGGGTTGATCTGCCCGTGCCAGTAGTTGTAGGCGGCGGGGGCGTAAAGGAGCGCCGCGACCAGGGCCAGGCTGGTCCGCGGCCAGCTGGGCGGCAGCACCGTCCGGCAGACGATCACCGCGGCGGCACAGGTGGCGGCGAGATCGAGCCAGAGGAAGGCGCGCGCGGCCCACCCGTGGGACAGGACGGCCAGGGGGGCGACCAGCAGGAGGGCCGGCGGCGGGTAGTCGAATCCCGACATCACCACCGACGCCTGGGCGTGGAAGCCGAGGTACGGGTCATGACCGTGGGCCACCGCGACCGCCGCCTGCCAGTAGGCTTGGAAGTCCTCGAACGGGCCTCCGAGGTGGCCGGCGAGGGGGGCGACGACGAACGTCAGGAGGGCTCCGAGGACGGCGGCCGCGGCCGCCGCGTGGCACAGCAGCCGCGCGTCGCGGACCAGCCGCTGCCGCCGCCGCTCGGCGGCCGGCTGGGGCCTCGTCACGATGCCCGTCCCCACCTCACACCCCGCCCTGGGGGACCCCGATGGGGCCGGGCCGGGCCGTCCTCCCATCCTCGGCGGGCCGTGGCCCGAGCGCCCGCCAGCAGGCCCAGGTGGCGAGGATCAGGAGGATCGGCGCGGCCTTGACCGGAAGGTTGGCGGTCGCCCCGTTGGTGTCCCAGACCGCGGCGCCGTCGAAGAGGCAGGTCCACGCGACCACCGGGAGCAGGCCCTGGCCGCGTGCGCTCCGGGCCCGGACGACCCAGCCCGCCGGCACCACCAGCAGGACCAGGTCATGGGCGAAGAGATGGGGGGCGAGGAGCAGCGACGCGCAGGCCGCTCCGCTCAGGGCCAGCCACCACTCCGCCTGGTCGCGCGGCGGCCGGCGGCCCCACGCCCACGCCAGGAGCGCCAGGCCGGCGAGCGAGAGGGCCGCGGCCACCACCACCGTGAGGGATCCCCCGCCCAGGAGGTTCCACACCTCGGCGAGGACCGTGCTGTCGTGGGTGGGGAGGAAGTGGCGGCCGAGGGTGGCCCCGTTGAGGCGGACCAAGGCCGCCACCCCGGCCGGTCCGAGCACGGCGGCGGTCCCGGCGGCGAGGACGGCGAGGGTCGCCGCCGCCACCCGCACCGCCGGCCGCCGCCACCGGTGGGCGGCGGGGACCGCGAAGGCGAGGAACAGCTCGGGCTTGACGCTGCACACCGCGGTCCCGACCGCGACCCGCAGCCAGCGCTGCCGCGCCACCCCGGCGGCGACGACGGCCACGGCGAGGGGGAGGAAGAGGTCGTACTGACCCTCGCCGAGGGCGCTCAGGGTGGGGACGCCGGCGGCCGCGAAGCAGGCCGCCGCGGTGCGGGGGTCGCGCAGCCCGTCGGCGCCCGCGAGCCAGCAGGCGGCCGCCAGGAGGGCTGCGATCCCGCAGCTGTCCCAGACCAGCAGGGCTGGGCCCGAGGCCAGCCAGGTGACGGGGAGGACCAGCAGGGTCCCGATGGGGGGGTTCACGAAGGGGATCGGCGGCAGGGCCCCGCTGCCGGCGAGGCCAAACTCGGCTCGGCGCTGGAACCCCGGCTGGTACAGATGGGGGAGGGCCGACCAACCGGTGTGGCGGAGCGCTCTGCTCACCGACCAGAAGGCGGTGAAGTCGTGGCTGCCCGCTCCCGCCCCCGCCAGCACCAGCCCCGCGTAGGCGCAGAGGAGGGCGGCGCTGACCGCGAGCAGGATCCGGGAGGGGCGCGTCAACGGGCTGGCCGCTCCGCGATGCAGGCGGCCAGCCCCGCCCGCCGCCAGCCCGCCGCGGTCGGCGTCGCCGGGAGGTGGAGGCGGGCGGGGCTGTCGGCGCGGGCGAACACGTCCATCCGGCGGTCGTGATAGACGAGGGGCCACCCGCGGACCTGGCCGAGGGCCTGCGCCAGCGGGGTGCCACGCTCGTACACGACCAGCTGGGTGCGGCTGCGGTCCAGCTCGCCGAGCCACCCCGGCGCGAGCCCGGCCACGGCGGCGAACCGGAGCAGGACCCCATTGCCCATCAGGGCGGCGTCGCCGAAGACGAAGACCCGGTCCTCTGGGAGGTGGTCGATGAGGTAGCCGCCGTCCTGATAGAGGTTGAAGAGCCGCAGCCGGCCGGGCGCCCGGCTCAGCCAGTGGGCGGCGCACACCGGGAAGCGCGGCACGTAGAAGGCGCTCCCGCCCGCCGGCACCGCGGCCGCCGCGACCCGGGTGGCCAGCACCGCCAGGATGGCCCCGAGCTCGAGGCCGGCCGCCAGCCGCACCGCCAGCGGGGGCCGGCGCAGCGTGCGGGGGCGCCGGCGGCGGCCGGCCAGCTCGGTCACCGCCCCGTCCAGCTGGGCGATCCACACCGGTGCCGCCACCACCGCGAAGACCGCTGTCTGCCGCACCGACTGGAGGGCCAGCGGGGTCACCAGCAGGAGCAGGGCGGTGTCGCGCAGGCTGCAGCGCCGGTAGCGGAGGAGGAGGACAAAGAGGCTCAGCAGCAGGGCCAGGAAGGGCCACAGGGCCACCAGGTGGAAGTCGGGGCTGTGCCACTCCTGGATCAGCCGTTGCTGGACCGTGTCGAACTGGGTCTGGAAGGGGTAGACGAGGATCTGCGGGCCGTTGGGGTTGACCAGGATGGCGAGGAGCGCGAACAGGGTGGCGGAAGCCAGACGGCGCAGGTCGCGGGCGGCCGGCCCGGCCCGGCCGCCCGCCCACCGGCGGGCGCCCTCGACGGCCAGCACCACGAGGAGCAGCCCCAGCCCCAGCACCCACCCCGCCTCCAGGTTGCTCCAGAGAAGGAAGATCGGCGGCAGCCACAGGGCGGCCCGGCCGCCGCGTCGGAGCTGGCGCTCCGCCAGCCAGAGGGTGACCGCGAGGAGGAGGTAGGTCTCCATCTGGGGCCGCGGCCCCCACACCGGCGCCCCGGCCAGCATCGTCACCACCGCCCCCAGGCCGAGGCTGACGGCGCCGACGGGGTGGAGCAGCCGGGCGCGGAGCAGGATGGCGGCCAGCATGAAGAGGGCGACCAGCTCGAAGCCGACCACCAGCGCCGCCCGCGCGCCGCCGCCGCTCAGGGCGGCGTACCCCAGCTCGGTCAGCCACTCCTGCAGGACCCAATGGTGGTGGACGGCGGTGAAGGTGTAGGGGTCGGTGGCGATCAGGCGGTGGGTGCGCAGGAGGGTCGCGCCGGTGCGCAGGTGCCACCAGAAGTCGGGGTCGGTGATCGCGGGCGGCACCGCCAGCATCGCCACCAGCAGCCCCGAGGCGGTGAGGAAGCGGGGGACGGTGAGCCAGCCCGCCCCGGCGGCCGACCGGTGCGACGGGACCGTCCGGCGGCGGTCCTGGCCGCGCGAGCGTGCCGGCGCGGGGACCGGGCGGTGCGCCATTCGGGCCAGTGTAGATGGGGCCCGCCGGCCGCCCCGGGGGCGTGGCGGCCTGTTGCAGGATCGCGGCAGGCGAGTTGCGCCCCCTCTCCCCGGTGCTCGGCTGGCGCGTTCCTGCCCTACGCTGTGCGGATGGCCCGCGCCGCCCCCAAGGGCGCCCCCACCCTGAGCCAGCTGCAGGCCGTCCTCCAGGAGGAGGAGCAGCGTGCGGTGACCGAGCTGGTCAGCCTCGACGAGGAGATGGCGGTGCTGGCGGAGGCGCTGGAGGGCGTCCGCGACCGCATCGACGACGCCGAGGTGATCCGCCGCCACGTGCTCCGGGACCACGCCCGCTTCACCGCCGGCGAGGTGGAGGCGGCCCTGTCGCGGGCCGGCGCTCTGCGCACCGAGGTCGCCCTGGCCCGGCTCCGGCTCGCCGGCGGCCTGTCCCGGGTCGCCGAGCTGCGCGACTGGCACCGGCTCCTGCGGGAGCTGGGACAGCACCTGGACGACCACCGGCCGCCTGACGGCACCCTCGCCGAGGGGCTGGCCCGGTACCGGAGCGCCTCCCGCCAGGTCTTCCAGATCATCGAGGAGGAGCGGGCGCGGATCGCGCGCGACATGCACGACGGGCCCGCCCAGGGACTCGCCAACCTGGTCCTGCAGGCGGAGATCCTGGAGCGCCAGCTGGACCGGGAGCCCGAACGGGCCAGGGAGGACGTGCGGGGATTCAAGGACGGGGTCCGCGCCGTCCTGGAGGAGACGAGGCGGCTGGTGTTCGACCTGCGTCCGCTCACCCTGGACGACCTCGGGCTGGTGCCGACCCTGCGGCGCCTCGGGCTCGAGTACCGGGACCGGTACCAGCTGGAGATCCGCATCAGCGTCCTGGGGAGTGAGCGCCGGCTGCCGACCCGGACCGAGGCGGCGCTCTTCCGGATCATCAGCGAGGCGCTCACCAACGCCCGCCGGCACGCCAACGCCAAGTTGGTGGAGGTGATCCTGAACCTCCAGCCGCACCGGGTGAGCGCGGTGGTCAAGGACGACGGCGAGGGCTTCGAGCGGGCCACGGTGGAGGCGCGCCTGGCCACCGAGCCCCATCTGGGGCTGATCTCGATGCGCGAGCGCGCCGACCTCGAGCACGGTCGCGCGGAGATCGTCTCCCAGGTCGGCCGCGGCACCGAGGTGCGGGTCACCCTGCCGCTGCCGTGACCGGCAGCAGTTCGCGCTGGTTCCCGGATCGTTACCCGGTGATTACCCGCTCTTCAGACCCCACCACCTAGACTGCGGCCAGAGACGGGGAACGAGGAAGTCCCCGGTGCAGCGGAACAGGAGGTTTTCGGATGCTGAGTCATGTCGGAGCGTGGTACTTGGGCCTGCGGGAGCGGCTCGCCGGCGTACGGGCCCACAACGAGGACGAGGAGGGCCAGGGCATGGTTGAGTACGCCCTGATCCTCGTCCTGATCGCCATCGTCGTCATCGTCGTGCTCACGGTCGTGGGCCACCAGGTCAGCAACGTCTTCAAGAACATCTCCAACGGCCTGAACCCCTAAGGCGTTCAGCGCACCCGGAGGTGCGACGCGGGCGCGGCGGTCCTCCGCCGCGCCCGTTTTCGCGCCCGGCCCGGGCCCCGCCGCCGCGCGGGGGCGGCGGTCCGTCACACGTCGTTACCGCGAAATGCCGCCGCCATCACAGGTTCCGGGACCGCCCCCGCCTATACTCCGGCTCGGTCGACGGTGCGGAGAACGCCCCGATCGACCGAATGCTGTGTCACTATCGAGCGGTCCGCCGGCACCGTGGGGCGATCCCGCGGGGCCCAGTCTTCGGCCGTGCTGGGGAGCCAACCGGCTTCTGCAGATTGCGGTCGCGCCACCATCGGCTACCTTCGGAGGGTTAGGACGGTGACCACCGAACTCCGCCGCCGGGGCAACCAGGCGCTGGTTGCTCTGGGGCTGATCATCGCGGTGCTGGCCTTCGGGCTGGCGTACTTCCTGTCGCGCTCGACGCCGCCGCCCGCCCCCGCCACGGTTCTCCCGGTGACCGGCACCCAGGTGGTCGTCGCGCGGGTGGCGATCCCCGCGGGCACGCTCATCACCCCGGCGATGCTCGCCGAGACCAGGATCAAAGGGCTCCTGCCCCTCAACGCGTACGGCAGCTGCCAGGCGCTGGTCAACGCCCTCTGCGCCACCACGGCGGGGGTGGTGCCGGCCGCCGCGACGGCCGCCCAGGCGACCCGGGCCCAGGCGGTGAACTTCTACGCGGTGGTGGGGATCACTCCCCGCACCGTCATCACCACCAGCCTGGTCGCCCCCAACCGCACCGTTCAGCCGCCTAGCTTCGGCAACCTCGACCTGCCGCCCGGCCAGGTGGCGATGGCGGTCCCGCTCAGCTCCCAGGAGGAGGTGGACGGGTACCTGCAGCCGGGCGACCACATCGACCTGATCGTCGCCAGCTCCAAGCCCAAGCCGGAGGTCGGCTTCGCCTTCCAGGACCTGGCGGTGCTCGCGATCGGCAGCCCGGTGGTGCAGACGCCGCAGAACGGGCAGACCGCGTCCACCGCGGCCGCGGCCCCCGCCGCGAGCGGGGGACCGGTCATCCTCGCGCTCAGCCGCAGCCAGGCGCTGGGGATCAGCGAGCTGCTGCAGACCGGGGCCATCTTCAATGCGGTGCTGCGGTCCACCTACGACTACGGGCTGGGCTACATCCCGTCGACCACCACCGCCACCGACCTCTACAGCCGGGCCTGCGTCACCGCCGGGAAGGTGAACCCGATGGTGGCGTCCGACCTGCAGACGGCCCTCGCCACTCAGCAGGCCGCGCGGGCCGCCTACAACGCCGCCACCACCACTCTCAACACCGCCACCGTGGCCCAGCACCAGTCCAAGCCGAGCGCGCTCGCCGCCGCCAAGGACAAGGTGAACTCCGACGTCATCACCGTAGCTCAGGCCGAGCAGACCCTCGCCCAGGCCCAGCAGCGGGTGCAGGACGACACCTCGGTGCTCTACTGCGGCGCCGCCCAGGCCACCCGCCAGTCCCAGCGGACCGGCAACTTCGCCTTCGGCACCAGCTCGATGATGCAGGACCTGTTCGGCTTCACCCTGCCGGGCTGATGAGCCTCACGATGGAGACCGAGGTGGCGGCCACCGCGCCGGCCGAGGTGATCCGGGTGCTGATCGTCGACGACATCGCCAGCACCCGCGAGAACCTGCAGAAGCTGCTGGCGTTCGAGGACGACATCGCGGTGATCGCCACCGCCGGCAACGGCCGCGAGGGGGTGGAGGCGGCTCGCGAGCTCTCGCCGCACGTGGTCCTGATGGATGTGAACATGCCGGTGATGGACGGGATCGAGGCCACCGAGACCCTCGCGGTCGAGGCCCCCCAGTGCCCGGTCGTGATCATGTCGGTCCAGGGCGAGCGCGACTACCTCCGACGAGCGATGCAGTCGGGCGCGCGCGCGTTCCTGATCAAGCCGTTCAGCGGCGACGAGCTCCTCACCAGCATCCGCCGGGTGCACGAGCTGGAGGGCAAGAAGGGCACCTACCTGCGCCAGCTGGCCCCCACCAGCGCGGGCAGTAGCGCCACCCCGGCCGGGGTGGCGGTGGCGGCGCGGTCACGGACCGCCGAGGTCCACCTGGTGATGGCCGGCAAGGGCGGCTGCGGGAAGTCGCTGCTCGCCACCAATCTGGCCACCGCGCTCCGCCTGGAGGTGGCCGGGCGGGTCTGCCTGGTCGACCTCGACCTCCAGTTCGGCGACGTGGGCGTCCTCCTCAACCTGCCCCACGGCCGGACCGTCTCCGACCTCGTCGACAACGCCCAGAGTCTGGACGGCGAGTTCGTCGACGAGGTGCTCGCCGACGGTCCGGAGGGACTGCGGGTCCTGGTCGCGCCGCTCAGCCCGGAGCTGGGCGACCTGGTCCGGGCCGAGCACGTGCGGGCGATCTTCGAGATCCTGAGCCGCGAGTTCGAGCACATCGTGGTCGACAGCGGCGGCCCCTTCGCGGAGCCCACCCTGGAGGCGGTCGACCTCGCCGATCACGTGCTGGTGATCGGCTCGCTGAACATCCCCGCGATCAAGAACACCAAGCTCCTGCTGAAGACCCTGGACTCGCTCAAGGTCCCCGGCGACCGGGTGCTGGTGGTGGTGAACCATCACGACGCCCACGCCGCCTACGACCGGGCCAGCATCGAGGACACCCTCCGATCGCCGGTGGCGATGGAGCTGCCCAGCGATCCCAAGCTGGTCGGCGCCTCGGTCCATCGGGCGGTCCCGGTGGTGGTGGGGAGCCCGGACTCGGAGGTCTCCCGACGGATCCGGGCGCTGGCGCGACGACTGGCGCCCGCGGCAGCGGGGGCCGCCTCCGACGAGGCGAGGCGACCATCGGGTGCGCGCCGCTTCGGGTTCCGCAGGTAGATCATGTCCCTGCTCGACCGCGTCCGCACCAAGGGAGAGCTCGGCGAGGAGGAGGCCGGTCGGCCGTCCGCCAACGGCGCGGCCACGCTGCGGCCGCCGCTCCCCGCCGCCCCCCCGGCGGAGGCGACGGATGGTGCGCCCGCGGGGGGGGCAGCGGGGGCCCGCCGGAACGTGGCCACCCGCGGCTACGGAGTCCGGGCCACGACGGACGCCGCGACCGGCCGCCCCATCCTGCGCGTCGGCCGGATGGCGGCCGCGCCGCCGGCGCCCGCCGGTCGACCGGCTGCGTCCCCGGCTGGCTCCTCGGACGAGGAGGGTCCCGGCGAGGACCGCGGCGCCCAGCCCGCCGGCTGGCGGGAGCGGCGGCTGCTGGCCGGCGCCACCCCGGCCACGACCGAGCGCAAGCCCTACCAGCCGGCCCAGTACGCGGTGGTCAAGTCCCGGGTCACCCAGGCGCTGCTCGACGAGTACACCGACATCGACCAGGTCGCCCGGGAGAAGCTCCTGGCCAAGATCGCCGAGCTCACCGCGACCGCGCTGGAGGAGCAGGGGATCTCGATCACCCGCCAGGACCGCCAGCGGATGGTGGAGCAGCTCGCCAGCGACGTGCTCGGACTCGGTCCCCTGGAGGCGCTGCTCAAGGACCCCGACATCAGCGAGATCATGATCAACGGACCCTCCCGCGTCTACGTGGAGCGGCGCGGGCGGATCGAGCCCAGCCCGCTCACGTTCGAGAGCACCGAGCACCTGATGCAGATCATCGACCGGATCGTGAGCACCATCGGGCGGCGGGTCGACGAGAGCTCGCCGATGGTGGATGCCCGGCTTCGCGATGGGTCCCGCGTCAACGTGATCATCCCCCCGCTGGCGCTGCGGGGCCCGACGATGACGATCCGGCGCTTTGCCACCGACCCGCTCACGATCGACAACCTCCTGCAGTCGGGCTCGCTCACCGACCCGATGGCGACCTTCCTGCGCGCGTGCGTGCGGGGGCGGCTCAACGTCCTGGTCTCGGGCGGCACCGGCTCCGGCAAGACCACCACCCTCAACGTCCTCAGCTCGTGGATCCCGGAGGACGAGCGGATCGTCACCATCGAGGACGCCGCCGAGCTGCAGCTGCGGCAGGAGCACGTGGTCACCCTGGAGGCGAGGCCGGCCAACGTCGAGGGTCGCGGGCGGATCACCATCCGCGACCTGGTGGTGAACAGCCTTCGGATGCGGCCGGACCGGATCGTCATCGGTGAGTGTCGTGGCGGGGAGGCGCTGGATATGCTGCAGGCGATGAACACCGGGCACGACGGGTCGCTGACCACGATCCACGCCAACAGCCCGACGGACGCGATGTCCCGGCTGGAGACGCTGGTGCTGATGGCGGGGACTGACCTGCCCTCGCGCGCGATCCGGGAGCAGATCGCGTCGGCGATCAACATCGTGGTCCAGCAGGCGAGGCTGCGGGACGGGACCCGCCGGATCGTGGCCATCTCCGAGGTCGAGGGCTTCGACGGTGAGCGCCTGCGCCTCGCCGAGGTCTTCTCCTACCACCAGCGCGGCCTCGACGAGGAGGGCCGCGTCCTCGGCGAGCACCGGGTCACGGCGCGGCCGCGGGTGCTGGACCACCTGGCCTCGGTGGGCGAGCCGGTCGACCCCGCCATCTTCGCCTCGGTCAAGGCCGCCGGGGGGCACGCCGCATGAACCCCGCCATCCTGGGTCTGGAGGTGATCGGGGCGGTGGCGATCTTCGCCGCCATCGCCAGCCTCGGCCTGCGCAAGCCCAGCCCCACCCAGGAGCTGGCCAGCCGGCTCCGGATGGCCGAGGTGGGCGGCTCGGAGCAGATCATCTTCGCCGCCCCGCGGGATCGGATCGCCAGCCGCGCCAAGGGCTACCGGGAGACCTGGACCCGGGTGGTGGAGCTCCTCAGCGGGCGGTTCGGAGCGGGCAGCGAGGGTCGCGCGGTCAAGCTCGCCGACGACCTCTCCCGGGCCGATCTCAAGCTCCGGGTGGGGGAGTGGTCCCTCATCAATGTCGGCACCATCCTGCTCGGAGTCCTGATCGGGTTCGGCCTGTACCACAACGTCTTCTTCGCCGCCATCTTCGCGGCGGTGGGATGGGTGGCGCCCGCCTTCTACCTGCGCTGGCGGCAGCGCCGGCGCACGCGCAAGTTCAACAACCAGCTGGGAGACACGCTGACTTTGCTCAGCAACGCCCTCAAGGCCGGCTACAGCTTCCCCCAGGCGATGGCGACCATCAGCCGGTCGGCGGAGCCGCCGATCGCGGACGAGTTCGGTCGCGCCACCCGGGAGGTGCAGCTGGGCGTCAGCACCGACGACGCCCTCAAGCACATGGTCGACCGGGTCAACTCCGAGGACTTCGATCTGATGGTGACGGCGGTGCAGGTGCAGCGAATCGTTGGCGGCAACCTCGCCGAGATCCTCGACACCATCGCCCACACCATCCGGGAGCGGATCCGGATCAAGGGCGAGATCCGCACCCTCACCGCCCAGGCCCGCGCGTCCGGGTACATCATCGCCGTCCTCCCGATCGCGCTGGCCTTCCTCCTCTCCCTCATCAGCCCCGGGTACTTCGGCCCGATGCTGCACTTCCCGGGGCCGGGCCCGTTCATGCTGGGCATCGGCCTGGTCATGATCCTGCTCGGATTCGGCATCATCATGCGCATCGTCAAGATCGAGGTCTGAGCATGTTGGTTGGAATCGGTGTGGGGCTGCTGGCGGCGGCCGGGGTGACGCTGGTGGCGATGGGGATGATGCGGCGCTCCAGCGTGGACCTGCTCGACGCCAGGCTGGCGGTCTACGAGCAGGCGCCGCTGAAGCGCTCGCTGGACGAGGTCGACCTCGCCCGCCCGCTCTCCGACCGGCTGGTGCGGCCGGTGCTGGAGCGGCTGGGTCAGCGGTTGGCCCGGCTCCAGCCCGGCGACCAGGCGCAGCGGGTGCAGGAGCTGATCGGTCAGGCGGGTCGGCCCCTGGGGCTGACCCCGTCCACCTACATCGCGATGCAGGTGACCGGGGCGGTGGTGGGGGCGGGGGTGTTCGCCGGGCTCGCCTATGTGCTCGGCTTTCCCGCCCCTCTGGGCCTGATCTTCGGGATCGTCGTCGGCTACATGGGCCCCCAGTACTGGCTGAAGCGGCGGGCGACCAAGCGGCGCAAGCTGATGCTGCTGGCGCTCCCCAACGCGCTCGACCTCCTCACCATCACGGTCGAGGCCGGCCTCGGCTTCGACGCGGCGCTGGCCCGGGTGGTGGAGAAGTTCGACAACCCCCTGACCGAGGAGTTCGCCCAGGTGCTCAACGAGATCCGACTCGGTCGGCCCCGGGGCGAGGCCATGCTCGACTGCGGCCGACGATCCGGCGTCGAAGAGCTGAACGCCTTCGTGCAGGCCCTGGTGCAGTCGGAGCAGCTGGGAGTGGGCATAGCCCGGGTGCTTCGTATCCAGTCCGAGGACATGCGCCGCCGCCGCCGCCAGCGGGCGGAGGAGAAGGCGCAGCAGGCCAGCCTCAAGATGCTCTTCCCGATGGTGGGCTGCATCTTTCCCACCCTGTTCATCGTCCTCCTCGGCCCGGCGGCGGCCGTCGTGATCTTCCATGTCCCGAGCTGAGGCCGTGGCGGCGCCGGGACCGCTCGCCGTGATGGGAGCGGACGGGCGCTGCCTGGCCGGGTCGGTGCGGCGGGCGGACGGCGTCGTGGGCCGCTTTCTCGGCCTGATGGGGCGCACCAGTCTGGCGGAGGGGGAGGGGCTGTGGCTGGAGCCCAGCTCCGGCATCCACATGTTCTTCATGCGGTGCGCGATCGACTGCGCCTTCGTCGACAAATCCGGCCGGGTGCTGCGGGTCGCGCATCGCCTACGTCCCTGGCGAGTGGGCTGGTGGCTGCTGGTGCCCGGGTCCCGCGCCACGCTGGAGGTCGCCGCTGGCGTCCTCCAGGCGGCCGGGGTGCGTCCGGGCGATCGGCTGGCCCTGGTCCCCGCCCCCCGCGCCGCCCTTACCGATCTCGCCCGCCCGCCCGTCAGCCAGATCGCCCCCAGGTCTGCCGCCGGGGTCGACCGACCCCGCGTCGACACACCCGTTCCGGGAGGCTCGTCATGAGCGTTGCCGCGTCCGATCGCCATCCTCAGAAGGAGATGGACACCTATCTCGATGCCCTGGGCCCGCTGCGGGTCTTGGTCGAGGACGACCGACTCACCGAGATCATGGTGCTGGGTCCGGAGATGGTCTATGTGGAGACGCAGGGCAAGATCGTGCTCACCGACGTCCGCTTCGACGACGAGGAGCACGTCCTGCGCGTGATCGACCTGATCGTCAGCGCGGTCGGGCGGCGGATCGACATCCGGCAGCCGCTGTGCGACGCCCGCCTGCTGGACGGCTCGCGCGTCAACGCGGTGATCCCCCCGATCGCCCTCGACGGACCGATCCTGACGATCCGCAAGTTCTCCCGCGATCCCTTCCAGGTCTCCGACCTCATCCACTTCGGCAGCCTCACCGAGTCGTCGGCGGCCTTCGTCCAGGCGTGCGTCCTGGCCCGCGCCAACATCCTCATCTCCGGCGGCACCGGTTCCGGCAAGACCACCCTCCTCAACGTCTGCTCGTCGTTCATCCCGGCTGACGAGCGCATCGTCACCATCGAGGATGCCGCCGAGCTCCAGCTCCAGCAGGAGCACGTCTGCCGAATGGAAGCCCGACCGGCCGATCTCCGCGGCGAGGGTCGGATCGCCATCCGCGACCTCGTCATCAACAGCCTGCGGATGCGGCCCGACCGGATCGTCGTGGGAGAGTGCCGGGGCGGCGAGGCGCTGGACATGCTGCAGGCGATGAACACCGGCCATGACGGCTCGCTCACCACCATCCACGCCAACTCCCCTCGCGACTGCCTCGCCCGGTTGGAGACCCTGGTGCTGATGGCCGGGATGGACCTGCCCGCGAAGGCGATCCGGCAGCAGATCTCGGGCGCGATCGAACTCATCGTCCAGCTCAGCCGGCTCCGCGACGGCAGCCGCAAGATCACCGCCATCACCGAGATCCTGGGGATGGAGGGGGACACGATCACGATGCAGGACATCTTCATGTTCGAGGCCCTCGGCCAGGGTGAGGACGGTCGCATCCTCGGCGATCTGAAGCCCACCGGGATCCGGCCCCAGATCATCGACCGCCTGCACGGGATGGGGATCGCCCTGCCGCCGGACCTCGCCCGACTCTTCCCCGACCAGAGGAGCGCAGCCGCCAATGCCCTGCGCGACCCCACGCTCGGCGTCGGCGCGCTGGCGCAGCGCACCGGGTGAGGTGACCGGACCCAGCTGGCTGCGACGGGTGCGGGTGGGCGGCCCCGTCCGCCTGCTGGGCGCGGTGGCCATCTCCCTGGGGGCGGTCGTTCTCCTGGGCGGTGAGCCGGTCCTGGCCGGTGGGCTCGCGGCGGAGCCCACCGGCCGGCCGGCCGGCGAGGACCAGGAGCTGTTCGCGCTCACCAACCAGGACCGCAGCAGCAACGGGGTCGCCGCCGTCAGCTGGAGCCCGACGCTGTCCGACGTGGCGGAGGCCCGCCCCTATCATGCCTGCCGGCCCGACCCCATCTTCGGGCGGGCCGCCGACATGGCGACCCGGGACTACTTCGCCCATGTGATCCCCGGCTGCGGCACCTACGTCTGGCCGATGCTGGCGGCGGCCGGGGTCGCCTACCGCCAGGCCGGCGAGAACATCGGCTGGAACAGTGGTCTGGCCGGCAGCGCCTCGGCGGTCTACGTCAACAACGAGTTCATGAACTCCGCCGACCACCGGGCCAACATCCTCGGCCCCTACGGTGAGATGGGGGTGGGCTCGTGGTACGCCTCGGGGCCGTGGCGCTACCCTGGTACCGGTCCGTTCCGCGATGTCTACCTGTATGCGGAGGAGTTCGTCGCGGCTCCGGCGGCCCCCGTCCCGACCCCGCCAGTGATCCCGGTGGCCCCGACGGCGAGGCCGACCCGCCACCAGCCGGTCCCCACCCCGCAGGTGCCCGCGGCCACCGCCACGGCGAGGCCGACCGCGGCCCCCGCGCCGGTGCCGACCGCTCGGCCGAGGGCACCGCGGACGCCGAGCCCGACCGCGGCCCCCACGCCGCCGCCGACCGCCCGGCCGACCCCGGCCCCGACGCTGACGCCGACTCCAGCCCCCACAGCGCGGCCGACCGAGCGTCCCACCTCGCGATCGACGCCGCGCCCGACGCCGACTCCGGCCACCACCCCCATCCGGCAGCCCGTCACCGGCGCCCTCGAAGCCCCGCCCGCGGAGGGTCTGCTGGGATCCACGGTGGAGTCGGTGATCGCCGGCTACCTCGCCGGGTGAGCGCCGTCAGCGGGGGGGGCGACCCGGCGCCGGCGGGGATGGGGCCGCCGCCTCCGGTCCTGGTGGCCGAGGGGCTGGAGAAGACCTACCGCATCAGCCGCCAGCCGCGCGCGGTCCTGGCGGGCGTTTCCCTGGCCGTGCGCCGGGGGGAGCTGGTCGCGGTCATGGGCCCGAGCGGCTGCGGCAAGTCGACCCTCCTGCACGTCCTCGGCGGTCTCGAGCTACCCGACCGGGGCACCGTCGCGGTCGCCGGGATCGACCTCTACGCCCTCGACGACCGCCATCGGGCCGCGTTCCGCCGCCGCCGGGTCGGCTTCGTCTTCCAGTTCTTCAATCTCCTCCCCAGCCTCACCGCCGCCCAGAACGTCAGCCTGCCCCTGGAGCTGGGGGCGCGGGGCGGGTGGCCCTGGCGGCGCCGGGCCGACCCGGCCACGGCCCGCCGGGTGCAGGAGCTGATGGCGTCGCTCGGGCTGCACGGATTGCAGGGGCGCCGTCCCGACGAGATCTCGGGCGGGGAGCGGCAGCGGGTGGCGATCGCCCGGGCACTGCTGACCCGGCCGGACCTCCTCCTCGCCGACGAGCCGACCGGCACCCTCGACCACCACGCCGCGGGCGAGGTGCTGGAGCTCCTCCTCCAGCTCACCGAGCAGCAGGCCCAGACGATCCTCGTCGTCACCCACGACCTGCGCACCGCCGCCTACGCCGACCGCGTCCTGCTGATGCGAGACGGGAGGCTCATCGAGGAGGTGATCCTCGGTCGGAGGGTCCACCACGACACCGCTCCGCTGCTCGGTCGGCTGGCGGCGCAGGGGCTCTGACCACGGTGGCGGGCGCGCGGCTCGGGCGCGCGGGCGCACCTCGCTCGCGCACGCGGTGCCGGTCCTGACCCGGTGACCGCCGAACTCGGGCCGAGCTTCCGGTCGCAGGCCGGAGTCGGCGTGCGCGCGCACCGAGCTCGACCGCTGCACCGACGCGCTCCGACGCTGGACACCGCGCGCTGGCCCCGATCGATGCTCGTCCCGACGATCAGCGCCGCCCCGCGGCCATTGCCGGCGATGCGCATCTTGGAGATCACCAACACCCGACCAGGAGTGGAATGACGATGGCGGCGGTCGGGGGCGCGGGGGCGAGGGAGTGAGACGCCGCACCTGGCTCCTGGCGTGCGCTGTGGCCATCGCCGCCGTCGTTGCCGCGGTCACCCTGGCGATGGAGAGCCGGCCGACGCTCGTTCTCGCCTTGACCACACCCGATCAGTCACTGCGCCGCCACGTCGTCAGCGGCTATGCCACCGGACCTCGGTTTCCCTGGAGTGTGCAGCCCGGGCAGACGATCAGCTTCCACGTCAGCTGCTTCGCGCGGGACTATCGGGTCCAGATGGTCAGGCTGTTCAACCTCGATCCCAACCCCCGCGGGCCGGGCCTGGTCGCCCAGCCGCTGGCAGCGTCCACCGACGGTCTCCACCCGGGCCACCCCCATCTGCTCCCGATGGGCTCGTACATCACGGTGCCAGACAGCCCTCGGCTCCGGCTCCAGCACAGCTTCACGATCACGGCGTGGATCGCGCCCACCACCATCCCCGGCTCGACGCTCAATCCGCTGGCGACGGCGGCCACCCCGGTCGGCTCCCCTCGCTGGCAGGGCTTGGTCACCAAGTGGGCGCAGGGCGAGGGGTACGGCCTGTATCTGGACTCACGCGGGCGTCTGGCGCTCAGACTTGGCTCGCCACGCAGCTCGGCGACGGTGGCGACCGGGACGCCGCTGCGACCGTGGGTGCCGTCCTCACCGGGCTGGATCTGGGATGCGACGCAGGATCCGCGAAGCGTCTCGCCCCAGATGACCGTGGCGCGCTGGTACTTCGTGGCGGCCACGTACGACGCGACCAACGGCGTGGTCACGCTGGTCCAGGCGCCCCAAGGACAGACCCCCGATCCGACACGGGTGCGGCTCATCCGACCGACGTCACTCAGGGAGCTGGGAGCCAATCGCGCTCCCCTCCTGATTGCCGCGGGCGCCACCACGGGGGCCGCCAGCCGGACCCAGGACTTCAACGGCAAGATCGACAATCCACGCCTCTATGGGCGCGCCCTCACCACCCGGCAGCTCCAGGTGGTGGCCGCTGGCGGCAGCGCTCCGGGGCTGGTGGCGAATTGGGACTTCTCCCGCACCATCGGATCGAGTGCGATCGTCGACACGTCTGCGAACCACCTGGACGGTCGAGCCGTCAACGCCCCCACCAGCGGGGTTGCCGGCCACAGCTGGGACGGCAATCAGTCCGACTTCGCCGCTGCTCCCGAGCAGTACAGCGCCCTCTACTTCCACCAAGACGACCTCAGCAACGCCGACTGGCCGGTGAGCTTTGCCTTCCACGTGGCATCGGGGACTCCAAGCGGAGTCTATGCGGCGGTGCTGACCGCCGACGGGCACAAATTCTACATCCCCTACTTCGTGACCCCGCCGCCGGCGAGGGCGACCGCGCGCATCGCGCTGGTGCTGCCAACCTACACCTATCTGGCCTACGGGTCCACGGGCAGCGGCGCCAACGGACTCAGCCTGTACTCCTACCACGTGGACGGCAGCGGTGACATCTACACCTCGGCGCTGCGACCGATCGGGACGATGCAGCCGACGATGTCCCCTCGAAACTTCAGCGGCGACATGGAACTGGTGTACTGGCTCCGCCAGCATCGGTTCCGGGTGGACATCCTCACCGACCAGAACGTGAATCAGATGGGCTCGGCGCTGCTCGAGCGATACCGCGTCGTGATCACCGGTGCTCATCCCGAGTATGCGACCAGCGCACTGCGGCACGCCTACGTCTCCTACGTGGACCACGGTGGCCGCCTCATGTATCTCGGCGGCGACGGGTTCTACTGGGTGGCAGCCGCGTCACGCTCGGGCAGCGAGATGGAGGTGCGGCGCTTCGGTGGGACCGAACCCTGGCGCACGGCTCCGGGGGAGGGGCGGCTGTCCATGACCGGTGAGGAGGGCGGCCTGTGGAGCTCCCGCGGGCTGACCCCGCAGCAGCTCCTCGGGGTCGGCTTCACCGCCCAGGGGTATGGGGGCGTGGCGGGGCGGGCCTCCGGCGGCCGTCCCTACCTGCGGACGCCGGCCAGCTTCAGGCCGGGGGTGTCGTTCATCCTCAGGGGCATCGGGCGCCACCAGCCGATCGGAGATTACTACAATTTCTACTACCCCGCAGGGGGAGCCGCCGGGGACGAGATCGACCGCGCCAGCTACACCCTGGGCTCGCCCGCGGATACCATCGTGGTGGCGAGCGCGACTGGCTTTTCGGACCAGTACCTGGCCGCCGTGGAAGGGCTGAACGAGACCGGGCCGCTGCCGTCCGGCCCCAACGACCCGCTGGTCCGCGCGGACATGGCCTACACCCGGTTCCGGGGGGGCGGCGCCGTCTTTGCCGTCGGCTCGATCGCCTGGGACAGCTCGCTCCTCTACGATCACTCGAACAATGACGTGTCGCGCGTCACCCGCAATGTGCTGGATCGGTTCCTGGCCGGGGCGCCGCTTGGCTAGGGTGCCAGTCGGGCCGCCAGCGGCTCCGATCGGCACCGCCGGCTGCGGTGGTGGGATGGCGTCGGTGGCTGCTGGGGGTCGCGCCAGGGACGCCGTCGATCCACCCTCGACCGACCCGCGCCAACCCCGGGCCGTGGTCACTGCTGGGGCGGATCACCCCGGGCCACGGGGCCGGATCGACCGCCCCACCCGTGGGTTCGCCCCGTGACACGGCTGGTATGGCGCAAGGGATCCCTGGGGCGCCTGGTCCTGGCCCTCCTGGCCCTCGCGGTCGCCTCCGCGGCGGTCCTCGCCACCCAGCTGACGACCACGGCGCTCCAGCGCCAAGCGGCGGCCGCGCTGGCCGCTCGGGCCGGGCGGGCCGACGCCGACGTCACGGCCTTCGCCACCCAGGGTTTCAGCCCGACCGCCACGCTCGCGATCAGCCGGACCGCAGGGGTGATCGCCGCTCAGCCGCTGCGGCAGAAGGCGGTCCTGGCGCAGCTGCCCGGAGGCGGCTTTCGCCAGGTGGTGCTGGTCGCCACCTCGGGCACTGGTCAGGTGGCCCTGCGCCGGTTGCCGATGGTGTCCGGCCGAGCCCCCAGGCCGGCGGCCCTTTTCCAGGTCGCGGTCAGCGTCGGCCTCAGCGGCGGGGTGGCGGCGCCGAACGGGACCCATCTCCCTGGCCGGATTCGTCTGGGCGGGTCGCTGGAGCTCACCCAGCTGCTGGGGCTGGACCGGTTCCATGTGTCGGGATTGGTGGCCGACAGCGGCCCCGGTGCGCCCTTTGCGGCCGACGCCGTCTACGTCTCCGCCGCTGCCGCCGACCGCCTCTTCGCGGACGGGCTTCGCACCGCCGCGGTCGCGGTCCGCCTCCGCCCGGGGACCACGCTCGGGGACCTGGTGCGGCGGCTGGCACGGACGGTGGGCGAACCCTTCGTGGTCAGCGACCCCCGCGTGGTCCCCGGGGGCGACCCGGCCGGGGAGCTGCGCCCGGTGCTCCTCGTCATCACGCTGGAGAGCCTGGTCCTGGCCGCCGGGCTGTTGCTGGCGGTGCTGAGCGCGGTCGTCGCCGAGCGACGACAGGAGATCGGGCTCCTGCGTCTGGCCGGCGCCAGCCGGTGGCGGATCTTCGTCTCGCTGCTCGGCGAGGCCCTGGTTCTCTGTGGCGCGGGCACAGCGGTCGGGATCGGAGCCGGGACCGGTCTCGCGATGGTGCTGCTGGCGCACTTCGCGCCGGGTGGGGGCAGCCCGTCCCCCCGGCTGGTGGTGCCCGCGGCAGCCGTAGGGCTGACCGCTCTGCTCGGGATCGGCCTCGGCGGCGCGGCGGCGGCGGTCACGGCGCTCCGGGCGAATGGGGTCGCCCCGATGGCGGCCCTGCAGCCGGCACCGGTGTGGCCAGCGCGACGGGCCGCCCTTCTGCCCCTCGCCTTCGCGGCGGCGCTCGCGGCGGCGCTCGCCTTCGCCGCTGGCGGCCCGGCCGGTGTCGCCGTTGGGGTCGTCGCGCTCGACGGCGCCCTGGTCGCCTGCCTCCCGACATTGGGGCCGGCCGTGGTCGGCCTGGTGGGGCGGGTCCTCGCGCCCCTGCTCGGCGTCGCTCCGGCGGCGGTCCGGGCCCGCAGCCGCGAGCGGCCCGGACGGGTCGCCCTCGGGACCGGCACCCTGGTCGTGAGCCTCGCCACGGCGGTCTCGCTGGCCGGCCTCAGCGCCGGAGCCCTGCGGGCTGGATCGACCTGGGTCGATCAGCTCTTCGTCGGCAACCAGCTGGTGGTCAGCCCGGTCCCGCAGCCGGAGTCCGTCGAGACCGCGGTCACGAACCCGCTCGCGACGGCCGGTCCGGGCGGCCGTCGCCCGCTCGTGGCGTCGGTGAGATTCCTCCCCGCCCGCATCGGGCACCGGGGCGTCGACCTGGCGGTCACGGAACCCGCCGTCTACCTTCGAGCCCGGGCACTCGCCTTCGTCGCGGGCTCGCGGGCTCCCGCCCTCCGTGCCACCGCCACCGGCAGGGGGGTGATCGCCCCGCTCTCCCTCGCGCTGGCGGCGGGTTGGCGCCTCGGCACCCGGCTCCATCTGGCCACCGCGACCGGAGCCGCCTCCTTCACCGTGGTCGGGATCGTTCGCCACACCCTGCCGGGGCCGAGTGGCGCCGAGAGCCTGGTGGTGGGGCGGGGGCCGGCGGCGACCGTGTTCGGGGCGCCGGCGTCGGGGTTCACCCTTCTCCAGCTGGCGGTGAGGCGGGGGCCGGTCCCGGTGCGACGGCTCCGACTCCTCGCCTTTCGGTACGGGATGGAGACCGTCTCGGTGGCGGCGGTGCGGCGTGGCGTCGACGCCGGACTCGCCCACGTCCTCGCCCTGCTCCAAGCGCTGGCGCTGGCGGGCGTGGTGGTGGCACTGCTGGCGGCCACCGACACCCTCCTGGTGCGAGCACGGGAGGGGACGGGAGAGCTCGGACTCCTGCGGACGGTCGGGCTGAGCGCCGGCGAGGTGCGGCGACTGGTGGTCACGGAGGCGCTCGCGATCGGACTGGTCGGAGGTGTCATCGGGGTCGGCCTCGGGCTCCTGCAGACCTGGCCGGTCCTGGTGGGGGCCACCACGTCGGACTTCGGACCCACGTTCGTGGTCCCGGTCCCCACCCTGCTGGCTATCGTGGGTGTGGTGGTGGCCGCGGTCGGGCTGGTGGCGCTCCTGCCAGCGCGGCAGGCCTCCGGGCGGCCACTGCTCGACGCGCTCCGCACCGAGTGAGGCGGCGATGACCGGGGCGCCCGCCGCCGCCTCCCTGGCAGCCCTCCTGGAGCACCGGGCCCGGCGCCTGCACCGGCTGGTGCTGGGCGCGGTCCTCGGCATCTGCGTCGGCTACGCCGCCTACGCTCTGCTTCACCTCGTCCCACCCGAGCCGTACGGGCTGGGCGGTGACTACCGGGTCTTCTACGCGGCCGCCCGCCTGGTCGCTGCCCACCACGATCCCTACCAGATGGCGGGGCTCCGGCTGGCCGAGCAGGCCGCGCTCGCCTACCCCCACCGGGTGCTGCAGCCGGTGCTGGACCAGTTCGCCAACCCCCCGGTGGTGGCGCTCGCGATGGGCCCGCTGGCGGCGCTGCCGTTCTGGGTCAGCTACGTCGTCTTCACCGCGATCGGGCTGGTGGCGCTGGGGATGGTGGTGGCGGTGCTCGCCCGCGACCTCGGGTGGCGCCACTGGATGGTCCTCCTCGCCGCCACGGTCCTGGCCTGGATCGGACTCCTCGGGATCACCGCGGGCCAATTCGACGCCGTCCTCACCGCCGCGGTCGGGGGTGCCATGGTCCTCGCCTGGCGCGGGCGGCCCGGCGGCGCCGGCGCCCTGCTCGGGCTCTGCTGGATCAAGCCCGACCTGGTCTGGCCGGTCCCGCTCTTCCTCTTCGTCGCCCTGTGGCCGGATCGGCGGGCCGCGCTCCGGATGGGGGCCGGGTTCGCCGGTGCCGGAGGCGGTCTTCTCGCCCTCCAGCTGGCGGCGGCACCGGGGCTGCTGCCGCAGTGGTGGGGGTCCTTGGGCACCTTCGCCAGGGCGGTGGGACGAGCGCAGCCGGATCTCGCCGGCCTCCCCGGGATGCTGGGCGCCCTGCCGTCTGCCTGGGGGCTGGGGACCGGGGTGGCGAGCCCGGGCACCCTCCTGCTGGTCGCGATCGGCCTCGCGGTGATGGCGGGGTTCGGCCTCTGGCTGGGCCGGGCGGACGACTGGACCACCGTCACCCGGGTCGGCCGGATCGCCTGGGGGGTCGCCTTCCCGCTGGGGGTGTGGATGCTGGTGACCCCCTACGGCCATCCCAACGACGACCTGCTGCTGCTTCCCCTCCTGGTCCTCACCATCGGGCGCGACGCCCGCCGGGTGCACGGCCTCGGCCTCGTCGGCTCGGTGGCGGCGATCCTGCTGCTGCTCGGGTTCTGGCCGCTCCGCGTGCTGCCCCTCGCTCTCCTCCCGGTGGTCCTGGCGATGGCGGCGGCGCTGCTGTGGGTCCGCCGGACCGACCCCCGCCTCACCGGGTTCGGCACCGGGATCGTGGTCCTCACCATCGTGACCCTCCCCGGGGTGGCGCCGTTCCACGCCCTGCCGGTCGGGCTCACCCCGCTGGCGGTGCTGGCGCTGGTGGTGGAGGCCGGGCGCACGGTGTGGATGGAGGTCGGCGGCGCCGGGACCGGCCCCGCCTACGTGCAGCGCCCACAGCCGACCGAGCCCGCCCGCGTGGGCGCCGGCGGTTAGGGGGATAATCCCGACCGGTGGTCCCGAGCGCCCGCCGCCGCCCGCAGCGGCCCGACTCACCCTCCCCCAATGAGCTTCATCACCAAGGTCTACGACCCCACCCGCCGCGAGGTCCACCGCCACCACCGCGAGGTGGCGGCGATCAACGCCATGGAGCAGGAGCTCACCCAGCTCGACGACGCGGGGCTGCGGGCTCGGACCGACCGGTTCCGGGAGCGCTTGGAGGCGGGCGAGGAGCTGCTCGCCCTGCGCGGCGAGGCCTTCGCGGTCGCCCGCGAGGGCGCCCGCCGCCACCTCGGGATGCGCCCCTTCGACGTGCAGCTGATCGGGGCCGCCATCCTCGACGAGGGCAAGATCGCCGAGATGAAGACCGGCGAGGGCAAGACCCTGGTCGCCTCCCTCGCCCTCTACCTCAACGCCCTCACCGGCAGGGGGGTGCACCTGGTCACGGTCAACGACTTCCTGGCCCGCCGCGACGCCGGCTGGAACGCCCCCTACCTGCACGCCCTCGGCCTCTCGGTGGGGGTGATCATCCCCGAGCAGTCGCTCTGCTTCGACCCCGACTTCCGCGACGAGTCCCACCACGACGAGCGGCTGCGCCACCTCCGCCCGGTGTCCCGCCAGGAGGCCTACGCCGCCGACATCGTCTATGCCACCAACAACGAGATGGGCTTCGACTACCTCCGCGACAATCTCGCCCGGGCGATCGACCAAAGGGTGCAGCGGGACCGTTACTTCGCCATCGTCGACGAGGTCGACTCGATCCTGATCGACGAGGCCCGCACCCCCCTCATCATCAGCGGGGCGGCCCAGGAGTCGACCGAGAAGTACTACCAGTTCGCCGACGTGGTCCGTCGGCTGCGGGCCGAGGACGACTACACCATCGACGAGAAGAGCAAGTCGGCCTCGCTCACCGACCCGGGTACGGAGAAGGTGCAGCGGGCGACCGGGATCGCCAACATCTTCGACATCGAGCACGTCGACGAGGCCCACCAGCTCAACCAGGCCCTCCGGGCGCATGCCATCTACCGCCGCGACGTCGACTACATCGTCAAGGACGGCGAGATCGTGATCGTCGACGAGTTCACCGGCCGGACCATGCCGGGCCGGCGCTGGAGCGACGGGCTGCACCAGGCGATCGAGGCCAAGGAGCGCCTCCGGGTCCAGCAGGAGCAGCGGACCCTGGCCACCGTCACCTTCCAGAACTACTTCCGCACCTTCGAGAAGCTCGCCGGGATGACCGGGACCGCGGCCACCGAGGCCGAGGAGTTCCACAAGATCTACGGGCTCGAGGTGGTGCCGGTGCCGACCCACCGGCCGATGGTGCGCCTGGACCAGGCGGACCTCGTCTTCCGGGGGGAGGAGGCGAAGTTCCGGGCCATCGCCGACGACATCGAGGAGCGTCACCAGCGGGGCCAGCCAGTCCTGGTGGGGACGGTAAGCATCGAGAAGAGCGAGCGGCTGGCCCGGATCCTGGAGAAGCGGGGAGTGGACCACGAGGTCCTCAACGCCAAGCTGCACGAGCGAGAGGCGGAGGTGATCGCCTCCGCCGGCGCCCCCGCCGCGGTCACCATCGCCACCAACATGGCCGGTCGCGGGACCGACATCGTGCTCGGCGCGGGGGTGGCCGAGGCCGGCGGCCTGTACGTCATCGGCACCGAGCGGCACGAGTCGCGCCGGATCGACAACCAGCTCCGGGGCCGCTCCGGGCGCCAGGGCGACCCCGGCGAGAGCCGCTTCTACCTCTCCTTCGAGGACGACCTGATGCGGGTCTTCGGCGGGGAGCGGATGCAGGGGTGGATGCAGCGCCTGGGGGTGGACGACGAGACCCCGCTGGAATCGCGGATGGTGAGCCGCCAGATCGAGAGCGCCCAGTCCCGGGTCGAGGGCTTCAACTTCGACAACCGTCGCTACGTGGTCGAGTACGACGACGTGGTCAACCGCCAGCGGGAGGTGATCTACGAGGAGCGGGACCGGATCCTGGAGGGGGTCGACACACGGACCAACCTCTTCGAATGGATGGAGGAGGTGATCCGGGACACGGTCGGCCTCTACTGCCACGGCCGCCACAAGGCGGAGTGGGAGCTGGAGCCGATGTGGCAGCGGCTGCGTGAGCTGGTCCCGTTCCCCGCCGCCGAGACGGTCGACCTGGAGGCGCTCGGTGACACCCCGGAGGAGGTCCGGGAGACCTTGGTCAAAGAGGCACACCGCCTCTACGAGGAGAAGGAGGCGCGCTACCCGGAGGAGGTGGTCCGCTCCGCCGAGACCCAGCTGATGCTGGAGATCCTCGACACCAAGTGGGCCGACTACCTCACCCTGATGGAGCACCTCAAGGACGACATCCGCTGGCAGTCGCTGGGGCAGCGGGACCCCCTGGTGGTCTTCAAGGAGCAGGCGTTCGCCACCTTCCAGGAGCTGCAGGAGGAGATCAAGCAGGAGGTGGTCCGCTACCTCAGCCACATGGAGATCGAGCTCGGTGGGCCCCCGCCGGAGCTGGAGGCACCGGTCGGGCTGCCGGTGCACCCGGAGGCGCCGACCGCCGCGGCCGCCGCCGCCGGGATCGCCGGGTTGGCCGGGGCGGCGATGGACCCGGCGCCGGAGCTGACGCTGGCCCGGATGACGGGCCAGGGCTCCCTGAGCCCGGCCCAGGGTCCCGGTCCTGTCGCCGGTCGGCGGTTGGGGGGGCCGGTGGGGACGGTCCCGGCGGTCGGGCGCAACGCCTTCTGCCCGTGCGGCTCCGGGCGCAAGTACAAGCGCTGCCACGGGGCCGCGGCCGCCAGCTGACCCGAGCGGGCCGGCGGGCGCGGTCCGATACACTCGCCATCCGAGATGACCGAGCTGCAGGAGCGCGCCGACGGGCTGTACCGGAGGGTGCAGCAGCTCAAGGAGCACCTTTGACGGTGCCGGCAAGGCGGCCCGGGCCGCCGTGCTGGAGCGGGAGATGGGTGCGCCCGACGCCTGGGACGACCCCCGGGCGGCCCAGGAGCGCGGCCAGGAGCTGAGCCGGCTCCGCAGCGAGGTCGACGATCTCCAGGGGCTCGACCGTCGCACCACCGACCTGCGCGAGCTGGCCGAGCTGGGGGCGGACGACCCCGACCTCGCCCAGCAGGTGGCCCGGGACCTCGACCAGGTGGGGGAGGAGCTGGACCGCCGCGAGCTCGACCTCCTCTATGCCGACCCCTACAGCGAGTTTCCGGCCCTCCTCGCCGTGCACGCCGGGGCCGGCGGCACCGACGCCCAGGACTGGGCGGAGATGCTGCTGCGGATGTACCTGCGCTGGGCGGACGCCCACCGGATGCGGTCGGAGCTCCTGGAGCAGTCGGAGGGGGAGGAGGCGGGTCTGAAGAGCGCCACCGCGCGGATCACCGGCCGCCGCGCCTTCGGCCGCCTGCGGGCGGAGAAGGGGGTGCATCGGCTGGTCCGGATCAGCCCCTTCGACAGCCAGCACCGCCGCCACACCGCGTTCGCCCTGGTGGAGGTCGACCCCGAGATCCCCGACACGGTGGAGGTCGAGATCGACGAGGACGACGTCCGCACCGACGTCTACCGCAGCTCAGGCGCCGGGGGCCAGCACGTCAACAAGACGTCCTCGGCGGTCCGGCTCACCCACGTGCCGACCGGGATCGTGGTCGCGATCCAGAACGAGCGCTCCCAGCAGCAGAACCGCCAGGTGGCCTGGACCGTCCTGCGCTCCCGTCTCCTCGCCCGCCAGCGGGAGCAGCGGGCCCAGCACATCCAGGATCTCAAGGGCGACCTGGTCAGCCCCGAATGGGGCAACCAGATCCGCTCCTACGTCCTCCAGCCCTACACCCTGGTCAAGGACCTGCGCACCGGCCATGAGGTCGGCAACGTCCAGGCGGTGCTGGAGGGCGAGATCGACCCGTTCATCGAGGCCTTCCTGCGCTGGGACGCCAGCCGCCGCCAGCAGGAGGCGTAGGGGAGGGTGCCGCGCGCCGTCCGGCGGCCAGCCCACCGCCGCGCCCTGGATGAGCCCGATCCGGGTCGGAGGGGGGGGGGTCCGCTCCGGGGACGGCCCCGCCTGAGCCGCCCGGCGCGCGAGCGGACGTGACCGAGGGCGTGCGCTCCTCCTCCTCGGCGTCCGCGCCGAGATCCCTGTGGCCCTCACCCAGGTGGGCCGGGCTCAGCCCCAGCCATGGCTCGTCGGCGGGCACGGAGGCCGTCGTCCAGGGCACGTGGTTGATCGGCGGGTCGGGTTCGCCGTCTCCCACCGCAAGGACCGGCTGGTGGCGGCTTTGCACCCGCCCCCGGCCACCCGGGGTCTCGCTCCTCTGGAACAACTCGAGCCCGCAAGCGGGCCCCCTACGGGCGGGTGCGGTGAACCTGCCCCGGCGCGCCCTGGAGGACAGGCACTGGGACGCCGGCCGTGCGCGGTGATGATCGACGTCCTCGAGCACCTGGGTCGCCCTCCGTCGGCGCCGCCGGGCTCTCGCCGGTGGGCGGCTTCAGCACCGAGGCAGGCGCTCCGGCGACCGTCGACAGTGTGGCGACGCCCCCCGGCCCGCGAAGGATGGTGGTGACCCGGCCGACCGGCCCCTTCTGCCGGTTGGGGCGGAGCCGGTTCGACCCACGCTCGCTCGGCTCGCTCGGGCACCGCGGCCACCCTCCGCGACGTCGTGCCTCGACCCCGTGGGCCGCGACCCGGACGGCGTCACGTGCCGGTCGACCTGCCCCGTCCGATCCAGGATAGGCGTTTCCGGCGGACCAGCGGGGGGGCGCCCTGGAGGGTGCTTCGCTCCCACCTCCTGGCCGCCGGCGGGAACAGCGCACCCAGCAGATCCAGGACCTCCGGGGCGATCTGCTCCCACCCGGGTGGGGAGCTCGATCCGCTCCGAGGTCGCCGAACCCCCTGGTGCCGGATCGGTGCACCGGCCACGAGCCGTTCAGGGTGCCGGCGGCGCTGGAGGGCGAGCTCGATCCTCTCTGCTGGGCCGTCCCGGGCTGGACCTCGACCGACGCGTGAATAGCACCGCGTCGGCCTGAGAGGGCGAGTCGCGGAAGCGGGCGCCGATCGTCCGCCCACACGCCCTGCCGCCAGAGCCGGTGCGGCACGCAGGGGGCGTGGCATGGGGGTGCTCGCACAGCTCTGCCCCTGCGGCGCGGAGGCGGCGCACCGACGCGGCGACTGGCCCGCGACGGAGACGAACATGCTCGTCACCCACTCGTCACCCCGGGGGTGGCGCGGGTCGGCGACGCCGACGTACGGTTACCCGCGATGGCTCGGGCGGGTCCGGCGGACCCCGACGCGGCGGACGTCGGGCGGTCGGGGCACGACGATCTGGCCGCCGCCCACGGCCGAGCGGAGGACTGAGCACGGTGACCGGACAGCCCCGGTGCGGACTGAGTGTGGCGCGTCGTACGACGCCGGGCGGAGGTGGCGGTCATCGATCCGCGGGCGCTGGCGGCCCGATCTACTGCGAGACTCCGGTGGCTGCCGCCGCAGTCAGCTGCGGTGGCGGCCCGACCATGGGCGTCGGCGACTCGCCGTCGTCTCGATCCGTCACCCCGCGATGGGGGCGCATCAGTGCCTCCAGGATCCCACGACCGATCCCGGGGTGTGCGATCGGGACGACGCCACCCCGGCCAGCACTCAGGCGGCGCCGGCTCGCTCTGGCCGCCTCGTCGGCGAGCGCTGCCTGGTGCAGCCACCGCCGGCATCCCGCTCGATCGCGTCCGCTGAGCGCATCAGGGTCGCCACCGAGCCCCGGCGCGTCGTGAGGTGGGCACCTCCATCGCGACCGCTCCGCCCCGTGCGCGGCACCGACCGGCACCGATGCTGCCAGGGTCGGCAACCCGCACTGCGCCGCGACGATCGATTCCAACCTTGGGCCGGCCGAGGCAGGGCCCGAGCCTGGCTCGGGCCCTGCGACGCGCGATGTCCGCACCGCCGCCAATTGGCTCGACGACCATGCCCTCCCGGCGCTCGCCCCCGCCGGCTCGTGGAACGGCGCTGGTCGCAGGGAGAGCATGGTGGTCATACTCGTCCATCCGGAAGGCCGGACGGCGCATGACGTGCGCGTGCGGCTGCGGCCTCAGGCCCGGCAGCAAGGGTGCTGGGAAGCCGAACCATGATCACCGGCAATGCCATGAACGGAGCGGAACCGGGCCGCATGCATGACGGGGTGATCGAGCTCGAGCCGCCGGCGGGTCTCATCGACGGTGCCTGCTCCGCCAGCAGCGGTGACGACAACGTTGGGAACCCACCCGCCATGATCGGCGACCCGCGTGCGAGACGTTTGAACGCTCTCGCGACCGCCGACTCACAGGTGCCATCTCTGCGGCATCGGTCGCCAGCGCCGACCCGACCGCGCCGACCATCGACGCGACCTGCCGGCCCCTTGGCAGTGGCGAGCCTCAGCCGGCAGCGCGTTGGAGCGATCGTGAGCATCACACCGTGGACGGGCTGGTGAGGGTTCTGAGCGAGGGCGTCCGCGTCATCGAGGCCGCATTCGCCCAGCCACCGCCGCCTGTCGGCATGCCCGGCTCGAGCGAACCCATGATGGTTGTGCGGACGCTGCGTGAACTGGCCGCTTCCCGGACGCACCGGTGGCGTCTGCAGCGCAAAATCCCGACCGCCTGCTAGCCGCAGGGCACCGGAGATGGCTGCGCCGGGCCGTGCCTCGCGGCTGCAGGCCGATGTGACGCGGCTCCGCCCGTGTGCGCGGGTGGTCAGCCGGCGCCTCCCTCAGGCGGCGTGGGCCGCATCGGGGTATGTCGCGCTGGCGGTCCTGTGGATGTTGCCGGTGTGGCTGTCTCGCCGGCCGGTTGTCCCCGGGGTCGCGTTCAGGTGGTTCACCAGCGACGCCGGGACGTACCTCTGGTTCATCGGCTGGATCCCGTTCGCGATCACGCACGGGCTGAACCCCTACTATACGCATTGGCTGGGGTTCCCGACCGGCGCCAACATGTCGTTTCCGGGTCCGCCGCTGCCCTGGATCATTCTGATCTGGCCGGTGGCGGCGGTGGCAGGCATCGTCAATGCCTACAACGTCCTGGTGGTGTTGGCGATCAGCTCGTCGGCGACGGCGGCGTGGTTCGCCTGCCGGCGCTGGGTCACCCGACCGCTGGCCGCCCTGGTCGGCGGCGCGATGTTCGGATTCTCCCCTTACCTGCTGGGTCAGGCGCTCCAGGGCCACGCCAATCTGATGCTGGTGCCGACCATTCCCCTCTGCGCCATTGTGTACGACGAGCTCTTGGTGCGCCAGCGATGGCCTCGTCGTCGGGTTGGGATCGTGGGGGGGGGGCTGCTGGCGGTTCAGCTGTTGACCGCTGAGGAGGTGGCGGCGATCATCGCCCTGACGGCGCTTGCTGCCACTCTGGCGTTGGCGGCGGTCCACCGTCGGGAAGTGCCCAGGCGTTGGCGGTACGCCGCGGGCGCCGCCGGATGGGCTCTGATTCCTCTGATCCCGGCTGCCGCACTGTTGACCTGGGCTCAGGTGCTGCTTCCGGGCGCGGTCCACGGCCAGGCCGGGCTGGGCGCTGCGCACGGTTCGCCGGATGCCTTCAGCCTGCTTCTCCCGGGGATCGGTCAGCTGCTCACGCTCCCCGGGTTCATCCACTTTCAGGTGACCAGCAACCGCCTGCCCACCGAGGCACTTGGATACATCGGACTGCCCTTGCTCTTGGTGCTGGCGGGGCTGCGGCGGCAGGGTGATCGGCTGGCGCGCTGGCTGGTGGCGATGGTGGCGGTGACGGCGCTGCTGATGTTGGGGTCGGTGCTCCAGGTTGATGGGTACGTCACCTCGATCCCCCTGCCTTTTGCGGCAGCATCTCACCTGCCGTTCTTGGGGGATCTCCTCCCTTCCCGCATCAGCGCCATGCTTGACTGGCTCTTGGCGCTGACCCTGGCCGTGTTCATCGATCGGGTGGGCTCGCTGCGAGCGCAATGGCCAGCGGCCGGGCTGGCGGCGCTGGCGGTTGGAAGTTGGCTCCCCAACCCGGGCGCGCCCGTCGTCGCGACGCCGACCCCAGCCTACTTCACGGGCACACGGATCCCCGCGCGCTCGGTGCTGCTGGTGGTCCCGTTCGCACAGCTTGCTCAGGGGGCGATCAGCGAGCTCTGGCAGGCCGAGTCGGGCATGCGCTTCAAGATGACGGGTGGCTACTACCTCCGCGTCCCGCTGGGGAGAGGCGGGCTGACCCCGTATGGGCCGAAGCTCACTCCTCTCACGCGAGCCCTGCTTCTCATCACCCTCGACGGCCACCGGACCGCGCCGAGCGCCCACCTGCGGGCGGCCACCCGCCGGTACCTTCGCCGCCACCGGGTGTCGGCCGTGGTGGTCGGGCCCGGGCCTCGCCGCGGCGAGGAGGTCCGGCTGTTCGAGGGGCTCCTCGGCCGACCGCCCCGCCGCGAGGAAGGAGTCGACGTATGGTCGGCGGGATGAGGCGGCTGGGATCGCCTGCGGGCCGGGACTGCGGGTGCCACGACGTTGAGTGGCCGCGGCTCGATGGCCCCGCGAAAGCACTGGCCCGGCGCAGGAACGGGTCAGTGAAGTCGTGTCTCACCAGTGGTGCGAGCCAGCGGGGGCGACTCGAGACCGATCGCCGAGGAGCCGGACGCCGCTGATGGCCCTGACGGTAAGGTGGTGGCGACGGATTCCGCGGTGGGCGTGGGCGGCCACGCTCACCAGCGCTCTGGCCATGCTGTGGACCTGGCCCCTGTGGGCCTCGCCGGGGAACCTGATACCGGCAGGCCGGTGGCCCCCCATCTACTACACGGACGCCAACACCTTCATCTGGTACCTGGCCTGGGTCCCGCACGCGATCAGCTCCGGCGCATCCCCCTACGTGACCCACCTCCTCAACTATCCCGCCGGCGCCAGTCTCGCCTACCCCGGGCCTCCCCTGCTCTGGACGACCCTGCTCTGGCCGGTGACGGTCTGGGCAGGTGTGGTGAGCGGGTACGACGCCTGGATCGTGATGGCGATGGTCGCCAATGGTGTCGCCGGCTGCATCGCCCTGGGGCGGTGGGTTCGGCATGGCTGGGTGGCAGTCGCCGGCGGCATCCTATTCGCTTTCAGTCCCTATGCGGTCGGGGAGGCGATGGTCGGGCACCCGAACCTGCTGGCGGTGCCGACCATCCCCCTGGCTGCCCTCCTCCTGCACGAGACGCTGGTCCGGCAGCGGTGGCGAGCGCGGACGGTGGGGCTCGGCTGGGGGGCGCTCCTGGCTCTCCAGCTGCTCACCGCCGAAGAAGTGGCCGTGATGATCGTGCTGGTCGGCGGGATCGCGGCAACCGGATTGGCCGCGGCCCACCCCGGCCAGGTTCGGCGACGAGTGCGACATGTGGCGGGGGCGGCCCTCTGGGCGTTGCCCCCGGTCGTGCCAGTCGTGGCTCTGCTTGGCTGGTACCAGCTCCTCGCACCCGGATCCATCCACGGCAAGCTGTACGCCGGGGGGCTGTTCTCGATGGATCCCAAGGCCATCTTCCTGCCCGACATCTACAGCGGAGTGACGCTCCCGGCGATCACTGCCTTTCTCACCCACCACACGCCCTTGCCGACGGAGGGAGTCGCCACCGTCGGCATCCCCCTGGCGATCGTGCTCGCCTGCCTCGGCCGCCATCCCGACCCGCTCACGAGGCTGCTCTTGCCGTTGGTGGCCATTCTGGTGGTCCTGTCCCTTGGTCCGAGTCTCCACCTGGTGGGGCTTCCCTTCTCGGTGCCGCTCCCCGAGGCGGCCCTAAGTCATCTGCCGATCCTGCAGGACCTGGTGCCAGACCGACTGGCCGGGGTGCTCGACTTTCTCCTGATCCTCAGCCTGGCCACCTTCAGCGAGCGGCTCCTGGTCCGGACTGACCCCAGGGGCTGGTGGCTCGTCGCCGCCGCCGCCGCGCTTTCCTGGATGCCCCTGGTCCCGGCGCCGACGCAGCATGCCGGCGAGCCAGCCCTGTTCCGCTCCAGCCTGCTAACGGGAAAGGTGGTCCTCGTCTATCCGTTCGCGCAGGATGGATTCGGGGCCGCCAGTGAGCGGTGGCAGGCGGTGGGAGGGCTCCGCTTCGCTCTGACCGGGGGCTACTACCAGCGCACCGCGGCCGTCGGGGGGGCCTTCCCCTACGGTCCGCCGGCGACCCCACTCACGGACGCTCTCTATTCGATCCTCAAGGAAGGCGGCCGGCCGCGTGCCACCGCCGCGCTTCGACGATCGACCCGCCACTACCTCGATGTCCACCATGTGAACGTGGTCGTGGTGGGTCCAGGAACCCACTGGCGACGGGCCGCGACGCTGATGGCGACGCTCCTGCATCGGCCCCCAACGTTCGAGCTCGGGGCGGACGTCTGGCCCATCCGGCCAAGGCCCAGCTGGCACGCGGTGCCCCCTTGATCCGGTGGGGGCGCGGTGGCCGCGCCTGATCGCGATCGACTCCGCGCTGCCGGGGCCGCGGCCGGTCGACCCGCGACTATACTCTGGCGGAGCCGAGGCTCCCTGCGGCCCGCGGGGCCACCGGCCGGCAGTCGTCTCTCATGTTTCGCACTCACCACGTCAAGCCATCCGAGCTCCCATTGGGGCGGACCGGTCAGCCACCGGCCCGCCCGATCATCGTCTTCGAGCGGGTCTCGAAGACGTACGAGAACGGCAATCCGGCCCTGGAGGATGTCTCGTTCCAGGTCCATCCCAAGGACTTCCTCTTCGTGGTGGGGGCGAGCGGGGCTGGCAAGTCGACCATGGTCCGGCTGCTGATCCGGGAGGAGGTGGCGAGCCGGGGGCATGTCCTCGTCGACGGGCAGGACCTCCGCCGCCTCCGGCGACGGCAGCTCCCTCGGTTGCGGCGCAAGATGGGGATCGTCTTCCAGGACTACAAGCTGCTCCCCAATCTCACCGTCGAGCAGAACGTGGCCTTCGCCATCCAGGTGACGAACCCCGGCCGCCGCCATCTCAAGGAGAAGGTGGCGGAGGCCCTCTACATCGTGGGCCTGGAGGACAAGCTCCTGAGCTACCCTGGCCAGCTCTCGGGCGGCGAGCAGCAACGGGTGGCGATCGCCCGGGCCCTGGTCCACCGGCCCCGGATCTTCCTCGCCGACGAGCCCACCGGAAACCTCGACCCCGACACCAGCTGGGGGATCGTCCAGCTCCTCCTCCAGATCAACCACCGGGGGACGACGGTCCTGGTGGCGACCCACAACCGCGAGATCGTGGACCTCTGCCGGCAGCGGGTGATCGCCGTGGAGGGGGGGCGGATCGTGCGTGACGAGGCCCAGGGCCAGTATCTCCAGGGCGGCACGGCGACGCCGTGAACCCGTTTCCCGCGATCCGGTTCGTCCTCCGCTCGGCCCTCCAGAACGTCGTCCGCAACCTCGGGATCTCGCTGGCCAGCCTGCTGACGGTGACCCTCACCCTGCTCGGGGCCGGCGGGGCGGTGGTGGTGGTCCACGCCCTCGACGCCGTCCTCCACAGCGAGGAGAGCCAGGCGTCCGTCCTCAAGGTGTTCCTCGCCGATCACGTCTCGCTGCAGTCGATCGTGGAGCTGGAGACCCAGCTGGCGGGGCAGCGGCAGGTGGTCAGGGCCCAGTTCGAGAGCAAGGACGCGGCCGCCCGCCAGGCGTGCCACGGCCTCGGCCTCTGCAGCGCCCTCAACACCCTGCGCTCGACCGGGGGCGGCAACCCACTGCCCGCCAGCCTCAACCTCAAGCTCCGCAACATCTCGGCGGTCACCACGATCAACAACGAGGTCCGGACCAGCCCCCTCATCTTCCAGGGAGCCCATCCCACCGACTACAACCCCGATGTGATCCCTCGCCTGGAGCGATACATCCTCATCGCCCAGATCGCCGGTGCGGTCCTGGTGGCGGTGATCGGGGCGGTGGCCCTGGTGATCATCACCATCTCGATCCGGACCGCCGCCTACGTGCGCCGACGGGAGATCGAGATCATGAAACTGGTGGGGGCCAGCGAATGGTTCATCCGCTGGCCATTCATCTTCGAGGGCATGATCATCGGGATTGCCTCGGCGGTGGTTGCCGCCGGAATCCTGATCGGGGTGGAGTTCCTGTTCGGATCCGGGCACGCCCTCTTCCTGGGGATCGGTCTGCACTTCGCGCTGGTGGTCATCGCGGGTCTGCTGGTCGCCGGCGCGCTCCTCGGCGGCTTCGGCAGCATGGTGGGGATCCGCCGCTCGCTGGCGGTCTGAGCCGGACTGGGAACCGCCCGCACCCGTGGTGGTGGAGGCGGGTCGGGATCGGGCCCGGCGCTAAGATGACCCGCGACCGGTCCGACGGAGTGGGAGTGGTGCGATGGCGCTGACGGAGTCGGCTCCGAACGCCCTCGGGCTCGATCGCGAGACCCTCACTGGGATGTACCGGCACCTGGTGCTGGGTCGGCTCCTCGACGAGCGCGTCATGGTCCTCAACCGCCAGGGGCGTGCCCCCTTCGCGATCTCGGGCCAGGGGCACGAGGCCGCCCAGGTCGGAGCCGCATGCGCCCTGCGGGCGGGCCAGGACTGGGTCGTCCCCTACTACCGCGACCTCGCCCTGACCCTGGTGCTGGGGCTGCGTCCGGTCGACCATCTGTTCGCCGTCCTCGGACGTGCCCCCGACCCCAGCAGCGGCGCCCGCCAGATGCCGGGGCACTTCTCCTCCCGCCGGCTGCGGATCGTCACCACCGGCAGCTCGGTCGCGACCCAGGTCCTCCACGCCGTCGGCATCGCCCTGGCGATCCGGTCCCGCCGGGAGGATCTGGTCGTGCTCACCACCTGCGGCGAGGGGGGCACCAGCGAGGGCGACTTCCACGAGGCCCTGAACTGGGCTGGCATCCACCGGCTGCCGGTGATCTTCCTCGTCGAGAACAACCACTTTGCGATCAGCGTCCCCCAGTCGCGCCAGATGGCTGTCGAGCGGGTGGCCGAGCGGGCGCCCGGCTATGGGATGCCAGGGATCACGGTCGACGGCGGCGACCTCCTCGCCGTCCACCGGGCGATGGTCGGGGCGGTGGTGCGTGCCCGCAGTGGGGAGGGGCCGACCCTGGTCGAGGCCCAGTGCGTCCGGCTCCAATCGCACAGCTCAGACGACGATCAGCGCCGCTATCGCGATCCCGCTGACCTCCTCGACCTCCGCCAGCATGACCCCGTGGACCGATTTCGGGCCGAGCTGGAGGCGGCGCGAATCCTCGCTCCGGCCGCCGCCGAGAAGATCCGCGAGGCCTGCCGAGACGAGGTCGACCGGGCTCAGACCGAGGCCGAGGCCGCGCCCGAGCCCGACCCTGCCTCCGCCCTTCACCACGTGTACGGTGGGGAGAGTTCGTGACCGAGATGACCCTCCTCGAGGCGGTCCGGACGACCCTCGCGGAGGAGATGCGGCGCGACGAACGGATCGTCGTGATCGGTGAGGACGTCGGGGTGAAGGGGGGGGTCTTCGGGGCCACCCAGGGGCTCCACCAGGAGTTCGGCGACGACCGGGTGATCGACTCCCCTCTCGCTGAGTCGGGGATCGTCGGGGTGGCGATCGGGGCAGCGATGGCTGGGCTGCGCCCGGTGGCGGAGATCCAGTTCGTGGACTTCATCCCCCCGGCGATCGACCAGCTCCTCAGCGAAGCGGCCAAGATCCGCTACCGCTCCAATGGCGACTGGCACTGCCCGCTTGTGGTCCGAGCCCCCTGCGGCGGGGGCGTCCACGTCCACGGCGCTCTCTACCACTCGCAGAGCCTGGAGGCGATCTTCGCCCACATACCTGGACTGAAGGTGGTGATCCCCTCCACGCCTGCCGACGCCAAGGGGCTCCTCCTGGCCGCGATGCGCGATCCCGACCCGGTCTGCTACTTCGAACACAAGGCGCTCTATCGCGCCTTCAAGGGGGCGGTTCCCGAAGGTGACGCGGTGACCCCGATCGGTATCGCCCGAACGGTGCGGCCGGGCCGCGATGCCACCTGCTTCACCTATGGGGCGACCGTCCACGAGGCCGTCATCGCCGCGAACCGGCTGGAGGTCGACGGCATCGAGATCGAGGTCGTGGACCTCCGAACCGTGCGCCCCCTCGATCGCACCTGCATCGTCGCGAGCGCCCGGCGGACCGGCAAGGTTCTGGTGGCCCACGAGGCCAACCTCGTGGGTGGGCTCGGGGCAGAGGTGGCGGCGATCGTCGCCGAGGAATGCTTCGAGGCCCTCGATGGACCCGTGATGCGGATCGGCGGCCCGGAGATCCCTGCCATCCCCTTCGCCGAGCCACTCGCCGCGGTGTACTGCCTTGGACCAGACAAGATCGAAGCGGCGCTGCGGCGGCTGGTCGCCTACTAGGCAGCGCCGGATCCGGGCCCTGTCCAGACCGGGCCAGCCGATCGCCGGAGGGGACCTGGACGTCAGCCGTCGCGCCGTCCCGCGGCCTCCGGTCGGTCAAGCCACCCCGCCCCGCCCGGCACGGCGCGGCCCGGCGCCCACTCGTGACGTCTTCGTCACCGTGCCAGTGCGGCCTGGGGCTGGCGACGATCTACCCTACGGTGCAGCATGTCTCTGCCGCTCGAGGGGTCCTGGTCGACCGCAAGCCGGCTCGACGAGGGTCAGGTGCGCCCGCCGGACCTCGTCGGGACGCCCGCGGCGGTCGATGAGCTCACCACCCGGGGCCCGCTTCGGGGCAGGCTCCGCCCCGCGGCCGCTCATGTCGTCACCGGTGCGCCCCCCTCGAGGCAGCGGCGCCGCGGTCCCGGTCGGCCCCGGTCGGTCCCGATTCCGCGACCAGACCAAGGGCCGGAGCGCAGCCTCGCCGAGCGCTCGCTCGCCTTGCGGCGCCTGGTCCTGGAGGTTGCCCACCAGGCCCGCGTCGGTCACATCGCGTCGTGCCTGTCGATCGCAGACATCCTGACCGCCGCCTTCGCCGTCATGGATCCCGACCACGACACCTTCGTCCTCTCCAAGGGCCACGCGGCGCTCGCCCTCTACGCCTGCCTGCATCAGCGCAATCTCATAAGTCGCGCCGACCTCTTCTCCTACTGCAGTGACAACTCGCTCTTCTCGGTCCACCCCGACCACCACATCCCCGGAGTGCGATTCACCACCGGGTCGCTCGGCTACGGGCTGGCGTATGCAGTCGGCGTCAGCCTCGCCCAGCGGATCGGCGCCAAACCGGGCCGCGCGATCGCCGTCCTCAGCGACGCAGAGGTCAACGAGGGATCGGTCTGGGAGTCGATCATGTTCGCTGGTCACCACCGGCTCCCGGTCACCGCGATCGTGGACGTGAACGGCCAGCAGGCGCTGGGTCGAACCCGTGAGGTACTCGACCTCGCCCCGCTGGCGCCCAAGCTGGCGGCCTTCGGTTGGTCCGTCCGCGACGTTGACGGTCACGACCCGGGTCTGATCCTGGCCGCGCTCCGTCCCGACGCCGTCCCCGGGCCGGTGGCGGTCCTGGCCCGCACCGTGGCGGGGCGGGGCGTCACCTTCATGGAAGGCAGAGTTGAATGGCACTACTGGCCGCTCAACGACACTCAGTTGGCCCAAGCGCTCGCCGACCTGGATCGGCCAGCCCGATGAGGGCGGAAGCCATCGCGGCTCTGGTCGAGCTGGCCGAGCTCGACAGCCGAGTGGTCCTGCTCACCGCGGACCTCGGCTTCACCGTAGTTGAACCGTTTGCCGACCGCTACCCGGATCGCTTCATCAATGTCGGCGTGGCCGAGAACAACATGATTGGCATCGCAACCGGCCTTGCCAGCGAAGGACTGCTCCCGTTCTGCTACTCGATTGCTGCGTTCCTCTCGATGCGCTGCTTCGAGGCGTTTCGCGATGGGCCAGTGGTCCATTCTCTCCCTGTCCGTCTGCTGGCGGTGGGCGGTGGAGTGGGCTACGGCGTCTCTGGCATCACCCACTACGCCATCGAGGACGTGGCCCTGATGCGGTCGTCGGATCGGGTCGCGATCTACGCGCCTCCGACCTCCCTCGCCTGCTCGGAGATGGTCCGGCACTCATATGCGGAGCCCGGGCCGATCTACTACCGTCTCGCCAAGGACGCTGTTGTCGACTCCAGGGTGCCCGCCGCGGCCATCGCGCAGGACGGATTCTTCATGTACGGCCGGGGACCCGTCGCACTGATCACGTACGGGCGGATGGCGGCGGTCTCGCTGGATGCCGTCGACCGGCTCCGCCAAGTTCACGGGACCGACGCCCAGTGCGCTGTTGTCGCGAGGCTCGATCCTGGCACGCTGCATGCCGCGCTGGCAGCAGTCCAGGGCTACGACTACGTCGTCACAGTCGAGGACCACACCATCCACGGCGGGATCGGAAGCATGGTGGCAGAGTGCATGGCCGAAGGATGGAGCGCAGGGACCCTGCGTCGCCTCGGCCTTGGGTCGGAAGTCTGGAGCGGGAACGCCGGGAGTGAGACGTACCTCCTTGGCGAGAGTCGGCTGACGGCGGCCGACATCTGCACGTCGATCCTGCAACTGCGGGTGAGGGAGCCGTCTCCATGCGGGTGAGCATGGTGGTGCCGGTGCGGAACCAAGCCGATCACATCGAGACCGTGGTGGCTGGGTACTCCCGAGCCCTGACGGGCGTGAGCCACGAGCTGCTGCTCGTGGTCAACGGGTCCCGCGACGACTCGCTGAACGCATGCCGGCGGGCGGCTGCGGCAGCGGAGGCCGGATCGATCTCGGTCATCGAGTCCCGGCCCGGCTGGGGCTCCGCCGTGCTGGCTGGTCTGCGTGCCGGGACCGGAGACATACTCGGCTACACCAACTCGGCGCGGACCGCGCCGGGCGACCTCCGCCTGGGAGTCGATCTGGCGTGCAGTGATGTGGCCGCATCGGTGCTGGTCAAGGCCACTCGACGCTACCGAAAGTCGATGGTGCGGCGTGCCGGCTCGCTGCTCTTCAACCTGGAAGCGCGGCTGCTGCTGGGGCTCATGACGTGGGATGTCAACGGCACGCCCAAGCTGTTCAGCCGAGCGATCTACCGCCAGCTGGCGCTGAGTGAGCAAGGGGACCTCCTCGACGTCGAGGTGATGGCCGCCTGCGAGCGCCACGGCGTGCGGATCGTGGGCTTCGACACGGACCAGACCAGTCGAGCGGGCGGTCGCTCCAGCACCTCCTTGCTGTCTGCGATGAAGCTGTACGTGGCATGCGCCAGGCTGGCACGCCGGGCCGATCCTGACCGAGCACGGTCGCGGCCAGGCGGCTGGGAGGGGCTGCCCCGATCCAGCGGCGAGTGAAAGGCGCCCCTACTCGTTGAGGGTGCTGGTAACCGGAGGGGCCGGCTTTGTCGGAGCTAACCTTGTGGCGGAGTTGGTGCGCCGGGGCCACCGGGTCAGCCTGGTCGTGAAGCCGACGACCGACTTGTGGAGGCTGGCTGGCGTTGCCTCGGAGACCATCGAGATCCAGACCGGAGACCTGTCACGCGCCGGCGATGCCTTGCGCGTAGTCGAGGCGACCGGGCCCGAGTGTATCGTTCACTGTGCGACCCGTGGTGCCTATCCGGGGCAGTCGGGTCTTCTGGACATTGTCGAGGCGAACGTCGTAGGCTTCGCGCGGCTATTGGAGGCGGCGGCCGTGTCCGGATGCCCTCAGGTCATCAACACGGGGTCGTCCTCGGAGTACGGAGCTGCCGGCGCCGGCCCTAGCGAAGCGGATGCGGCACAGCCCAACAGCATCTATGCCGCCAGCAAGGCATGGTGCTCGGCGGTCGCCCAGCGCAGCATCGAGGACGTCGGGGTCGTGGTGACCACACTCCGTCTGTACTCCGTCTATGGCTACTTCGAGGAGCCGTCGCGCTTGATGGCGCGAGTGTGTGCCTATGGGCTACTGGGACGGTACCCGCCGATGGCGCGGCCAGACATAGTTCGCGACTACGTGTGGATCGAGGACGTCATCAGAGCATATCTGGCGGTACTCGAAGGTGAGGCGCCTGCCGCCAGCGAGCTCTTCAATGTCGGGTCGGGCGAGGAGACTCGCCTGGATGAGGTGATGGCCGCAGCGGGGCGCGTGTTCGGCCTCACCGGAGCGCCCGCTTGGGGTGACTACCCTGAGCGGAGATGGGAGACGGAGCGCTGGTTCGCCAACCGGGACAAGATCAGTCGTCGTCATGGGTGGGCGCCAACCGTGGGCATCGACGATGGTCTGCGCCGCATGGGTTCCTGGTTGGAGGGTCGTCCGACTCTGCGTGACCGGTACACGGCAGCCTGTGAACTGGAAGCGTCCGGCGGTTGAGCGCCCGCTCGCGGTCAAGGATGGCGTGTGCGTCGCCAGCGGCTCGTGCACCGAGCATGCTCCCGAAACGATGCTCTAACAGACCGTGAGAAGCGATGGGCAGACAGCCGCTCGGAGGGACGAGCGGGTGTCGTCGGGCCCAGATCGCGAGGGGGCGGCCGCCCCAAGCCTCGTGGAGCGACCCGCCAGAGCCGGGCGGTCCATCTGCCTCGGACTGGAAGCACGGCGCAGCGAGCGCGAGGCGACCACGGGGCAGCTCTTTGGTCCTGTCTGAGCCCGCAGTGTCCAGGTCAGGGTCCAGCGGCGGTGGGAGCCTGTCCCCACGCGGTTGCTGCGCATTTCGGCGAATCCGATCACCCAGGTCGGGGGGAATCCGATCACCTGGTTCGGGGTTTTCGATCAGTCCCGGTGGGGATGACGCGGTGATCGGAGGCGGTGAGGCGGAATGACCCGGCGGTGACCTCCGTGAGTGGGTGAGTCGGGGATGGCGTCGAGCCCCAGGATGCGGCCGGAAGGGTCGCGAAGGCAAGGTCCTGGGAGTCGCGGGTGGGTCTCAGCGAGCCTCCTGGGCCCGCCCAGCGGCCCGGTGTCCGGGTGGTCTCGCGCTGGCGGGTTCGGCCGGGCGCGTTCGAGGCGTCGGGACGGGTTCGACCGGCGCGGCCGGCGCGTCCACGCCGGCCGGCGGACGGTCCCGGCGGAGGGACTCGCCGCGGAGCTCGAGGCGGTGGGCCTGATGGGTCAGCCGGTCGCAGATGGCATCGGCGAGGGTGGGGTCCCCCAGGGCCTCGTGCCAGTGCGCCACCGGCACCTGGCTGGTGACGATGGTGGACCGACGCTGGCACCGGTCCTCGAGGACCTCGAGCAGATCGGCGGCCTGCGCCGACGTGAGCGGTTGGAGCGCCAGGTCGTCGAGGCAGAGCACGTCGATCCGGGCCCACGTCGCCAGCAGCCGCGCCCAGCGACCGTCTCCGTGCGCGAGCGCGAGGTCGGCGAGCAACCGGGGGACGCGCAGGTAGCAGGCGGTGTGCCCGGCACGGATCGCGGCCTGGGTCAGCGCGCAGGCGGTATAGGTCTTGCCCACCCCGGTCGGCCCGATGATGAGCACGGTCTGGTGCGCGGCCACCCACTGCGCCGACGCCAGCTGGAGCATCACCGCCCGATCGAGCCCGCGCGGGGCCCGGAAGTCGAGGTCCTCGATGCACGCGGGCAGGCGGAGCTTGGCGGCCTTGAGGTGGCGGGCGAGCCGCCGGTTGTCGCGCTCCTGGGCTTCGCGATCGAGGAGGAGCCCCAGGCGGTCCTCGAACGGGAGGGCGTGGTAGGCCGGGGTCTCCGCCTGCTCGGTCCAGGCGCGCGCCATGCCGCCCAGGCCGAGCGCGTGCAGCCGGTCGAGGGTCGGGGTCGTGAGCATCGCCACCTCCTCATTGGTAATAGCCGGGGCCGCGCACATTGGCGTGGGCCGGGCCCGGCGGAGACCCGACGGGGAACGCCTCCGGCAGCGGTTGCTGATCCAGCCCGTGGCCCAGGATCGACTCGACGCTGCGATAGCGGAAGGCCCCCAGCACCACCGCGCGGGCACAGGCGGCCTCCAGCCGCGCCGCCCCGTAGCGGCGGCCCAACCGCAGGATCCCCAAGCACGCCCGGAAGCCCTGCTCGGGATGGGGCCGCTCCGCCAACACCCCGGCCACCAGCGCGGCGGTCTGCGGCCCGGTGGTCGCGGCCCAGCGCTGGAGCCGTCCCGGCGTCCACTCCAGGTGCCGCCGGTGCGACGCCGGCATGTGCTCGGGCTGGGTGTGGTGGCGCCCGCGCTGGAAGCCCCGCAGATGACTCGCCACCCGTCGGCCGCGGTGACAGATCTCCACCGTCGTCGTGGTGACCCGCGCCTCGCAGCGAGTGTGGATCAGCTGGTAGGGGACGCTGTAGTAGACGCGGTCCACCTCGACGTGGTAGTCGAGGCTGACGGTCACGGTCTTCCAGAGGGCGAACTCGTAGGGGGTGGCCGGCAGCGGCCGCAGCGCCGGGCGGTCCAGCGACTCGAACAGCGCCCGGCGCGACCCCGGCAGCTTCTGGAACGGCCGGGCGTTCAGCCAGGCGAGCCGGTCCCAGACCGCCGCGTTCGCCTCCGGGAGGCTGAAGAAGGTGCAGTGGCGCAGGCTGGCCAGGATCCACCGTTCCACCACCAGCACGCCTTGCTCCACCTTGGCCTTGTCCCGCGGCTTGCGCGGACGGGCCGGCACGATGGCGCACCGGTAGTAGGTGGCCAGCTCCTGGTAGGTCGGATTGAGCACCGGCTCGTAGCGGTGCGCCTCGGTCACCGCCGCCCGCAGGTTGTCCGGCACCAGGATCGCCGGCACCCCGCCCAGGAACGCGAAGGTGCGCACGTGCGCCGCGATCCAGTGCGGCAGGGTCTGGGCCGGCAACACCTCGGCATAGGTGAAGTTGCTCGCCCCCAGCACCGCCACGAAGAGCGGGGCCGGCGTCACCACCCCCGTGCCCGGGTCGGTGATCGGCACCATCACCCCCGCGAAGTCGAGGAAGAGCTTCTCCCCCGCGCGGTGGTCCTGGCGGAGGACCACGTCCAGGTGGACCGCCCACCGGCGGTAGTGCGCCACGAACTGCGTGTACTGGTATCCCTGCGGCTCGCGAGCCTTGTGCTCCAGCCAGAGCAACTGGAGGGTCACCCCCTTGCGGCGCAGCTCCTGGTGGACCACCGCCCAGTCCGGCTGCGGCCGCTGCGCCGCCGGGGGCACCGCGGTCCGGCGGTAGAGACGCGCCTCCAGGGTCCCGTCATCCAGCCCCTCGGGCAGTGGCCACGTGAGCCCGGCCGCCGCCGCCCGGGCCAGGCAGTCGGCCACGGTCGTGTAGGGCAGGCCGGCCGCGGCCGCCACCCGGCGGCGGCTGAGGCCCTCCCCGAACGCGAGGCGGAGCACGGTGCGGATCTGACGCATGGCGGATCGGGGTCGGGGCATGGGCAGCGCTCCTCGGACGTCGGCCAGGACGATCCGAACGAGGGTGCCAAGCCCGCCGCTGCCCCCGCTGCCATGCCACCCCACCCCCGGGGTGATCGGATTTAGCCGATTTCGGTGATCGGATTCGACCGAAACGCCTGATCGGATTCAGCCGAAACGGCTGATCGGATTACTCCGAAATCCGCAGTTGCCACGAGGGCCACGTCGACTCACCGGCTCCGTCCGTCGACGCTGAGGGCGGTCCCTGCGCGCCTCTGGAGGATGTGCCGCCACCGTCATCACCGACCTTCGACAGGGGGGACGTGGTCCTCAAGGGGGCGAGTTGGGACGTGGTCAGGTGGGTCGTGACGGCGCGCTCCCACAGCGCCTGGACCGTAGCCAGGCTCAGCCGCCAGAGGCGGACTCCACTCGGTGAGCGGGTCGAGGCGCCGGACGTCGTCGATCATCACATCGAGGTGCAGCTGCTCCGCTCCGACGCGATCGTCCCCCGCGGCCCGGCTGCCGCGCGTCGGGTCCACGCCCGGCCTGATTCGTGCCCTCGTCCGCCCCAGCACCCCCGGAGTCGGCCAGCGCTTCCGAGCCCACTGCCGACCCGGACGACCCACTCGCCTCGATCATCGACGGCGTCGCCGGGCCGACCGTGAACTTCATCCCCAGGCACTGGCCAAGCACCTGACATTCTGGCAGATGGACCTGGCCGACCCCGAGTTCCGCCGCTTCGCCGGCGACCATGCCCGCGTCGTCCGCCAAGAGATCCAGACCCAGCTCGACGCCGCAGTGGCAGCTAGATGCCCGCAACCGGGTGCGGCGCGGCTCGCGCGCACCGTGCTGGCATCGCCGAGCAGCGGCATCCGACTGGGCGACCACGCCGGGGTCGGCGTCGAGCTGTGCACCCGGATCACGAACGTCTGGTCGACGGGACCGGGCCGACCCGGGAGTGGGTCGTACGCGGCGACACCCCCGCTCCAGATGGCCTCCGGGGAGAGGAGCAGCGTCCAGAGCCGCGAGGCCCGGGGTGGCCGAGGCTGGCGCCGGCCGGATAGTCGGGGATATGGGTCAGGCCGGGTGACATGCCCGAGCTGATTGCATGCGGCACCCAGCCACGATGCCAGATGAAGGTGTTGGCGTCGGTGTAGGAGGCGGGGCACCAAGCACCTCCCGGCATCGACGAGCCCCTCGAGCCCCCAGGGACAAGGTCGAGTGCATTCCCAACCCGCTCGCAAAGGCCCGACCCCAGGTCCCGGGGGCAAGACGCCGCGACCGGCTGGTCACGCGGTCCGGCACTGGCGGGTGGCACCCGCAGGAGCCGCTGGTGGACCCTGCCGGGGCCCGAACGGCGCGGCGGCTGGGGGCCAGACACATGTCGGAGGGCTCGCTTGCCGACACCCCTAGGCCGCCGGGCCCACGTCGTGGGGCTCTCGGGGTCCGCCTGCCCTGGCCAGTGGTGGCCGCATCCGCACTGACCAGACGTCCACCCCCGCCTCGCGCCGTGGCGCCCGGCCGAGCAATCCCTGAAACAGCCGAACCAGCTCGCCCCGGTGAGGCCCCGGACCGACCACCACCGCCGACACCCGGTGGCTGCGGAGATAGGATCGAGCTGCTGCCCGCAACGGAGCACTGGGTGAGATCGGAGCCCCCCCCACGGTTTCGAGGAGCACCGCCCGAGTCAGGGGCGTGAGCTTCGGTCCAAACGGAGTCAGGCCGCCCATCCCCAGCGGGACTCGCAGGTAATACCCCCCGGTCATCCTGAAGCGCATCCCCGACTGCGCCTGCCAGAGCTCACTGACCGCCCCCGGTGCCAGCTGCGCGAATGGAACGACCAACAGGACCGACCCGACGGCGATTCGCGTACCCGCAAAGTATGCCGGGGTGCGGGCCGACGTCACGGGGGTGCCCAGACTTGGCAGCCAGCACCCAACCGCGAGGGCCGCCAGCCCCGCTCTCCGCCAATCGCGTCGGAGCGGGCCGAGCCGATCGACGAACACGGCCAGGCTCAGGGCCAGCAACCAGTCCAGCATCGCGCTGATGCGCGCGGGGAGTAGGTTCCCGACGAGTGGAACGTGCGTCAGCGCCGCAAATGGCAACGGCACGGGGGAGAGATAGCCCCCTATCTGCAGGGTCGATCCCAGCATCAGCACCGCGGTCAGCGCCACTATCGCAACCAGCCACCGGGCGACGCCATCGGACTGCCGCCGGAGCACAGCCAGCACCAGCAGCAGCGGCAGGCCGATGTATCCCAGCGCCTCGGTCGGCAATTGACTGCTCGTAAGTTGGAACCGCACGAACTCGGGCAGGGTCAGCAGTTCGCCGAACCCCGGGAGGATGAGGCTGAAGGCATCGGGCGATCCGTACGCCGCCCCCAAGCCAACCTGGCCGTGGACGGAGCCTGGCAACAGCAGCTGTGCCCAGGCGAGCAGCCCCGCCGCCGGCACCAAGGGCAAAAGACCCCAGCCCACGACGCGAGCGACATAGCGCCACCGGCCGGCGATCTCCCGTCGGTGGACCAGGGCCAGCGCTACGACCGCGGTCATCGCCGTCAGCACAATGATCGCCGCCACCTCCTCGGAGGTCAGCAGCTGAACCGCCAGGAGCGTCCCTCCGATGAGCCCGAGTCGGCGGTGGCGCCATCGCTGGCGCACCACCGCCTCATCGAACACGACGGCGCACAGCGGAATGGTCGCAACCAGCATCAGATTGGCGTGCCCCTGGAGGGCCTGGCCAAGCAAGTATGGGGAGAATCCGAACATCAGCCCCCCGACCACTGCCGCCAGCGGTCGCGAGACCCAACGGCGACATGCGCACCAAGCGGCCAGTGCCGCTGAGGTGATGGCCAACACCACCAGCGCGTTGTATGAGTTGACGACGCCGGCCACCGCCGTCACCGGCCACATCAGCAGGATCCATGGCAGTGGAGGCCCCGGAAAGGCCACGTTGGCACCCCCGGGGAAGTCCAACCAGTGTGAGTAGTAGGGGATGAGCCCGTGACCGATTGCATAAGGGACCCAGCCGAGGAACCAGATGTACGTCCAGGCGTCCGATGGGAACCGACTCCATGCAACATGGGGGATGGCGCCGCCTCGGGTCAGCCACGCCGGCAGGGTCCAGAGCATCGCCAGGGCTAGATAGAGCGACGCCACCCGCACCGCTTCGGGGACCCGCTCGATGGCCGCACCCACACGCGGACGACGTTCGGCCGCGTGAGCCATCACATCTCTCGTCGCACTGCCCGGCCCCCCTCGCCGCCGAAGCCTAGCCGCACGCCTGCGAGTCCCGGCGACGACTGACCCGAGTCGAGCGAGCTGGGTGCCGCAACGTGCGGAGCACGGTCGGTGACGCCATCGTGACGGGTCAGCCCGCGGCGCGGGACATCCCCGGAACCCTGCCCTCGGGCGTCCGAATGCCGCAGCCCATCCGGCTCACCGGCGACGTCGCCGGGACGAGGCCGCTCCGGCACCGAGTGCGGTCGCCATCGCCACGAGCAGTCGGTGTCGGCCCACAAGGCCCGCCTCGAGGGGAGGGAGTGGCCAACGCGAGGGGACTCGAACGCGGATGGCGTGCCTCATTCGACGTCGGCGGGGCCGGTCAGAGCGCGCCGTCGGCGGGTTGGCATCAGAGGGGGCATCAGCCGGAAGCGGGCGGCGGCGAAGCAGGCGATCCAACCGCCATGAAGGTAGACCGCGACCATGAAGCAAGCGTCGCGGCGAACGGCACCGATCCGGAGCGGGGTGGCTGAGCGCGTGCCAAAGTCCCCTTCGGCCCGACCAGGCGCACCCGCTCGGCTCCTCCGGGCAGCGCGGCACAGATGGCGCCGGCCAAAGCGGCCGAGAAATGTCTTTCCGCCGCTTGCGTCGTGGGGACCGAGCTGGCGCAACACCCGCCTGCCCACGGGTAGGGGCCGCTTCGCCGGAGCCTTCCCATCGAGGGCGAGTATCACGGTCGCCGTCGAGGGCGGGATCGGTCGCGGAGCCGAGCCGTCCGGCGTCGCTGGCGAGCGACCCCGGCACCTGGCCGGCAGTCGGTTCCACCTCCGCGGAGGCCACGCCCGGGTTGACACCCAGGCTCAGCACCGCGCCTGCGGCGCACGCTGACTTGGGGGAGGTCATCCGACGCTCGGTGCCCTGGACGTGCCCGGGCGGCCGGGTCGGAGCCGGAGCCGGAGCTCGGATGCGGGTTCCTCACCTGGATCCCGACTGCCTCCATCCGCTCCGCGGATGTTCGCCTGAGTCGCGCTGGGGCTCGAGCTGGAACGGTTGATGGACATCATCCAACCCCGGGGGTGGGGGCGGGGCGTACGGACGACGGCCTCACGACAGCAGTCCGCCCGCACTCGCCGCGACCCGAGGTGGCAAGGGAGGAGTCAGCCAGCAAGTGCGAGGCGATGCGGACATCGGAGGTCTCGTGATGCCAGGCCACGTTCACCTCGATCCCGGAGGTCCGGGGTCGGTGGACACCATCGAGGACATAGTAGGGGTTGGTGGTCCGTGGCAGAAGTTGATGCGGGGCGTGATGCGGCGCGATCGGGGCATCGCTGACGGACGTCGGCGCGGGTGAGCCTCCGCCGGAAGGGGTGCGGATGTCAGCGGAGGAGGGGCCTCGAAGGCCAAGAGGCGGGCGCCGAGCTGGGAGCAGTCGTGCGCGACAGCGGGCGTGACCACCTTGGGCTGGACGACCCCGAAGGCGATCGCCACGTGCGAGGGCCAGGGGGCGTGCACAGGGGAGCGGGCGAGGACGCGGTTGGGGAACGGCGGCCCAGCCGGGTGGCGGCTCGCGGTCCGAGACGAGCTGGGCTGCTGTCGACGATCCAGAAGACGTGGGGCGCACGGCGGTGGCGTGGCTGGCGCATGACCTGCTCCACCAGCCGGGCAAGGGTGGCAAGCCCGTTCGTGGGCTCGCGGCGGCCCAAGAGGAGACCCCGGCGGACATCCCAGGCGCCGGGGTACGGCACGGCGCCGCAGCGATCGCAGCCACTCTCGATGCGCCCGGCGCGGCCGGGTCGGGGACAGGACCGCCAGCGGCCGCGCCTGGATGCTCGACTTCTGGTCCGCCGCCTGCACCACGTCGGAGGGCACAGCCGGCGCCCGGCCAGCCGTCCTCGTCGAGCCCCAGGACCACCTCGGCCGTCACGCGAATGGCAGGGTCCCGGGGTGCAGTCAGCTCTGGCACCGCCAGGGCCAGAGCTGATCAGCGGCGAGGCGCCGCTCCACCGTGCGTCGGCCCATCGGACACGCTTCGCCCTTGCCACCTCCTGGATCCTGGAGGCGACGTGGCGCCCGACGGGCAGTCCGCGCTGACTGGGCCGCTCACAGGCGACGGCGATCACCAGCGCTCGATCGGGCGCCGAGCAGCCCCGGGGCCGACCGCTGCGGGGGTCGGTCGTCCAAGCGGAACCCCTTGGTCGCTCAGATTCGGCGCCAGCGACAGGCCCAGCCGGCCCTCCCGCCGAGCTTCCGGGTGGCTGCCGGGCTCGACGGCAGAGGGCACCGGCACGGGACGCAGGCCCATCGGGCGCACCGCCCGTGGCCGTCCGGGGTCGAGCGGCGGCGGGCCATCCCGCGCGGGACGGATCTGCTTGTCCGAGAACCGAGAGTGCCGGCCTGGAGGGGCGTCCCCATGCCACGCGCGTTGGGGCGGGGGCGCACGCGGCAACGGAGGCAAGACGCGCTTCGGTGGCCGTGGGCCGGCTCTTCACCGCCCCATCGGGCCACGGCGGGTACCCGTGCTCGGCCCGTCTCCTGACTCCTGACCCCTCATGATCGTCTGCCGCGGACCACCCGGGCATCGCCCTACCATAGGTGCGCCGATGCAACTCCGATCGAGCCGCTCCCTGGTCCCGCCCCGGCTGCGACCGCGCCGCAGTGTCGACCTCATGACGATAGCCGCGGGCATCAGTGTCGCGGTGGCACTCATCGCTGTCGTCCGCACGCTACTCCTCGCGGGTCATATCAACGCCAACGGCGGATTGGGGTACGACGGCATCAACTACGATGGGATGGTCCGTGGGGTGGTGCAGCCAGCTCCGTGGGGGCAGCGGATCGTTCTGCCAGAGCTGATTCGGCTCTTGCATCTGCCCAGCCAGGACATTCCGCGAGCGTTCCTGCTCGTCAACATGGCCGCGCTCGCGGCGATCGTGGCGGGAGCCTTCATCCTTGCCCGGCGACTCGCCCTGGCAGGTGGGGCCGATCCCGTCCGGGCACGGGCCGCGGCCTTGATCGTGGGGTCGCTGCTGATCTCGATGACCGCCGGATTCCGATGGATCTGGTTCTACCCCGTTCTGGTCGACCCGTTCGCGTCAGCGCTGGGCGTTTGGTGGTACGCATCTGCCACCACCCCGTCGCGCACACGTCAGTGGCTGGGAGTGCCGCTGGCCGGATTGGCTGCGGCCACCCATCAGTTCTGGGGCCCGATCATCGTGGCTGGAGCGCTGGCGCGCATTGTCCTGGCCAGAGATCGGTCCGACAGGCGCATCTTCCTGGCAGGTATTGCCTCGACCGCGGTCGGGGTGCTCGCCTCGGCTGCCGTGCCCACTCATGGCAGAGACCCATCCGACACCTTGAACAGCATGATCGGTCACATTGGCTCGATGGTTCACACGTCCTATGGGGTGGAGAACCTCACGTTTGCGATGCTTGTCTCCTTCGGGCTGCTCCCCATCACACTGATCGGCGCGGCCATCTCCCAGCGCCGCCGGTTGGCGGGAGCACCGACTCATGGTGCCAGCGCCAGGAGTCTTGCCGCGCCCATGCTGGTCATGACCGCATGCTGCCTTCTAGAGTCAGTGGCGGTGGGTGGGGACGAACAGCGTCATCTGTTCTATGCTGGTGCGCCTTTCATCCTGGCGATCACACTCGGCTGCTGTGCCACCCGCCGCTCGGGAGACCTCAACTTGGTCCTCGCGATACTCGTCTCGCTGGTCATTTGGCAGCCATTCCATGTTGCCTCCGGATCTCACGTCGGGTATGGGTATTTCAGCCCCCAGTTCGCCGGGGCGGGAGTCCAGTCGCGACTGATCGGTGATCTTCGCCGGATCGCCCTCCCCGCGGTGGCGTGGATCGCGATCGCCCTCACTGCCGGCGCAGTGGCTCGCTGGCGAAGGGTGGCTCGGACCGTGTCGCCGCCCGGTCCACCGGATCATTGAGCGCGCCGTCCTGTGATGCTGGGGGCGCCCATCGAGAGGTGTGAGTGGGAAGCTGTGAGCCCACCGACCGACGCCGCTTGGAGACGCCAGGTCCCTCGGCCGCAGTCGGTGCGTGAGCGTCTAGCCCGATCGGCTGCGCTCGTGCGTCCTCTCCATCTCGAGCCCGCAGACTGGGAGGGGTGCATCTCGCAGCGCGAGCCACGGCGGACGCCTGGCCGAGGTGCCGGTGTGCGTGCTGCGACGCCGATCAGCAGCCCGAAACTGCGACCGGGCCTGGATCGGAGTCGGGAGGTCGACGGAAGGTGCGGTGCACCCGTCCGGGGGATGGCGCGGCGGAGGTCGAAATCCGCGAGGTGGAGCGGGGGGCTACCCTTGCACGGGGGCAGCGGGCGTGTCGAGAAACGCTTGGTATCCGAAGGTCGCGAGGAGGGGATCGGCGCGCGCCGCAATCGCTGCGCATTCCGCACGGGAGAGCTCGGCGGCGGTGGCACGATTCTGCTCCTCGGTCGGCGTTCGGATCGTCCCCCAGGGAAAGACCTCGGGAAGAGCGGCTCCGTTCCAGGTGGGCGTGGCGAGGCTGGCGGCTGGGTTCAGTCCGAGGGCGGAGCAGATGCGCCCGAGCACCTCGATGGGCTCGCGAACGACATCCTCGAATCGCACCACGTGGACGCGGTTGGGGAAGGTGCGAACCGCGTGGAGGGCCGCGAGTTGTGTGGTCACCCACCCGAAGACGTAGTGAGCCAGTGGCAGCGGGATTGGGCGCTTCTTTGTGTCTGCGTAGGCGGACCAGGGATTGCGCACCACGTGGACGAACTGCGCCTCGGGCACCTCGGACAGGATGGTGGTGCTGTCGACGGTGATGATGGGACTGTACCCGACGATGACGGGGTCAGGTGATGTGCCAAGTCGATTGCGCCACGCCATCATGGTGGCTCGCAGGAAGGCATGGACGTTGTGCGGGCGACTGCGTGGGAGGCCCTCCATAAGTTGCAGATAGTGCTGGGAGCGGACCGCATCGGAGAAGTCGAATTCGACGTGGCGGAATTTGCTCACTGCGGGAGTGTTCGCGCGCACCCGGCACTCTTCGTCGATGATGGCGCGGTAGTCGTCGCTCGGAGTGGCATCGAGGCGGAAGGACGGCCAGCGGTACTTGGCCGGGAAGACCGACGTGAGGTGGTCGCTGACATAGGCGGTGCCCAGTTGCGACTCAAAGGGATACACGAACAGATCGGGATGGCCGTCGAGGAGGCGATGGACGACATTGCCTCCGTTCTCGTACATGGCGCCAATCATCAGCAGTCGGAGCGGTCCCATGGTGAGCCCTCGATAGGTGGTGTGAAGCGAACTCAGTTTTAGGGTGAGTAGGCGAAGAGGATGCGGGGTGGATCGAGGTGAGGTGCGGACTGACGCGCGGCGTGTAGAAACCCGTGCGACCATGCTCTGGGGACGACCTCGATGGCGAAGATCTGATCGCCGGCCGGCCAGAGCAGACTGCCGATGACCTCAGCGGTGGTGAGGCGGACCGCGTGGAGTCCGCAGACCGCTCGAGCAGGATCGAGGCCGGGAGCATACTGCTCGAAGCCGGGCAGGATCCGGGACGTCCCGACCACCGCCGCATCTTCGACGACAGCGAGGCCTCGGGTCCAGCCCGGGAGCCTGGCGACGACATCGAAGCCGGCATGGCCGGCCCTGGTGGCGACCAGCTCTCCGTAGCCGCTGTTGGCGACGAGGAGGGAGTCGGCCCAGAAGCGAGCGGAGTGGGGCCGGGTGAGTCCGAAGGCGATGGGCTCTCCGGACCTGCCGGCGAGGACGATGCCGCGACGGTTGACGGGATAGTTGCGGTGCCCCGGGCGGCGTGTGGAGGGGGCGACGGAGGAGGCGGTGAAACAGGAGGCATCGAGGGTGGTCCCGGCTGCGATGGAGTTGAGCTGGATGTAATTGCGGTCGGTCAGCGGACGGCCGGCTGGAGCGATGGATCGCGGCCACCAGACATCGTGGAAGCGGGAGAGCCGGTCCAGCGCGACGATCGTGTTGCGTCCGGCGGCGGCTCCGTGCAGACGGCCACCGATCATGGCCAGGTCGTGCAGGTAGAGCGACCCTGGGTAGATGGTGGTCGAGCGGGGCGCCAGGGGTCGGAACGTGGAGAGGTCCGCGGACGGGGCTGGCGGCCGCAGCGGCAGCACCTGTGTGATCGGAGCGAGGGTGAACACCTGGTTGGGATTGCGGGTACTGGCCACGTGAAGGAGCCCCCGAGGCGAGTCGTACGCGATCCCCGAGGGGTGGGGAAGGGGTAGGTACGAGACGTGTGGCCTCCCCTGCCAGATGGAGAGGGCGACCACCAGGTGCTCGTACTCCCTCCCGACCAGGAGCGTCAGACCCGAGCGGTCGAGAAACTCCCACCAGCGCCCGACGCTGCGAAATTGCAGCAGGTCCCGGTCCACCGAGGCGGCGGCGCCCCAGCTGGCCATGATCTGACGCGGGTCACGCCACCGCCGGTGCGAGGCGGCCGACGTCTCCATCTCGACCGGAGGCGGAGTCGCCCGGGTGGACGGTGTTCCCGGAGGGTGGCTGGGAGGACGAATCGTACTTGGATGCACGCGGAGACCGTTGGGGGTGGAGCCCGAGTATACGGATGGGCCGGGCTGACCACGACCGCCCCCGGCCGGCAGGCGATCGTGTGCCCGGCCGGGCGGCCTGAGCGGTGCCGTCTGGGAGGGTGGAGTCCCCGGTCCCTGAGCTCCGGCTGACCGGCGGGGCCCGGGGCCGCGTCGCTTGGTCGCGCCTCGAGCCCGGCGATAAGATGGGCCGGACGACCGGCCGCAAGGGGGCCCGCTCAGGTGACGGCGAGGGGAGATGGCGACTGGGGAGACCGGGGACCGGCCAGGGCCGGGGTCCCGCGATGACGGTCACCGTCACGATGCCACAGCTGGGCGAGTCGGTGACCGAGGGGACGATCGGGAGCTGGCTGGTCCACCCGGGGGACCGGGTCCGCAAGTACGACGCGCTGGTCGAGGTCATCACCGACAAGGTGACCGCGGAGGTGCCGTCCCCGGCGGACGGGACGGTGGGCGAGCTCCTCGCCTCCGAGGGTGAGCTCCTGCGCGTCGGTGAACCCATCTGCCGGCTCGTGGGCGACGGCGAGGACGGCGCGCCGGTTTCAGAGGATGGGGTGCCGGTCGCCCGGGCGGCCCCCACCGAGGGTGCCAGCGACGGCCCTCGCCAAACCACCGCCCATGGCACCGCCCCCCCCTTCGTCAGCCCGGTGGTGCGCGGCCTCGCCGCCGAGCACGGCCTGGACCTCGCCGAGGTCCTCGGCACCGGCTCGCAGGGCCGGGTGACCAAGCGGGATGTGCTCCTGCACCTTGAGCGGCGAGCGGCCGCTCCGGCGGGGGCGTTCGCAGGCACCCGAGCGCCCGCGCCCCGGCAGTCGTCCGCCGCTGCCGAGGCCCACGCCGAGGGGGGTGATCGCTCCGACGAGCGCATCCCCCTCACCCCGATGCGGCGATCCATCGCCGAGCACATGAGCCGCAGCCGACAGACCGCCCCTCACGCCTGGACGATGGTGGAAGTCGACATGGCCGGAGTGGTGGCGGCGCGAGACGGCCAGCGAGCGTCCTTCGGGGCCAATACCGGCACCGACCTCACGTTCTTGCCATTTGTGCTCAAGGCCACAGCCCTCGGCCTGCGAGAGGTCCCCTCCATGAATGCCGCCTTCGACGGCGACGCCATCGTCCTTCGCCGCGACATCAACCTCGGCATCGCGGTCGCTGTGGACGACGGGCTCATCGTCCCCGTGCTGCGCGCAGCGGACCGCTTCAGCTGCGCGGGGCTCGCCCAGCTGGCGCACGACCTCATCACCCGTGCCCGCTCCGGGAGGCTCCGGCTGGAGGACGTGGAGCAAGGGACCTTCACCCTCAACAACGCCGGGGCGCTCGGGACCGTCGTCTCGCAGGCGATCATCAACCAACCCCAGGCCGGGATCCTGGTGATGGACGCGGTGATCCGCCGACCGGTCGTGGTCGGTGACGCGGTCGGGATCCGGCCAGTGATGAACCTCTGCCTCAGCTTCGACCACCGGGTCAACGACGGGGCCGGCGCGGCGCGCTTCCTGCGCTGCGTCCGCGACTGGCTGGAGGCGGTGACCGCGGACCACCCGCTGTACTGAGCCGGCCCGCTCGCGGCCGGGTCGGGACCGGGCCGCGAGCGGCTCGACGGCCGCGCTACGATGGGACGGTGAGGAAGCAGGACCCGGCGGCCGCCGCCACGGCTTCGGTGTCGGGCGTGCCGTCGCCCTCGCGCCCTCCTGCTCATCCGCTCCCGGTGATCCAGACGGCCGCACCCCAGCCGCACCGGGTGCCCGACCGTCGTCCGACGGTGATCCCGGGGCGCGGGCCCGTCGGCGACGGGCGGCCGCTGTGGCAGCAGCTCCTCCCGGAGGGGGTGGACCGGCGGCCCCCCTGGCTCACCGTCCGGATGCCGGCGGACGACAGGCCGGAGGCCCTCCGCCAGGCCATGCGCCGGCAGCGGCTGCACACGGTCTGTGAGGAGGCGCGCTGCCCCAACCTCGGCGAGTGCTGGAGCTATGGGACCGCCACGTTCATGATCCTTGGCGAGGTCTGCACCCGCGCGTGCGCGTTCTGCGCGGTCCGCTCCGGCCGACCGGAGGGCCTCGACTTGGACGAGCCCGAGCGGGTGGCAGCGGCGGCCGACGCGATGGGGCTCCGCCACGTGGTGATCACGTCCGTCGACCGCGACGACCTGGCCGACGGTGGGGCGAGGGTCTTCGCCGCCACCATCGGGGCCGTGCACCGGAGGATCCCTGGCGTCACGGTGGAGGTGCTCACCCCCGACTTCCAGGGCGACCCGAGCGCCCTCGACGTCGTCCTCGCGGCCGCTCCAGACGTCTTCAACCACAATATCGAGACCGTGCCACGCCTGTTCCCGCGGGTGCGCCCGCGGTCCACCTACACCCGCTCGCTCGCCGTCCTGCGGCTGGCCAAGCGGCTTCGGCCCGCGGTCACCACCAAGTCCGGGCTGATGGTGGGCCTGGGCGAGGACCACACCGAGGTCCAGGCGGTGCTGCTCGACCTGCGTGCGCACGGGGTGGAGCTGGTCACGATCGGCCAGTACCTGCGACCCTCGCTGCGCCACATCCGCTGCGAGCGGTTCTGGCATCCGGACGAGTTCCGGGCCCTTGCCCGCTTCGGGATGACGCTCGGGTTCGCGCACGTCGAGGCTGGACCGCTGGTGCGAAGCTCGTACCATGCGCACGATCAGGTGCGCCGCGCCCGGTCGGCCACCGGCTAGGCCGGAGCGACCGCTCGCATGGCCGGGGTTTGGCGTCCACCGCTGCGAGTGCTCTGGTGCGGGCGGCGGCCCTACGGCCCGACGTGGGCCTGGCAGCGGGAGCTGGCGGCGGCGCGCGCGGCCGGAAGCCTGGACGAGGACGTCCTCCTGCTGGTGGAGCACCCCCCCGTGTACACGATGGGACGGGGCGGCCGGCCCTCCCACCTCGGCGCTGGGGAGGAGGCCCTCCGCGCGACCGGGGCCGAGTACTTCGCGGTCGACCGTGGGGGATCGGCCACCTACCACGGCCCCGGCCAGCTGGTGGGGTATCCCATCGTCCACCTGGCCCCGCTCGGGCTGGACGTGATCGCGTACCTGCGCCAGCTGGAGGAGGCCCTCATCGACACCTGCGCCCTCTGCGGGGTGGAGGCCTTCCGGGATCCTCCCCACACCGGGGTGTGGCACCGCACCGGCAAGCTCGCCGCCATCGGGGTCCGCCTCAGCCGGGGCGGGGTCACGTACCACGGCTTCGCCCTCAACGGCACCGTGGACTGCGCCCCGTTCGAGCGGATCGTCCCCTGCGGGATCGACGGACGGACCGCGACCTCGCTGGAGCGCTGCGGCGCCTCCAGGCCGGTGGACCCGGAAAGCCTGGCGAAGCTGTCGGCGCCGCTCGTCGCCCACGCGCTCGGCCTGCGGGCGGTGGCGGCCGGCGCGGCGGAGCTGCCCGCACCGCAGGGCGCGGACCAAGGACCGCAGCAGGTGGCGGCGCTCCGGCCCTGAGACACCGCTGGCGGAGGACGGTCGCGCCGGACGGTGCCGCTCCCGTCACACGGCGGTGACGGGGGCCGTGAGGCTGTCGCCGGCCCGTGTCTTGCCGGGGGCCGGGGCCGGGCGCATAGTGGCGCTACTGCGCTCACCACACGGATGGTGTCATGGCCCCGCGTCCGCGATCGCTGACCCCCATCACCTGGGAAAATGAGACCAGGAGCCAACGGGCCTCACGGCGCGATCGACTCCTGCTCCTCGACCAGGTCCTCACCGTGCTGGAGGAGATGAACCTCCAGGGTGAGATGCGCGTCCCCGCCCCCATCCACGACGTCCTCCACCAGTGCGGGATCGTCTGCCCCGCGGGGGACCCGCCCGCCGCGGTGATCGATCGCGTACTCAACGAGCAGGGCGACTACCTCCTCCACCCGGTCGCGATTCGCGCCAAGACCCGCGGCCACCGTCCCGTGCCACCGCCCTCGCGGCTGGTGGCCGCCGGCTGAGGCATGGGGGCTGGGCGCGCTACCCTGGCGGTACCCGGGGCGAATAGCTCAGTGGCAGAGCGCCTCGCTTACACCGAGGATGCCGCAGGTTCGAGTCCTGCTTCGCCCAGGTCGCGCCGTCCGCGCGGCGACGGGGCGCGGCGCGAGCCGCGCCGCGGTCGATGAGGGCCAGGGTGCGCCGGGGTGCCGGCGGGGCTGCGTGGTGGCGGTCCGAGGGCCGCGTCGAGGCCGAACCTGGGCCACCACCCGACGGGGCGGAAGGGCAGGTCGCGCCCGGAAGGGACCGCCCCGGCGACGAGCCGGCCAACGACGACCGCGGCGGCCAGCGCCTCGACCCGGTCGAGGGAGCCGAGCGCCAGGACCCGGACCGCGAGGGTGACGACGATGAGGACGGCGGGGCGGAGGTGGCCGCGACCGATGTCGAGGTGGGCGCGTCCGGGGCCGAGCCCGGGGCGGACGCCGGCGACGAGCCACGGGCCCGGGTCATGACCCACCTCGGACCCTCCGGCCTTCCCGAGCCGGGCGCCGCCGAGGAGCTGCGCGCCGAGGCGCGCGCGGTCCGCTCGCAGGCGGCCAGCGACATCCGCGAGCTCCGCCGCATGCTCCGCGAGTTCGCGGAGCAGATCCGGACCCGGCGCGACGAGGCGCAGGCCGGCGCCCGCGACCTGCGGGCCCGGGCGGACGCGATCGATCACGCCTGGGCGATGCTCGGCGCCCGCCGCCGGCTGGAGGCCGAGGCGGAGCGGTTGGAGCTGGAGGCCGCCGACGCCGAGGCCGCCGCCGAGGTCGCGGCCGCCACCCTGGCGGACGCCGAGCGGCGCCACGACGCGCTTCTCGAGCGGCTGGCCGAGGTTCCCGGTGAGCGCTCCCGGCGGCGGGCGGAGCTGAGCCAGGCCACCACCGAGGCACGGTCGCTCGGGGAGCTGACCGGGATGCGACAGACCCTCGCCATGCTCGACGCCGTGGTCGCCGACCTGGAGGCGGAGCGCGACTCCGTGCTCGCCCAGATCACGGCCCTCGGGTCTGAGCTGGAGCACGTCCAGGGGCGAGCGGCCGTCGCCCGGCGGCGGGCCGATGGCTGCCGGTGGCAGGCGCAGCACGACCCCCTGGACGAGGACATTCCGCCGGCCCCGGTCGCCGCCGCCGAGGCGGCGGCCGAGCCGGAGGACAGCGCCTGGAGCGATGCGGCCTTCGAGCCCGGCCTCCCGGCGGACCTGGACCTGGAGCGCGCCGCCGTCGTCAGCGGGTTCGCCGACCACGAGGCGGCCGCCCCCGAGCTCGACATCGACCCGGCGCTGCCCGCCGAACGCGAGGTGTGACCGGGAGCTGCGGACCACGGGTCGGCGCCGGCCGGCCCTTCGGACTGCCCCCGGACCTCCTCTGGCTCTTCGCCAGCCGAGCCGCCCGCCTCTTCGGCAGCGGGGTCCTGTCCGTCACCCTCGGCCTCTACCTCGCCCGGCTCGGGCTCCGGCCGGCGGTGATCGGGGCGGTGCTGGCCGGAGGTCTCCTGGGAGCCGCGCTCGCCACCGCTGGGCTCGCCACCCTGGCGCACCGATGGGGACGCCGGCGCTCCCTCGTCTCCGCCGCGGCGCTGAGCGTCCTCGGGGCGGTCCTCCTCCTCACCCAGTCAACGCCGTTGGCCCTGGGCCTGGCGGCGGCGGTCGGCTCGGTCTCGGCCAGCGGCCAGGACGTGGGCCCGCAGCAGGCCCTGGAACAGGCTGGTCTCGCGGACCTCGTCGAGGGGGGCCGTCGCCGGGCCGATCTCTTCGCCTGGTACAGCCTGGCGGGGTCCCTGGCCGCCGCTCTGGGGGCGCTGGTCGCGGGGCTGCCCGGGCTCCTCGGCGGGGGCGGCAGCGGCGTGGGGCTCGCCGCCGAGCGGGGGCTGGTCGGCGTCTACGCCGCCTGCGCGGTTCTCGGCCTCGCCGCGTACACGCGCCTCTCCACCGGGGTTGACGGTCCTCCGGCAGGGGCCGGGCCCGCCGCCGCCGCCGCCCGCCCGCTGCGGCCACCGTCCCTCTGGGCATGGACCGGGCTCCATCGCTCGCGGCGGACAGTCGCCCAGCTCGCCGGGCTGTTCGCGCTCGACAGCTTCGCCGGCGGGGTGGCGGTCCAGGGGCTGGTCGCCTTCGACCTCCACCTCCGATTCGGGCTGGGGCTCGGCGCTCTCGGGCCCATCTTCTTCGCCACCAACGTCACCGCCGCCCTCTCCTATCTGGTTGCCGCCCGCCTCGCCCGACGGTTCGGCCTCCTCAACACCATGGTGTTCACCCACCTCCCCTCCAACGTCCTGCTGATGGCGGTAGCGGCCGCCCCGGTGTGGCCGCTGGCGGTGGTCCTGCTGGTGGCACGGTCCGGCCTCTCCCAGATGGATGTCCCCACCCGGCAGGCCTACACGATGGCGCTCGTCGACCCGTCCGAGCGGTCCGCCGCCGCCGGGGCCACCGGCGCCGCCCGCACCCTGGGGGCGATGGCGGGCCCGCTGGTGGGAGGCGCGGCGGTCGCGCTCCCGCAGCTGGGGTTGATCTTCCTCATCGGCGGCGGCCTCAAGGTGGTCTACGACGTGACCCTGTTCCGGGTGTTCCGCCGCGTCCCGGTCCCGGTGGAGGCGCCCCCGGCGGGGTAGGGCAGGGGCGGGCCGGCGGCCATTCGCCCCCGCGGCGTGGGCGCGATCCTCGGCCGACGGCCTCGCCTCCTGGCGGCGTCCTCGATCTGGCGCGTGGGCTGAGCTGGCGAGCGTGACACCAGGGGTGCCCGGGTGCCGTCGACGCCTTGCCGGCGGCGGTGCCGCTCTGGCGTCCCCGGGGTGCCGCCCGGCCTGTCAGCGCTGCCTCGCGGAGACGTCCCCGGTCCCACCCGTTGGGCCCGGCCCGGACCGCCGGCGAGCACGGGCACGCGCGGCGGCCGGGGGCCGACCGCCTCCCCCGGGCGCCGCCGTCACCGTCCCCGGATCGGTGCGACGGCGGACCTGGCGGCCGGTCGTCCCCGCCTCACGGTCGAGATCCCACCCGTCTCGCCGCGGCGCGCCGAGGACCACCGAACGCTCGAGCGGTGACGGGGCGCGACGATCCGCACCTCCCGCGGAGCCGCGACGGTCGGCCTCTCGCCGGACCGTGCCGCCGCGGACCCGTTCAGTAGTGGGCGATGATGCGGCGCTCCGGGCCGTTCACGGTCACCCGGCCGCCGTAGGGGAGGATCCACTGGGGATCGGTGTGGCCGAAGTCCACCCCGAAGACGATCATGGCGTCCGGCGCGTAGGTCTGAAAGGCACGAAGGATGCTTGCGCGCTGGTCGGCGCGGTAGCGCACCCGCTCCTCGGGAGGGGTGGGGTGGTCGAGGCTGGCGGCCTTGGGCCGGCCGGCGATCACGGCAGGGAACTGACCCAAGAGCTGGCGCTCGCCAGCATCGCGCAGGATCCGGAACACCTCAACCGCGGACGGCATCTCCTCCGACGTCTCCAGGAGGAGCACGCAGCCGGCGTAGTCGGCCGCCGGGCGGATCCACCGACCGGCGGCGAGGTTCCAGTGCACGATCTCGAGGTTGCCTCCCCAGGTCGGTGCGGTCACGACCCGGGTCGGCTGATGCCAGATCCAGTCGCCGCCCGGTTGGGTCGGGGCGGGGCGGCCCGACCCGGCCGGGTCAGCCCAATCGCAATCGTCCTCGCTGAAGGTCTCGACGGGACGGATCTCGATGTCGCCGCCGGTGAGGAGCGCAGCGCGGAGCGAGTCGGTGGAGACCGGGTGGAGTCCACCGGGACGCCCCAGGTGCACCATCGTCGACCCCCCGTGGTACCCGGCGATTCCGAGGGTCCAGAGCCAGTTGAGCAGATTGGTGTTGTCGCTGTACCCGAGGAAGGGCTTGGGCGTCCGCCGGACCGCGTCCGGGTCCAGGAACGGCAGGACGGTGATCTGGTCATCGCCGCCGATGGTGGCGAGGACCGCCCGGATGCCGGGGTCGGTGAACGCCGCCATGAGGTCCCTCGATCGTTCGCTCGGGCTCGCTCCCACCTTCCGCGTCGTCGGATACTCAACCGGCTCCAGCCGAAGTTCGTCGCGCAGCCGTCGCATCGCCAGCTCGTGGACGGCGGGGAACCTCCCCGGGGCTGCGAACGACGGCGAGACGACGGCCACCCGGTCTCCGGGGGCCAGCTTGGGAGGGACGACGAGCTCCGGGCGCATCGGCCGATCGTGCACGCGTCGGTCGTCGCGCGCAAGCCCTGGAGGGGAGCCGCCTCCCGGCCACGACGGCCGTCTCGCGGCTGGGCCGCTGGTACGATCGCGCCACCGCCCCCGGGCTTGCCGGACGAAGGACCGGTGGGGCGCGGGGTGAGCCGACAGGAGGGTCGCCGTGGCGCCGGCGCAGGTGCCCCCATCCGCTCCTCGGGGGAGCCGGCGCGGCCGCGCCACGCGGGCCGTCCTCGTGGGCACCGGCACGCTCGGGCTGCTGCTGGTGGTCGCCGCCGCCAGCTCGGCCGATCGCCTCCTCGTCCCCACCGCGCCCGCGCACCTCACGCTGCCCACGCCGCTCACCGGCGGCCTGGCCACCCTCGGGGCGGTCGGCCTGGTCCTCGCGATCGAGCTGGTGCTGGCGGCCCTGGTCTTCTCCCGGCTCTTCGTCACGCGCCCGGGGCCGCAGGGCCAGCGCCTCGGAGCATGGCGGCGGATCCTGGAGTCGATGGGCCCCTTCGTCTTCGTGGTCCTGGTGGTGGTGCTGATCACGGTCCTCCAGCAGTTCGCGGGGGTGAGGCGGCGACCCCCGAGCGCGGCCGCCGCCAACGGGGTCGGTCGGGGTCTTCGCGCACTGCGCGGCGCCGGGGGCGGCCAGGCGGGCTTCCTCAGCTGGAACCAGGCGGTGGTGGTGGCGACGGTGGTGGCGGCGGGGCTGATCGCGGCGGCGACACTGGTGTGGGTGGCGCGGCTGCGGGCCCAGCGTCGGGTCGCCCGGGCGCTGGGCGCGGACTCGGCCGAGCCCGCCGCCTGGAGCCTCCACCGGACCCGCCGCCGGTCCCCGCGGACCCCCAGCGAGGTGATCTGGTGCGCGGTCCACGACCTGGAGGAGCGCTGCGCGGCCTGGGGTTCCCCCCGCCATGCCCACGAGGGCCCCCGCACCTTCCTCGGCCGAGCGGTCCCGGACCCAGCCGGCCGGGGACCCGCGGCAGAGCGGCTCGCCGCCCTGTACGAACGCGCCCGCTTCTCCGAGCACGAGGTCGACGACGGGGCGGCCAGGTCGGCGACGGCGGCCGCCCAGGAGCTGGGAGACGCCATCCGAGGGCCGCGGGCGCCGCGGTCCTCGGATGACTGACCGGTCTCGGACTGCGGTGCCGGGGTCACACCGCCTGCGCCGGGGGATGGGGTGGGCGGCGGCGCTCGCGGTCGCCGACGCCCTCGTGGTCGGCGCGCTCCTGCTGCGCGGGGTCTCCGGCGCCGGGATGGCCGTCCGGGCCGGCCTGCTGTGGCTGGGCGCGCTGGTGCTCGCGGTGCTGGCGGGCGCGGTCGTCACCCTCGCCGCCGACCACTCCCGTGCCCCCGAAGCTGGCGGGCCGTCCCCCGAGCCGGCGCGGCCCGAGGGCCTGGAGGAGCTGACCCGGCTGGTCGACGGCTGCCGCAGCAGCTCGTCGGACGCCGCCCAGTTCACGGACCGTCTGCAGCCCCTCCTGCTCCAGCTGGCGGTCAGCCGACTCGGCCACCCGGCCACGACCGCCAGGCTGCGGGCCGCGCTCGGTGAGGCGGTCGCCGCTCTCCTCCTCGCGGAGCGGACGCCTCGCGATCCGGCCCTGCCGGAGTCGCCGGGCCGGCGGGGGCCGGCCGCTCTCGGGCGAGCGGCGGCGCCGGCCGGGGCGACGACCATCCCCGCCACGGCGCCGGCCATCCCCAGCGCTCCCGGCGGCACAGCCGGGTTGGGTGGAACCGCCGGGCGGCCCGCGAGCGCGCGCCGCGGCGGCGCCGGCGGGCGCGGGCCGACCATCGCCGAGCTGGAGCAGGTGGTGTCGGCGCTGGAGGCGCTCCGATGACGCCGCTGCGGGGACGCTCGGTCGTGCGCGTCGCCGGGACCGCCTGGCTGGTCGCGGTGCTGCTGGTCCTGGCGCTCGCCCTGGGCCTGCCGGTGCTGGTGGCCGTCGCCGCCCCCTTCGCGGTCGCGCTCGCCATCGGCCTGGCCCTGGCCGCCACGCCGGAGGTCGCGGTCGCGGTCACCCTGGACCGAGAGCGGGCGGTGGAGGGGGACCGGGTGACGGCCCACCTCGCCGTCCGCAGCCCGCAACCGGTCCACCGGGTCGAGCTCACCCTGTCGCTGCCGGACGCCGTCGCCACCGAGGGACCGGCCCGGGCCGCGCTGCGCCTCGGTGCCGGGGGCGAGGCCGCGGCCGCCATCGAGCTCCGATGCCTGCGGTGGGGGGCGCAGCGCATCGGGCCGGTCGAGGTGCGGGCGTGGGACCAGATGGGGCTGGTGGCCCACCGCGGCTGGGCCGCCGGCGGCGCCACCCTGCGCGTCTACCCGCGGCCGCCGCGTCTGCGGGCGCTGCTGCAGCCGGCCCGCACCCTGGTCCACACCGGCAACCAGCTGGCGCGCCAGCGCGGCGATGGGATCGAGTTCAGCGATCTGCGCGCGTTCGTCCCCGGTGACCGGGTGCGGCGGATCAACTGGCGGGTGACGGCGCGCCGCGGGGCGCCCTTCGTCACCCTCCGCCACCCCGAGCGCAACAGCGACGTCATCCTCTTCCTGGACAGCTTCCGCGATGCCCGCCTCGGCACCGAGGGGACGCTCGACCTCGCCGTCCGCGCCCTCACCAGCCTCGCGGCCGGCCACCTCGGGCGACGCGATCGGGTCGGGCTCATCGGCTTCGGCGGGGTCCTGCGCTGGCTCAAGCCGGGAACCGGGATCGGCCAGCTCTACCGGGTGGTGGACGCCGTTCTCGACACCGAGGTGGTGCTCAGCTACGCCTGGAAGGACCTCGACGTCCTGCCCCGACGGATGCTCCCCCCGGCGGCGATGGTGGTGGCGCTCACCCCCCTGCTGGATCCCCGCGGGATCCGGGCGATGCTGGACCTCGCCGCCCGCGGCTACGACCTGGCGATCGTGGAGGTGGACCCCGAGCGCTTCGCCCCGGCCCCCCGCGACCGGGTGGAGCAGCTCGCCCTTCGCCTCTGGCGGCTGACCCGCGACGCTCGCCGCCGGGAGCTGCGCCAGGCGGGGATCCGGGTCGGCACCTGGGCCCGCGACGAGCCCCTGGACCCGGTGCTGGCGGGCCTGCTGGCGGCGCGGCGCCCCAGATGGCGCGTCCCCGCCTGAGCCTGCGGCTCGGCGTCGGGGGGCTGGCCGTGGCCCTCGTCGCCGGGACCGCGGCCGCCCTCCTGGTCCTGGGCCCGGCATCCGCTCCCCTCCGTGCGCTCGGCGCCGGCGCCGCCGGGACCGCGGTGGTCGGGCTCGCCTGCTCGCTCGGGCTGGGCCGGGCGGAGGGGGTGGCGCTGCCGGGAGCGATCGCCATCGTCGCCCTCGACTACGCCCTGGTCCTCCTGGGTGCGCCGCGCCTGGCCGCGGGCGCGACGGCGGCGGCGCCCCTCGTGGCCGGGGCGCTCTTCCTCGCCGCCGAGCTCGGCTGGTGGGCGGTGGAGCTGCGCCGCCAGGCCCGCGAGTCGCCGGCCGCCCTGCTGCGCCGGATGGCCTGGATCGGGACCGCCGCGGTGGCCGCGGCGGCGCTCGCCGCGGCGTGCCTGCTCGCGGGCGGGGCGGCGGTCGCGGGCGGGGCGGCTCCGACCGCGGTCGGGGTGGCGGCGGCCAGCCTGCTCTTGGCGCTGGCGGCCTGGCTCGCCGCCCGCAGCGCCCGTCAGACGTAGGCGACGCGGTCGCCGCCGGCCGCGGCGGCCCGGTCGAGCGCGTCGAGCGCGGACCCGAGGAGGTCGTCGGCGGTCGAGCCGCGCCCGGAGGAGCACGCCAGCCCCACCGACACGGTCGGCCATGGATCGGCCGGCTCCTGCACCGCGAGGTCCCGGATCCGCGCGTGGAGGTCGTCGGCCACCACCCGGGCCGCCGCCTCCACGGTCTCCGGGAGGAGGAGCGCCAGGGTCGACTCGTCGAGCCGGGCGGCGAGGTCGCCGCGGCGGAGCCGGTCGCGGACGGCGGCGGCCAGGGACGGGACCATCGCGATCTGCGGGCTCACGGCCGAGGAGCCGGGGCCGGCGCCCCGGCCCGCATCGAGCCGCAGCGCCATCACCGCGGCGGGACGGCCGCTGCGCTCGGCCCGCACCAGCTCCCGTGCCAGGGCATCCATCAGCCCCTGGCGGTTGACCAGGCCGGTGTCGACGTCGACCAGGGCCAGCCGGGTCAGCACCTCGTCCAGCTGGGCTCGGACGACCTGCGCCTCGGCCCGGTCGGCGATCAGCTCCACCGTGGCCGCCGCCACCGCGTCGGCCTCGGTGGTGCCGAGGTCGGCCGCCACCATCCCGGTCCAGCCGCCGTCGGCATCGCGCAACGGCACCACCAGGGTCTCCATCGAGTCGTCCTGGAGCGTCCGCCGTCCGATCGAGGCCGCCCGCAGACGCGACCGGACCACCTGCGGGCTCTCCGGCTCCTGGCGGAGGGCCTGAAGCTGCTCCGCGGTCACCCCCACCGCGGCCGCCGGCCACAGCTCACCGGTGAGCCCATCGACCAGGAACACGACCACTCGGGGAAACCCCCCCACCTCGGCGAGCTGCTCGGCGAGGCGCTGGAGCGCCGGTTCCAGGTCCCCGCCGAGGGGGCCGGCCGCGCTGAGCTCCAGCAGCGCGTGGAGGAGGCGGCGGCGGCGAGCCGTCGGGTCGAGGGCCCCGCTCGGGCCGCCGACGTCGTCCCGGACCGGTGCCGAGAGGCCCTCGCTGTCGTCCATCGCCGGTTCGTTCTCCAATTCCGCCCGATCCGATCCGGGGCGGCGGCCCGCCAGCGTCGCCGAGGGGAGCGTAGCGGGTCGCCCCCGGGGTCGCCCGCCAGCGCGCCGATGCGGGCGCTCTGCGGACGCCGTCACGGCGCTGAGCGCCGCGCCGGCGAGGGCGTCGGTCAGCGAGTGGCGACGACGGTGACGGCGAAGAGCCGGTCCGGGGCGAGGCAGGGCGGGTGCGCGGTGGCGCACGCGGGGGACTGGAGCGCGCTGACGGTGGACCGTCCGGGCCGCTCCACCAGGAAGTCGCTTCGCACCCACCCGATCGGGATCGCGATCATGAGCGGATCGGGGACCGCCCGCAGCACCCGCGGGTCGGAGCTCTTCGCGCCGTGCCAGGGCCACGCCCTGGAGCCCTGCAGCAGCAGCCGGATCCGCGCCCCGACCGGGAGCCGGTACGATCGGCCGGCGTCGGCGATGGACACGCTGACGAGACAGCGCGTCGCGGGGGACCGCCGACAGGCCGCCGGAAGTGGCGTGGGCCGCGGCGTCGGTGAGGGGCTGACGGTGGCCGGTGGGACCGCGACCACGGTTCCGGTGGCCGTCCCCCAGCCGGACGTCGCGTCCGGAGACGGCGACGGGGGGGAGGCGATGGGCGCCGCCGGCACCACCGAGGACGTCGCAGCGGCCGGACGGGAGAACGCCGAGGCCGCATCCCCCCGGGCGGTCCCGCACCCGGCCAGCAGGAGGCCGCCGCCGAGCAGACCGAGCCCCAACCCGGCTCGGCCGAGATGTCGTCCCGGGGCGGACGTGGTTGTCAGGACCATGTCCCCATGATGCGGCCCGGCTCGGTGAGGTTCCCGCGTGCGTCGTGCCTGTCAGCTGATGAGCACACACGGCGTGTGCATTCATGTGCAATCATATGCGCCGTGTGCGCGATGCGACTGGTGGTGGACAGCTCGACCCTGATCTCGCTGGCCCGCGCAGGACTGCTCGACCTGCTTCGGCGCCTGCCCCTCGAGTCGGTCGTCATCGACACCGTCCGAGCGGAGACCGTCGCCGGGGGACTGGCGGCCGGCTACGCGGACGCCGCGGCCATCGAGGCGGCGCTGGCCGGGCTGCCGGTCCAGGAGACATCGCCCACGCCCGGCTCCGCCGACGCGGCCGTCCTGATCGCGGCCCAGGGCGCCGGTGGCCTGGTGGCCAACGACCTCGCCCTGGGCCGGCGGGCCCGGAACCTTGGCCTTGCCTGGCTCCGCACCGCGGACCTCGTCGTCCTGGTCGTGCGGTCGTCGGTGCTCAGCCGGCGCGAGGGCCTGCAGGCCCTCGACGCCCTGGAGGCGGCCGGGCACCTCACGCCGGGGCTGGCCGCCGCCTACCGTGAGGAGGTGGGATGAGGCGCACCGTCCGGATCAACGCCACCCTGGACGCGGACCTGCTCGATCGCATCGACGCCTTCGCCCGCTCGCGCCACGAGGACCGCTCGACGGCCCTGCGCCAGCTCGCCGAGATGGCCCTTCGGCAGCTGACGCAGCGAGAAGCCCTCGCCGCCTTCGGGCAGGGACGCCTGACCCTCCGCGAGCTGGGGCGAACCCTGCGGCTCACGACCTGGGAGACCCACGACCTGCTGGCCGCCGAGGGTGTCGCCGTGGCCCAGGGAGCGCGTGCAGAGACCGCCGCGGCGCTGGCGGCGGTGCTGGCGGCAGCTTCCGGCGCTGACGGAGCCCTCGCCTCCTGACCGCCGCGGCGTGCCCCGCCGCCCGGCAGGGAGGCTCTGGCGCGGCACCGAAGCCGGGCCGAGCAGGCGGAGCGGAGCGGATCCGGTTCGACGCGGCGAGGCGAGGCCCGCCGGGAGGCCTGCCCGCGGTGCGCGGACGGAGAGCCGGTGACGGCGCCCGCGGCAGCGCCCGGTGCAACCACGACCGCGGCCGGTGGGCCGCGGCTCTCGGGACGGTCGATCCGCCTCCGCGGCCCTGGACCTCCGGCTGCTCGGTGACGGTGCGGCGTCGGATCCGACCGCCATGCACGGTCGTGGTCGCCGCGCGCGTTCAGCTCGGCAGCGATGGACGTCGGGCACGTGCACGCGCGGCCGCACCGGTCACGTCGGTGTGCTCGATCGCGATCGCCGAGGTCCTCCGGCGGCGACGATGGGCCATCTCAGTTCGGAGCCTGTCCCGCGGGGTGATGGTATGCTCTCCCCAACCATGGATCGAATCGAGCCCGCTTCAGGGGGCACAGAGGGTCGAGTGCGGCTGGGCGACTGGCCGCTGTCGACTCGCCGCGCGCCCGGGCCGTGACGACAGAGAGGGGGAGCAGGCGGGGCGGTTCGAGCTCAGCAGAGATCGCGCGGGTGCCGCCCGCCCGCGCGGCGTCATCGTGCGTTCGCGGTCGCGTGCCGGACGCGACGCCAGCGCATCGCAGTGTCAACGGAGGCTAGCATGTCAGTTATCGGCGCATCGAAGTCAAACCGAGCGGGAATGCGGAGGCGGTTGCTCGGCGCCGCGGTTGCCGCCGCCATGCTGGCTGGCGGAGCCGCCGCTCTCGGATCGGGGGTGATCGCCCAGGCCGCGTCGGGGCGCGCACCGCGAGCCGGCTCCCCTCTGGCTCGATACCTCAGCGTGAACATGGCGCACCACACGGCGACGCTGACCATCCTGGCCGGCCTCAAGTCGGCCAACTACGGCTTCGACTTCAACGGGTACGCCAAGGGAAGGATGACCATCAGCGTGCCCGCCCATTGGCGGGTGGTCGTGCACTGCGAGGACAAGGGCAACATCCCGCACTCGTGCGTGATCACGTCGGGCCTGCACCGGACCGCGCCGGTGTTCCGTGGCGCGACCACGCCGAACTCCAAGAAGGGCATCCCGGCGGGGCACACCGCCACCTTCGCCTTCACCACCGGCAAGCCTGGCCACTACATCCTCGCGTGCGTGGTCCCCGGCCACGAGCCCACCGGCATGTGGGACCACTTCAACGTCACGGCTGGGGGACGACCCTCGATCTCCGCGCACTGACCGTGCGGAGCGGGCTCCGGGGCTCCTGGTCCCGTGAGCCCGTCCGCCGGACGGCCGTGGCGGCGGCCCTGGTGGCCGCAGCCACGGGCGGGGCCGGGGGCTTCACCGGGGCCCCGGCCAGGAGCGCCCGGCCGCCATCGCGTGCGACCGCACGCCTGGCCACGTCGTCCCGGCCGGCGCCGGCGGCGACCGCCGCGGCGACCGCGGCGTGGTGCTGGGACGCCGGGTCCCGGCTCCTCCTCGCCGTCGCGGTCGTGTCGTCTGCGGACGTCTGGGCCGTCGGCGGGCAGCGGGCGGCGGGGATGGATGCCCCGGAGCGCCCGCTGGTGGAGCGGTGGAACGGGCGGCGATGGGCCATCGTCCAGAGCCCCCGCCCGACGGGAGCGACCGGGATCCTCTACGGGGTGGCCGCGCTGGGTCCCGACGACGGGTGGGCCGTCGGCGTCGCCGGGGTCGGGCGCGGCTCGCGACCGCTCGTCGAGCACTGGGACGGGGCACGCTGGCGGATCGTCGACGGCGGCGGCTCGCGGCCGCCCTCGGCGGGCTCGGGGGCCGCCCTGCTCGCGGTCGCCGGGGAGGCGGGCCCCGGCGTCTGGGCGGTCGGGTCGATCGCGGGGGCGGGGGGGCCGCTCCAGCCCTTGGTCGAGCGCTGGGCCAGGTCCTCCGGGACGGCGGTCTCGGCACCGCCCGGCGCCGCGCCGCTCCGACCCACCGCCTCCCTGGTCAGCGTCGCCGTGCGCGCCCCGTCCGAGGTCCTGGCCGGAGGCGCCGCCGGCGACGGCGACGCCCAGCGGGCGCTGCTCGAGCGGTGGGACGGACGGTCGCTGCGCGCGGTCCGGTCAGTCGCGCTGGAGGCTCGGATGCGGTCCGTCACCGCGGTGGCCCTGACCGCGAACGGCGGTGCGTTCGCGGTCGGGACCGCCCGCGCCTTCCACGGCGGCTCCCAGGGCCTGGAGGTGGCGCGCCGGTCCCGGGGGGCCTGGCTCGTCACCCCGGCTCCGAGCCCTGGACGCCTCTACAGCGAACTCGCCGCCGTCGGGGCGGCCTCGCCGACCGACGCGTGGGCCGTCGGCGCCTATGGCGACGGCCTCCCGCCGGCGCCGAGCGGGATCGCCCTGGTGGAGCACTGGGACGGCGTCAGCTGGCGCTCGGTGCCCATCCCGAGTCCCGGCGCGCGCCCCGGCTTCGACCTCGGCCTCGACGGGATCGCCGTGGCGGGCCGGTCCGACGTGTGGGCGGTGGGCGGATACACCGCCCGGCGCTGCGGGCCGACCCGGCCGCTGGTGGAGCATTGGAACGGAGACCGGTGGGCGGCGGTGCCCGCTCCGTGATCAGGCTGGGCCCGCAGCCGCAGGTCCTGCCGGCCGTCGCAGGAGCCGCCCGAACCAGCTCACCAGGACCAGCGCCAGGGCTCCCAGCGCCAGCCACCACCACAGCCCGAGCCACCCGCCGCGGGTGAGCACGCCGGGGTCGCCGGCGGCCAGCACCCGACCGCCGGTCCGGGCCACCAGCTGGTACACGGGCGTGTCGCGGGCCGGACGGGGCAGGTACTCGTCGCGGTATGGGATCGCGATCACGCCGGTCGCGCGGGGGCCGTGAGCTGCCGCCGCCGCGAGCCGGAACCGGTAGACGCCGGGGGGCACCC